>ERZ506917.438-NODE-438-length-15935-cov-17.530856_pt1 | contig 15935 bp, 8 predicted proteins | sample MGYA00512904_ERZ506917 | MGnify/ENA metagenome assembly ERZ506917 | reverse complement strand
CGTAGCAGCTAAAAGCCACTACGCTTTCAAATCTAACTTTTGGGGGTCACCACAATGTCGGAGTCACTGTTTTTTTGCACAAATCATAGTGTTAATATTTAGCAAATGTGATGATTTTAAAAAAATCTATTGACATCAATGTGTGTTTGTGATTTAATATAGTCACTTAATAAAACACTTTATAAAAGTATTTTTTAAACAGGAGGACTAATTATGAAAAACACTATGAAAGTTGCTGTAATGACAGGCATTAAAAAAATGGGATATGTTGATCGTCCGGTGCCGACACCAAAGCCTAATGAGGTATTGGTAAAGCTTGAGTATATCGGCATATGCGGCAGTGATATGCACTATTATGAGACAGGTGCAATCGGTGACTATGTTGTAAAGCCCCCTTTTGTTCTCGGACATGAACCGGGCGGTGTTGTCGTTGAGGTAGGTTCAGATGTAAGTCATTTGAAAGTAGGTGACCGTGTCGCTTTAGAGCCGGGGAAAACTTGCGGACACTGCGAGTTTTGTAAAACAGGCAGATATAATCTTTGCCCCGATGTAATCTTTTTTGCTACCCCCCCGGTTGACGGAGTATTTCAGGAATATGTAGCTCACGAAGCAGATCTTTGCTTTAAACTTACCGATAATGTATCGACACTTGAAGGTGCTTTAATTGAGCCTCTTGCTGTTGGTTTTCATGCTGCAAATCAGGGCAATGCCCACGCAGGACAGACAGCGGTTGTTATGGGTGCAGGATGCATCGGTCTTGTAAGTATGATGGCACTGAAAGCAGAGGGTGTCAGTAAGGTATATGTGGTTGATATTATGCAGAAAAGACTTGATAAGGCTATGGAACTCGGTGCTGATGGTGTTATAAACGGTAAAGACGAGGATGCTGTTGAGGCTGTTATGAAACTTACAAACGGTGCTGGATGTGACCTTGCAATAGAAACTGCCGGTACAGAATTCACTACTCGTCAGTGTATTCATATGACCAAGAAGGGCAGCAACATTGTGCTTGTAGGTTATTCAAAGACCGGCGAAATGAATTTGCCGATGAGTCTTGTTCTTGATAAGGAATTAACCTTTAAGACTGTTTTTCGCTATCGCAATATTTATCCTATGGCTATTGAAGCTGTTGCATCAGGCAAAGTAAACTTAAAGGGCATTGTAACAGACATATTTGATTTTGATGATATTCAGAAAGCTATGGATAAAAGTGTAGAGGATAAGGCAAACATTGTCAAGGCTGTTATAAAAATGTGAGATAGGTGATATTATGAAAAATCATCAGGAAACAAATGTAAAAATTCCTTTTATAAGCAAACTTGCGTATGGATTTGGTGACATAGGCTGTAATTTCAGTTGGATGTTCGTGGGCAATTTCCTTATGATATTTTACACGGATGTGTGCGGAATACCAATGGCTACAGTTTCTTTATTGATGCTTATATCAAGATTTTGGGATGCAATTAACGATCCTATAATCGGCTCTTTAAGCGACAGAACCAAAACAAGATGGGGCAGATACCGCCCGTGGCTACTGATAGGTGCTCCTTTAACGGCGATAGTTTTAGTATTTACATTTTGGGCACATCCTACATGGGATGACAATGCAAAAACAATATATATGTATGTTACATACTGTATTCTTGTAGTCGGCTATACCTGCGTAAATATTCCTTACGGCACACTTTGCGGTACATTAACTCAGAATATTGAAGAACGAGCAAAGATAAATGCGTTTCGCTCGGTTTGTGCAATGATTGCAATAAACATAATCAATATGGTTACATTACCTCTTATTACATTTTTCGGCGGCCAGAATCAGTCAAAGGGATACCTTTTGGTTACCATCCTTTACGGTTCAATATTTGTTGCCTGCCATTGGTTCTGCTTTGCAAAGACAAAAGAAGTGGTAAAGCCTCCTGTAAAGGAAAAAATACCTATTAAAATTCAGCTTAAAGCCGCAATGCAGAACAAGCCGTATCTTATAGCATTGGCAGGACAGGTTTTATTCGGCATTACATTATACGGTAGAAATGCAGATCTCTTGTATTACTTTAAATATGTTGAAGGAAATGAGGGGTTCTTTACTATTTATTCACTGATACTTATTGTGCCGTCAATTTTAGGTGCAGGAGCATTCCCGTTTGTATTTAAAAAAGTCGGCAACAAAGGCCGCACAGCTGCAACTTTTGCTGCAGGTACAGGCATATGTATGATTGCTCTGTATTTCTTTAGTGCCTCAAACTCACCTATCGGTTTCTATACAATTTCAGCTCTCTCCCAATTTTTCTTCTGTGGTTTCAATACAGCAATTTATGCAATTGTTCCCGATTGTGTGGAATACGGAGAGTGGAAAACGGGCATAAGAAATGACGGATTCCAATATGCATTTGTTTCCTTGGGAAATAAAGTAGGTATGGCAATAGGAACAGCATTGCTGTCTGCTACACTCAGCGGATTGGGTTTTGTTGCAAACGGTGTTCAGAACAGTGCCGTTCAGGCTACAATGCATCACTCTTTTTCAACAATTCCGGGTGTGTTGTGGATAATAACAGCTGTTGTACTGTTTTTTTATCAAATAAATAAAAAATCATACAACAAAATCATAACAGAATTAAATTCAAAAAAGGAGCAGAATAATGATTGATATTGTAAGCTTAGGCGAAATTTTGATAGATTTTACTCCGAACGGAACTAACGAACAGGGAATAGCATTGTTTGCACGAAATCCGGGGGGAGCACCGGCAAATGTTCTTGCAATGAACAGTAAGCTTGGCGGTTCATCGGCTTTTATCGGTAAGGTCGGCAACGATGCATTCGGTTCTTATTTAAAGGACACATTAAGCAACCATAATATTGATATTACAGGTATGGCAACTGACAGCAATGTGCCGACAACACTTGCTTTTGTTCAGCTTGACAGCAAAGGCGACCGTTCGTTTTCTTTTTATCGAAATCCAGGAGCAGATATGATGCTTAATGCCGATGAAGTGAAAAAAGAACTTATTGATGAATGCAAAATTTTCCACTTCGGTTCATTATCTTTGACAGATGAACCTTGCAGGAAGGCGACATATGATGCTGTAAATTATGCAAAGAAACTCGGAAAAATAATTAGTTTTGATCCTAATTATAGATCTCTTTTGTGGAGTGATAGGGAAAAAGCGGTAAATGAAATTTCAAGAGCGATTACAATGGTGGATATTTTGAAAGTGTCTGAGGAAGAAATGTATCTTGTTACAGGAGAAACAAATCTTGAAATCGGCTCAAAAAAGCTTTTAAATATGGGTGCGTCATTAGTTTTGGTATCGCTCGGAGAAAAAGGTGCTTGCTATCGCAACAAAAATCATTTTTGTGTATTTCCTGCATACAAGGTCGATGCGGTTGATACCACAGGTGCCGGGGATGCTTTTGTAGGTGCAATGTTGTGGCAGTTAAAAAACTATAAACCCGATGAGATTGCTGATATGGTGCTTGATGATAAGATACTTTTTGCAAATGCTGCGGGTGGACTGACTGCAACAAGAATAGGTGCAATTCCTGCGTTGCCCACATTAGATGAAATTAAAATATGTCAGAAAGGTTGACAAGTATATGAAAATAGTAAAAATCAGACTCACACAAGTGGATCAGGTCAGAGAATTTGTTGAATTAACTTCCAACTGTAATTATGATGTTGATTTAGTTTCAGACCGTTATACAGTTGATGCAAAATCTTTACTGGGCATTTACAGTCTTGATTTAAGTAATCCATTGCAAGTTGTTATATACGGTGATGACAGCGAAGAATATGAAAAAGCATTGGAAAAATATAAGATTTGATGATCTGCGTTAAATAGTTTATAAGTTAATATATAGCTTTCCTTAAAACAAAAGTCACGTTGCAAATTTGCAGCGTGACTTTTGCTATTATGAACTAAAAAGCAATCACATCAATTTTGACAATTTCAGCAATTCAATAAGAGTACATATTTCTGCATTACGAAAGAAACTGCGTGCGGCGCTCGGCTATGACCCGATTCGCAATCTCATTGGTGAAGGATATGTTATGGAGGAAGAAAAAGAATGAAAAAGCTATCCTTGGAATGGCGCATAACTTTGATGACTGCACTTCTTATCGGAGCTACCTGCATTTTTATGAATGTTCTTATCGGCTATTCCGGCAGCCGTTACATGGATTCCATAGGTTCTTATGTTACAGGTTACGGAGATACGGACAAAGGAGAACCCGAATTTTTCGATCCCGAACACGAAAAGCTTGATCGTGAATTGACTATTGTAATTAACGGAGTACAGGAATCCTTTATCGCTACCAATTGGTATATTACGGCTGCGGCAACATTGTTAGGCGGTGTGCTTGCGTATTTTTTAAGCGGGCATGCGCTGAAGCCTCTGCGTACTTTTACAGCTCGGGTTGAGAAGGCTCAGCCTAACAATTTGACGGATATGAAGATAACCGAAGAGGTTTTGCCTGAAATGAGACAATTTGTCAAGTCATTCAATCTGATGCTTGACCGTCTTGATGAGGGATTCACAGCTCAACGACAGTTCGCCGGAAACGCTGCACACGAGCTGCGTACGCCGCTTTCGCTTATGCAGGCACAGCTTGAACTTTTTTCGGCAGAGCATCCCGAGGTATTGCCGGAAACGGCTGAGTTTCTCCGATTGTTATGTGAGCAGACCGAACGAATGACGCAAATGACAAAAACCTTGTTGGAAATGAGTAAGCTTCGTACAGTATCGTGTGCCGACCGCATAGAGATAGGACCTATGGTAGAAGAAATTTTCACTGACCTTGCGCCCCTTGCAGAGAAGAACAATATTGCACTTGAAAGCACGGGCGACGCTGTTATGACAGGCAGTGACACGTTGATTTACCGTTTGTTATATAATCTGCCCGAAAACGCTATACGCTACAACCGTTTTGACGGTACAGTGAATATTACCGTAACGCACAAAGACAATCAGCTTGTTATTACGGTTGCGGTTACCGGCTACGGCATCCCCGAACAATACAGAGAAAGTATTTTTCAGCCCTTCTTTCGTGTGGATAAATCTCGAAGCAGGGAATACGGTGGCGTAGGCTTGGGACTTTCTTTGGTGTGGAAAATCGTCACATTGCACAATGGTAAAGTCCGTGTGGAAGAAAGTTCGGAAAAGGTTACGGCTATAGCCGTACCATTTTCCGACAGATACGATAAAATTTTAATATTTTGCAAAATTTTTTTAATAAATTGTTGAAATTACCGTAGTCCTGTGTTATACTATAGTTAATTAATTGATTAGTTATCAAAAGGAAGCGAACATTATGAGAACAACAGAGGAACAACACAACGAGCGTAAGCGGGAAATGATGGAAAAATGCTTTGAATGTTATGCTGAAAACGGGCTGACCGGTACGGGTATCAAGGCTTTGGCGGCAGCGTGTGGGTGTACAACGGGAAATCTGTATTCCTATTTCAATAGTGTGGATGAACTGATTATTGAATCAACTGCATACTGTATGGAAAAGGTTGAGGATGATTTTATGGAAAAAGCCCCCACCGACCAGAATGATGTTGTCCGATTTGTGAGAGAGGTTCCGTATTGGACCGCAAAGAAGCACGGCAAAAAATATCGGCTGATGTATCAGGTCTATACTCATCCGAAATATATTGAGCACGGCAAGAAATTCTTTGAAGGAGTGAATGAGCGCTATACCGAATATGCCAAGCGGTTGGAGCCGAAAATCGGTATTCCGTACACGGTGATTACACCGTTGATTTTTATATTTGTTCGTGCCTGTGTACACTATGCTATGTTTGAGGATGAATATTATTTAAAAACCCAAATGGAGGTCTTAAAACAGGGTGTCGCTCTGTTTGCAGATAAATACCGTTCACAATATTTGAAGGGAGGAAACGGAAAATGAAAAAACGAATACTCTGTACCCTACTCACCCTATGTATGGTGATGTGTGTTGCTTTTCCTATTATGAGCTATGCCACTCTGGGAGTATCGGCATCCGACTCGAGTGCATACGGCACACTGCTCACACCCGACACAACCCCACCGGTCGGATGGGCAGAGGATGAAAGCAACCCGTACGGCACAAAAAAGGGTCAGCCCTTTGCCATCACCCCATGGTATGAGCCGATCATTTACAGCTATCGCAACGCAGAGGGGCAGGCAGCGCAGGATCATACCAAGGTATACAGTAAGTGGAATTTCGGTATCAACATTGCCGAATGTACACCGAGTGCCCATCGGGTTTCTGCTGTCGATAATGTTGCATTTGCTGTTGGAACAGCTTACGACCCACTCGGCACGGGCAGAAACGATCATGCCATCTTTGTCGGTCTTTGCGATATGGATAATTCCAAGAACACTGCGAAGATCTGCTACTGGGTACAAAACCTTGTAAACAACAAGCGCTCCGAGCTTCAGAAAATTGCCGACGCTCCGATGTGGGCGTGCAAGAAACCCGGTTACGGCGAGCTGGAATACCAGGAATTCCGCCACTATTTCAATGTCACGGCGGGCGACTATGATGGTGACGGAAAGATGACCGCCGTTATCACCTACGTCGGCAATGATGATTTATGGGGAATCGCCGGCACGGGAATTGCCGGAGAGCAGGGACTTTCAAGAAAATCGTTTGTCAAATCCAAGGGCAGCGGCAATGCCTATTTCGACGGCTGGAACACGACTCTGTATGAGCGCGACCAGATCACGAAGTCGCTTGTCTCGGCGGATATTGACCGTGACGGCTGCGATGAGCTTATCGTGTACGCAGGCATTGCCGAGCCGGATAAGATCGACGGCAGGGACAAGGAGATTTCCGGCGATTCCTTCCGTAAGGCTGTTTCAAAGCTCTCGGTATACAAAGCCGAAAACGGGAACCTAAAAAGAGTGGATCAAAAGTCCCTGATGACCCTGAACCGCGAGGATGAAAAAGCGGACGGCAGCCGTTACTACGATCATATCCGCTACGGAAACCTTGCCGCGGGAGACATCAACGGCGACGGCTGGCAGGAAATCATAATTGCCGGATATTTCCGTGAAGTCAGGGAAGAAAAGAAGAAGGGCTTTATCTGGGACAAGAAAACCGACAACGAAAACATGGGCTTTGCCGTTTATTACGGTCAAAACAAGTCAATAACGAATGTGCAGAAAACCACCATGAGCGGTTATACCGCAAACGGAACAAAAGATCTGGGCGTGAAGCCGAAGCCTGCCATGACAAGCGTTGCGATCAACGGCAGGGGTACGCCCAAACAGGTATGGATCGCAGGCGGACTGTATGAGGTTCAGCAGAACGGCGCGCTTAATCTTCTGCGCGACACCGCGCGCGAAAAGAATTCAAGCGCGAGATGGTGGTGGTATCAGGATGTCATCGCAGGCAATTTTGACCACAACACGGAAGGCCGCGAGCAGGTGATCGCGCTTGCCGCCGAAAGGCAAAAGGGAAGCGGTTCGGCGCGTAAATTCGACCTGTTCACCGATGTTTTCTACGGCGAGGATTTCGGCAGCGGCACGCTGTCGGTCGCCGGCAAGTATACAGTGACAGCCGAGAAGGATGAGTTTTCCAAGCTGTGCCACGATGCCGACCTTGCATGGGATATGCCGTATAACTGCATACTGCTTGCGGCGGATGTGAATAAAGACGGTCTGTTTGCTCGCTATGAGGGCAAGGGCTACGGATATTCCGATGCACAGGTGCAGGCGGTGCTCCAGGCGGCTCCGTATTTCTCGGAGCTCGGTGACTATGATCTTGATTTCTCCGACGGCTCAACCACCTACACCTTCTCCTCAGGCTATTCGGACACGAAATCGTCATCGCACAACACCTCCTTCGGTGCGTCCATCGTCGCGCAGGGAGATCTGAAGGTGTGGAGATACGAGGCGACCCTCGGATACACCATGGATTTTACAAAGAGCACCGAGGATACCCTTTCTAAGGAATACAGTGCCTCCTTCAATGCCGGCGGCAACGATTCCGTGGTGTTGTACCGTGTGCCGGCGACAACCTATTATTACTCACTTTATGACCCCGGGAAGGGCGATTTTGACTTGAGCGAGCGAAATACCATCGCCCTGATGATCCCCGGGCAGCCGGTTTACACCATGCTCGACCGAGAGTATTACGATGAGTTTGCGGTACTGTATAACGAAACCTACAAGAAAGACATTGCAGCGGGAAAGGCAAAGGCTTTGCCGATACTGAACAGCCATGTACTGCCGGAGAACGCCGAGGGCGACCCGTTCGCCTATTGGTCGAATATCGGCTCTTCCGATGATTCGGTTACGCAATTTGAATCGCTCAGTAAGCAGAAATACGAGCTCGGCTTCGGTGCAAGCAGTATCACGAACGACTGGACTACCACATCTGAGCATGCCGAGGGAGTTGAGATGGCTCACGGCTTCTCCGCTTCGATGAAAAGCACATGGGGCGTAGACGCATTCAATATGGGTTTTGTAATCGATTTGAGCTACAGCAAAGCAACAGGTACGGTCTACACCACGACGGAAAGCAACGGCGCCAGCGGTACGGTAAACAACATCGACCGCCGTTCGCTCCTTGCCTCCTACGGAATCGACTACGATGTTTCAAACAAATACGGCTTTACCTGGGATTTTGGTATGCGTACATGGACGGCAGGAGATCAGAAGATTCCTGTGTTCGGATATGTGCTGACCAATCTTCGTGCCGCACCGCCCGTACCTACACTTACAGGCGTATCCGTAACAGACAATCAAAGTGCAAAAATCACCTGGAAGGCACCGACTGCAGACAGCAGACGCCCCTATACAGGGTATCATATCTGGATGCGTATGGATGACGGCGATTTTGTGCGTGTGACTGATGCTCCGCTGTCAGACACGACCTTTGAATATACATACGATACTCTGGAAGAGGATACCACCTACACCTTTGCGGTTTCCTCTGTCGGCAATAACGGAACGGTATCGGCATTATCCAATACCAAAACCTTCTCAACCTTTACGGGATCGGACGGCAGAGAAATAGAATTACGCAGTGACGGCAGCAGTATCCAGTGGAGATATGAGGGTGAAAGTGATGACGCTTACCGTGTTCTTGTATCACTTTCCGAGTTGAAGGGAAATGACGGCGCAGATGGAAAGCAAATTGAACTGAATGTATATAATGGATTCATACAGTGGAAGTACAGCGATGATTCTGTCTGGAATAATTTGATTGCCTTGTCGGAGCTGGCGGGCGACAAAGGCGACAAGGGTGACACGGGAGAGACAGGTGCGCCCGGTCAGGACGGAAAAGACGGTGTAACGCCAAAGCTTAAAATAGGTGATGATAACTTCTGGTATATCTCCTACGACGACGGACAGACATGGGTATCCCTCGGTGTGAAAGCCACCGGAGAGAAGGGTGATACCGGTGAAACCGGACAACAAGGCGAAAAGGGCGATAAAGGTGATAAAGGCGACAAGGGAGAAACAGGTGCGCCCGGTCAGGACGGAAAAGACGGTGCAACGCCTAAGCTAAAAATAGGTGATGATAACTTCTGGTATATCTCCTATGACGACGGACAGACATGGGTATCCCTCGGTGTGAAAGCCACCGGAGAGAAGGGCGATACCGGTGAAACCGGACAACAAGGCGATAAAGGCGACAAGGGCGAAACAGGTACACCCGGTCAGGACGGAAAAGACGGTGTAACGCCAAAGCTAAAAATAGGTGATGATAACTTCTGGTATATCTCCTATGATGACGGACAGACATGGGTATCCCTCGGTGTGAAAGCCACCGGAGAAAAGGGCGATACCGGTGAAACCGGACAACAGGGCGAAAAGGGCGATACCGGTGAAGCCGGACGACAAGGCGAAAAGGGTGATACCGGTAAAGCCGGACAACAAGGCAAAAAGGGCGACACCGGAGAGACAGGTGCATCGGGACAGAACGGCAAGGACGGAACAAATGGAACAAACGGTGCAAACGGCTCTGACGGCAAAGACGGTAAGGACGGCATCGGAATAGCCAAAGCGGAGATCAACGCAGACGGCGAGCTTGTTATCACCTATACCGACGGCAAGGTAGTCAATCTTGGTAAAGTTGTCGGTGCGGACGGCAAGGACGGTCTTACCCCATTTATCGGTGAAAACGGCAACTGGTGGATCGGTGAGAAAGACACTGGTGTGAAAGCGGTGGCAGATGTAGCTGTTCCCGCAGGCTTCGGAAACATATCCGAAGGAAACATATCCGAACCCGCATCTTCACCTGCTTTGGTTGCAATAGGCTCTGTTGCAGGAGTTGCGCTGCTTGGCAACCTCGGCTTAATCTTATACATTGTACTGAAAAAGAAAAAAGTATAGTTTGAGATTGCAAAACGGAGGTAACAGAATATGAAAAAACGAATACTTAGTATCCTGCTGACTTTATGCATGACGCTCTGCCTTACGCCGATAAGCGTATTCGCCGAGGAGGTTGGGACAGAGGGCTCTGCTGCGATACAGCTTGGTGCAGATGCACTAAGTGTGTTAAGTAAAAATGTAAACACAGCGACCGCACCGACTGTGTATTTCGGGCAAAACCATGAAAATAATCCCGCTGCATGGCGAGTTATCGGCTATGACGGAAGCGGTGTTACAAGCTCAAAGGGGGATATTACCCTGCTTGCGGCAGGCGCTATGGGGGTTATACCATTTGTCGATGCCATATTAAACAACGAATACGCACCGAGCAATTTGAAAGCCACAATAGATGCGCTTGCGGAAAAGCTGACGACAGAAGAAAATGCTGCCGTAAAGAAACGGGCGCTTACAAGCGGAAGTTACGACGGAGAGAATACCGACTGTGTAGCAGGAGGGCAGGTGGATAACGCTGTATTCTGGCCACTTTCCGCAAAAGAGGCTATTGCTGTAAACAACGATCTGCGTGCCTTGGATCCTGCACATCCGAATTGGGTGACAACCGGTTGGTGGCTGCGCTCCCCCGGCTCCGATAAATATCATCTCGCCGTCGTGCGTAGTGAGGGTTCTGTCCAATACTCTGGGTACTCTGTCCTCATTTTCAATAATTATCGGACTGTTCGTCCCGCTTTTAACTTAAATATGAACTCTGTCCTTTTTGCATCTGCCGCTGTGGGCGGAAAGCCTGACGGAGGATTGACCGAAGTTTCCAAATACAGCGGAAACGAATGGAAGCTGACGCTTTTAGATAGTAGACGCAATTTTGCCGTAACGGAAAAAACTGTCAGCGCCGCCCCCGACGATACCGTTACGCTGAATTACAAAGGGGCGACCACAGGGAAAAATGAATATATCTCTGTCATCCTGGCGGATAACAACGGCGCACAGTATTACGGCAGAGTAGCACAACCTACTACCGAAAGCGGAACGGTTGAAATCAAAATCCCGTCTGACATTGCACCGGGCGACTATACCATGAAGGTATTCAGCGAGCAGTATAACGGTGACTGCAAGACCGACCTTGCAAGTGCTTTTGCGGATGTCACGCTGACGGTGGAAAGTCAGCCTGACGAACAGTTTACCCTCGCCCCCGGCGGCAGATACTATTTTGACCTTTCGGCAATGGATATTCCCGGAACGGTAAACAGCAATCTACCGGACAGCACCCTGCATTATGTGCCTTTTACCTATGTGGGTACGGTCAACGCTTATAGGCTCACATCGGAAACGGCAACCACCGAGGAGTATGCTCAGAAGAATAAATATCCCCACAGCCTATTCATTGCGGACTATGCCGTAACGCATACGGTAAGCTGGGATGACCTGAATACCGCAGGTCTGATTTTCGGCAAAAATTATGCCAGCGGCGGCGTGGACTATACCCTGCGCACACCGTCTGTGGGAAGTGACTGTACGGGTTTAGACGATTCCCAACGCGGCGTGCCCCAAAGCAACGAATGGGACAGGATACTGAACAAGGACAGCAGCTACATCAAAAACTGGAATGGCATATATTCGTGGGGGCAGGACACAACAAGATACAACTCGTCGCTCCGTGCGGTTCGCGGGTACGATTCGGGCCGACGCTGGAACGACGACGATGCTACGGACTTCCTCCCGCTCGTCGGTTTCCGCCCTGTCCTTGAAGTCCTGAACCCTGACACACTGAGCTCTGACGGGCTGAAAGCCGTTACCCTTGACCTTGGCGGCGGAACGCTCGGCGGCAGCTCCGAGGATATTCAAATCATTGTGAAAAGCAGCGAGAGCTTTGCCGCGCCTGCGTCCGACGGCATGACCCGCCCGGACGGAAATACAGGCAGCTACTTCATGTGGCTTGGCAGCGACGGTAAGCTCTACGCCCCCGGCGACAACGTTCCGGCGGACGTTACCAAGCTCACGGTGCAGTTTGCTTTATCAGAACAGTTTTCCCTCAAACCCGGCGACACCTATTACTTTGACCTTTCGGCGATGAATATTCCCGGAACGGCAAACGGCGGAAACTCAGATGGTGCGGTTTCTTTGCCGGATACGTCGCTGCACTATGTTCCCTTTACCTATGTGGGAACGATAGAAGCCTACAAACTCACGTCTGCGACGGCAACCACCGAGGAGTATGCACAGCAGAACAAATATCCCCACAGCCTGTTTGTGGCGGACTATGCCGTAACGCATACGATTAGCTGGGGTGGCCTGAATGACGAAGGTCTGATTTTCGGCAAAAATTATGCCAGCGGCGGCGTGGACTATACCCTGCGCGCACCGTCTGTGGGAAGTATCTCTACAGGTTCGGGCGATTCCCAACGCGGCGTGCCCCAAAGCAACGAATGGGACACGATGCTGAACAAGAACAGCGGATATATCCAAAACTGGAATAAAATGTATTCGTGGGGACAGGATACTTCTTCTGCCGCCGAGTCGTTCCGGGCGTACCGTGGGTACAACTCGGCCCGCTTCTGGTATTACACCTCGTCCTCGTTTCGGAACGTCTACCTCGGTTTCCGCCCCGTCCTTGAAGTCCTGAACCCTGGCACACTGGGTTCTGACGGACTGAAGGTCGTTACCCTTGACCTTGGCGGCGGCAAGCTGGGCGGCAGCTCCGATGCTATTCACATCATCGTGAAAAACGGCAGAGCATTTACCGCCCCTGCGTCCGACGGACTGACCCGCCCGGACGGAAATACAGGCAGCTACTTCATGTGGCTTGACGGCAATGGCAAATCCTACGAACCCGGCGACAGCGTTCCTGCTGATGTGACGGAACTGACGGTGCAGTGGACAGCCCCGACCTATACCGTAACCCTGCACGCAAACGGCGGCACGATCAACAACGGCAATGTCACCTCCTACACCTACGGCGTGGGTGCAACACTTCCGACAGCCGACGATATGACCTATACGGGATATACGTTCAAGGGCTGGTATGACAACGAAAATCTGACCGGCTCTCCTGTTACGGCAATCGGCGACACAGAAACGGGCAATAAGGAATACTGGGCGAAGTGGGAAATCAATCAGTACACAATATCCTTTGATACCAACGGCGGAAGTGAGATCGCTCCGATTACGCAGGACTACGGCACGAAAATTACCGCCCCTGCCGACCCGACAAGAAAAGGCTATACCTTTAAGGGCTGGGATAAGGAAATCCCCAAAACCATGCCGGCGGAGAATATAACGGTTAAAGCACAATGGGAAATCAATCAGTATACAATAGCCTTTGATACCAACGGCGGAAGTGAGATTGCACCCATTACACAGGATTACGGTACAGAAATTACCGCCCCTGACAATCCGACAAGAGAGGGCTACACCTTTATCGGCTGGGATAGGGATATTCCCGAAATCATGCCCGCCGAGAATATTACTGTCACTGCACAGTGGGAAATCAATCTGTACACAATCACCTTTGATACCAACGGCGGCAGCGAGATTGCTCCGATCACGCAGGACTACGGCACGAATATTACCGTCCCTGCCGACCCGACAAGAGAGGGCTACACCTTTATCGGCTGGGATAAAGCGATTCCCACAACCATGCCTGCGGAGAATATAACTGTCACCGCGCAGTGGAAAGACAGCGAAAAGCCCACGGGCGAAATTAAAATCAACGAGAACAGTTGGAAAGCGTTCCTCAACAATATCACCTTCGGGCTGTTCTTTAAGGATACGCAAACGGTGACGATAAACGCCGCCGACAACAGCGGTGAAACGGTAACGGTTGAATATCTGCTGTCAGATAAGGAATTGACAAAAGCGGAGTTTGACGGCATGACCTTCACAGCGTACACCGCACCGTTCGGCATTGACCCCGATAACGAATATATTATCTATGTCAGACTGACCGATAAGGCGGGAAATACGGACTACATTTGCTCAGACGGCATCGTGCTTGACGGCACAAGCCCGGTTATCACCGGCATTGAGGACGGCAAGACCTATTGTGCGGCGCAGATGGTCACGATCACCGAGAAATATGTGGATACCGTTACCGTAAACGGCACAGAGGTCACGCTTGACGAAAACAATAGCTTTACCCTCGCTCCCGCAGACGGCGAGCAGAAAATCGTTGTCACCGACAAGGCGGGCAACACCGCAGAAATGACCGTAACGGTCAACGACGGGCATACCTTCGGCGAATGGACATCAAACGGCGACGGCACACACACCCGCCAATGCACGGCAGACGGCTGTACGGAAGGCATCGAAACGGATAATTGCACCGATGAGGATAAAAACCACATATGCGACATTTGCGGAAATATAATCTCCAACCATGAGGATGCGAATCAGGATCACGTCTGTGACCTCTGTGGCAAAGTGATTTCCAACCATGAGGACGCGGATAAGGATCACGTCTGCGATCACTGTGGCAAAGTGATTTCCAACCACGAAGATGCAAACAAAGACCACGTCTGCGACTATTGCGAAAAGGTAATCTCCAACCACGAGGATGCGGACAAAGATCACATCTGTGACCTCTGCGGAAAGACAATCTCCAACCACGAGGACGCAGACAAAGATCACATCTGCGATCACTGTGGCAAAGTGATTTCCAACCACGAAGATGCAAGCAAAGACCACGTCTGCGAACTCTGCGGAAAGACAATCTCCAACCATGAGGACGCGGACAAAGATCACATCTGTGACCTCTGCGGAAAGACAATCTCCAACCATGAGGATGCGGATAATGATCATGTCTGCGATTACTGTGGAAAGGTGATCACAAACCACATCGGTGGTAAGGCCACCTGCAAGGATAAGGCAGTATGCGAAGTCTGCGGCAAATCCTACGGTAAGCTTGATCCGAATAACCACACCGACTTAAAGCATTTCCCGGCCAAGGCGGCGACCGAGGATGCCGATGGCAATATCGAGTATTGGTACTGTAGCGGATGTAATAAGTATTACAGTGACAAGGACGGTACAAAGGAAATCAAAAAAGCCGACACCGTAACGGCGAAGCTGAAGGACGATTCCAAATCTCCGCAGACCGGCGATACAAGCAACCTCATGCTGTGGATCGCACTGCTGTTTGTCAGCGGCGGTGTTCTGACAGGTGTAACGGTATTTGATAAGAGGAAAAGGCATTCCGTCAAATAATCAGAGATAAGTAACAATTAACGATCCATCACGGAAACATTGCAAATACGGCACAGAGGGCATAAAAACCGCTGTGCCGTATTTCTTTCCTTGGCGACTGATTTTGAAAAACTTGGCGAGTATCTTAAAAATCTCTTTTTATACAGACGGCTGCAAGGCAGTCAGAAATTTTACATTTTTTAGATGGTATAATTACATTGTATATTTTAAATTAAATTATGATATGAGGCTATTATATGTCAAATGCAATTCCTACAGAACTTTCGGTAAACGGTAAAAATTACTCCGTAATAAAATTGCTTGTCAAAGGCAAGGGCGGTTATTCTTACCTTGCATCCGACGGTACAAATCAGTATGTTTTAAAGCAGATTCATCACGAGCCGTGCAGCTATTATCAGTTTGGCGAC
>ERZ506917.437-NODE-437-length-15953-cov-4.336143_pt1 | contig 15953 bp, 9 predicted proteins | sample MGYA00512904_ERZ506917 | MGnify/ENA metagenome assembly ERZ506917 | reverse complement strand
GCTTCTGCCCTTTCAGGGCGTGTTGGTGCTAGGAGCTTCTGCCCTTTCAGGGCGTGTTGGTGCTAGGAGCTTCTGCCCTTTCAGGGCGTATTGGTGCTAGGGGCTTTTGCCCTTTCAGGGCGTATGGCGGTGATGAGGGGCTTTTTCCTTTGCCTCGACCTTGGCTTTAGCTTTTTCCTTTGCTTCGACCTTGGCTTTAGCTTTTTCCTTTGCCTCGACCTTGGCTTCAGCCTTCTCCCTTGCCTTTTCCTTCTTTTCGAAATAATGTTTTGGTTCAAACTCAGCCATTTCGAAATCTATCTTCGGGAGTTTGCTATCCTCAGGCTTGAAAGGAACAGGGTTATCCAGTCTTTCTACCTTCACCGTAGCCACACCCTGCGAAATCATTCCGATTTCTTTCGCGGCTGCCCAGGAAAGGTCAATGATTCTTCCCCTTCCGAACGGACCACGGTCGATCACTTCAACGATTACACTCTTGTCATTTCTCAGATTCGTAACCTTCAGCATCGTGCCGAAGGGATAATAACGGTGTGCACACGTCAGACTGTCATGGTGGATTCTCTGTCCACTTGCCGACCTGGCACCCGTGGCACGTTTAGAGTAATAGGATGCCTTGCCACGCTGATGCTTCTGACCGCAGCATGGTATGCATGATAATGTACTCAGAAATGTACTCAATAATGCTATGATAAATAATCTTCTTTTCATAACTTCTCGATATTTTGTTTGCAAATATATAAAAAAATGATGAAAAATGCAAGAAAATCTCAGAAAATCAGTATCTTTGCACTATAATTCGCTACACATATGGAAAATAATGTACCCCAAGAGTGGAATAAATTCTATTTGAAAGACGTATCATTTGTGAATCTCATGATGCGACGTATCTACAATGTCTTGATTGTAGCCAACCCTTACGATGCGTTCATGCTAGAAGATGATGGACGCATCGAGGAGAAGATATATAATGAGTATATGGAGTTGGGACTCCGTTATCCCCCAACCTTCACCCAGGTCTCAACCACCAAAGAGGCAGCCCAGGTACTGCGCTCCACTGTCATCGACCTCGTCATCTGTATGCCGGGCAATGCCGACAACGATGCCTTCGATGTGGCGCGCGATATCAAGGGCAAGTTCCCGAATATCCATTGCGTGGTACTCACCCCGTTCTCCCACGGCATCACCAAGCGAATGGAGAACGAAGACCTCAGCATCTTCGATTACGTATTCTGCTGGCTGGGTAACACCAATCTCATCCTCTCTATCATTAAGCTCATTGAGGATAAGATGAACCTGGAGCACGATATCCGGGAGGCAGGCGTGCAGATGATTCTCCTGGTAGAAGATTCTATCCGTTTCTATAGTTCTATATTGCCTAATCTCTATAATTATATATTGGAGCAGAGCAAGAACTTCTCCAAGGAGGCCCTCAACCGCCATGCTGCCACGATGCGAATGCGTGGCCGTCCGAAGGTGGTGCTCGCCCGTACCTACGAAGAGGCGCAGAAACTCTACGATAAGTATTCCAACAATACCCTGGGTGTCATCAGCGATGCCCGATTCCCGTTGAAGAGTGCCGCCAAGGCTTTCGGCAACGAGGTGGAGCAGGAGGCGAATCCCGAGCACGGCACCGATACCTTCGGACGTGAGAAATGTCCTGATGCCGGATTGCGTCTCTTCCGTTACATCCGCAAGACCGATCCGTTCGTACCGCTCATCATCGAGAGTTCAGAGAGCGACAACCGTGCCAAGGCAGAAGCCGAGGGATTCCGCTTTGTAGATAAGAACTCCAAGAAGATGAGTGTGGATCTCCGTCGCCTGATGGAGGAGCACATGGGCTTCGGCGATTTCATCTTCCGCGATCCGAAAACCCACGAGGAAATCATGCGCATCCGCAGTCTGAAGGAGTTGCAGGATAACATCTTCAACATCCCCAACGATTCGATGCTCTATCATATCAGCCGCAACCACATGAGCCGCTGGCTCTGTGCCCGTGCCATCTTCCCGGTTTCCGCCTTCCTGAAGCACGTCACCTGGGAGAAGCTGCAGGATGTGGATGCCCACCGGCAGATCATATTCGATGCCATCGTGCAGTACCGTCACATGAAGAACCTGGGTGTGGTTGCCGTGTTCGACCGTATGAAGTTCGATAAGTATGCCCATTTTGCCCGCATCGGCGAAGGATCGCTGGGCGGAAAGGGCAGGGGACTTGCCTTCCTCGACAACATCATCAAGCGCCATCCTGAGTTCAACCAGTATGAGAATGCCACCGTGCAGATTCCGAAGACCGTGGTGCTCTGTACCGATATCTTCGACGAGTTCATGATGAGCAACAATCTCTATCCGATAGCTTTGAGCGATGCCAGCGATGATGAAATCCTGAAGCACTTCCTCCATGCGCAGCTGCCCGATTCGCTGATAGCCGACTTCTTCACCTTCTTCGAGGCAACGAAGAGTCCTATCGCCATCCGTTCCAGTTCGCTGCTCGAGGATGCCCACTATCAGCCTTTCGCCGGCATCTATTCCACCTATATGATACCTTATCTCGCGGATAAGTATCAGATGCTCCAGATGCTCGCCTGCGCCATCAAGGGCGTGTATGCCTCGGTGTTCTATCGCGATTCCAAGGCATACATGACCGCCACCCGCAACGTCATCGACCAGGAGAAGATGGCGGTAATCCTGCAGGAGGTGGTGGGCAAGGACTACGGCACCCGCTATTATCCTACGATGAGTGGCGTGCTCCGTTCGCTCAACTATTATCCTATCGGCGATGAGGAGGCAGAGGAGGGTATAGCCAGTCTTGCCCTCGGATTGGGTAAGTATATCGTGGATGGCGGTCAGACCCTCCGCGTCTGTCCGTATCATCCGCATCAGGTGCTGCAGACTTCCGAGACGGAGATGGCGCTGCGCGATACCCAGACCCAGTTCTACGCCCTCGACATGAAGCACGTGGGCGATGACTTCAAGGTGGATGACGGATTCAATATCCTCAAGCTCCGTGTGAAGGATGCGGTAGAAGACCAGAGTCTCAACTACATCGCCTCTACCTTCGACCCTTACGATCAGGTCATCAACGACGGTGTGTATGAAACCGGCCGCAAGCTCATCACCTTTGCCGGAGTGCTCCAGCACGATGTGGTACCCCTGCCGGAACTCATGCAGATGTCGATGAAGTGCGGTTCCGAGGCGATGCGCCGACCGGTGGAGATTGAGTTTGCCTGCAATATCCATGCCGACAAGACCTGCGATTTCTATCTCCTCCAGATCCGTCCGATCGTGGATGCCAAGGAGATGCTCGACGAGGATGTCTGGGCGATACCGGATGCCGACTGTCTGCTCCGTTCCCACAACTCCCTGGGCCATGGCATCAGCGAGGATGTCACCGATGTGGTGTATGTGAAGTACGATGACCACTTCTCGGCGATGAACAACTTCTATGTAGCCGATGATATCGAGCGCATCAACCGCAAGTTCCTGGCAGATGGCAAGAATTATGTGCTGATAGGTCCGGGCCGCTGGGGATCGAGTGATCATTACCTGGGCGTACCGGTCAAGTGGCCGCATATCAGTGCCGCCCGCGTCATCGTAGAGGTGGCATTGAAGAATTACAACATCGATCCGAGTCAGGGCACCCACTTCTTCCAGAACCTCACCTCTTTCGGCGTGGGCTATTTCACGGTAGATACCAATACCGGGGAGGGAGGCTTCGTAAACAAGGAGATGCTCGATGCGATGCCAGCCGTAGAAGAGACACAGTATGTGCGCCATGTACGCTTCGACCGTCCGCTCAGAATCCTGATGGATGGCAAGAAGCAGGAGGGAGCTGTCCTGCATCCGCAGGAATAGGCTCCCGGCACTGCCGGCATCAAGAATAAAAAAGTGTTCAGTAAAAAAGAAATAGAATAAAAAAATGTTGAACCAAGAAACAGAAAACCATTCAGTGAGCGACAAGAAATATCTTGTCCCGTTCATTCTCATCACGTCGCTCTTCTTCTTGTGGGGCTTCGCGCGTGCCATTCTCGATGTGCTCAACAAGCACTTCCAGAATGCCCTGCACATCAGTATCACCCAGTCTGCCCTGATCCAGGTAACTACCTATCTGGGTTATTTCCTCATGGCTATACCGGCGGGCATCTTCATCAATAAGTATGGTTATCGCCGGGGCGTGGTGTTCGGCCTCCTGCTCTTCGGTCTGGGTGCCATCTTCTTTATTCCGGGGGCATCGATAGGCAGCTTCTCGGCCTTCCTCTTCTGCCTCTTCGTCATCGGATGCGGACTGGTGTTCCTCGAAACAGCCGCCAATCCATACGTTACCGAACTGGGTGCCAGGGAGACCGCTACCAGCCGATTGAACCTCTCGCAGTCGTTCAATGGACTGGGCAGCATCTTTGCCACCTTCTGCATCGGTCAGTTCCTCTTCAATGATACGCAGCAGGGCGGCAATGTGGTCATACCTTATGCCATCCTGGGCGTTCTGGTGCTTGCCATCGCCGTGGTGTTCTCCCGTGTCGATCTGCCGGAAATCCAGCACCAGCAGACGACGGAAGACAAGGCGAAGGGCAGCAATATCGCCAAGCTCTTTGCCAACCACAGGATGTTCGTCTTCGGTCTCTTCGCCCTCCTGAGCTACGAGGTGGCCGAGATCTCCATCAATTCCTATTTCATCAATTTCGTCACCGGCATGCATTGGATGAGCGACCGCACCGCCTCTCTCGTCCTCACCCTCGCCCTGGCGTTCTTCATGGTAGGCAGATTCCTGGGCAGCTGGATCATGCGCCATATCCAGGCAACCACCATGCTCCTCATCTGTGCCGTGGGCAGCGTGGTCTGCATCGGACTGGTGCTTTGCGATCTGGGCATCGTGTCGCTGGTAGCCCTGGTGGGCAACTATCTTTTCGAGGCAATCATGTTCCCTACCATCTTCAGCATCGCCCTCACGGGATTGGGCAATCTCACCAAGTCGGCATCCTCGCTCCTGATGATGACTCCGATAGGAGGATGCGGCTTCCTGCTGATGGGAATGATAGCCGATACCACCCATGTCACCCTGCCTTTCGTGGTACCTTTTATCGGTTTCCTCATCGTCTTGGCTTATGCCGTTCGGGAGTACAAATTGCAAAGTGTAATTAGCAAATAAAGGGTTTTAGGCGGCTAAAAAGGGGGAATTAACTTTTTTAACTCGCTTGTAACACGAAAAAGTAAGCATATTTTTTGCTGTCTCAAAAGAAAAAGTTAAATTTGCACTCGGTTATGATGGGTGCGTCTAGAATCCATCTGATAAAAATGAATAGAATGTTTCATTAAACAATAAAATTAATAACAATTATGGCAGTAGATTACAAGAAAATCGGTCTTGTGAACACTAAGGAAATGTTCGCAAGAGCTATCAAGGGCGGTTGGGCCGTTCCTGCTTTCAACTTCAACAACTTGGAGCAGCTCCAGGCTATCATCCAGGCTTCTTCAAACTTGAAGTCACCAGTTATCCTCCAGGTATCTAAGGGTGCTCGTAAGTATGCTAACCCTACTTTGCTCCGTTACTTGGCAGAGGGTGCTGTAGAGTATGCTAAGGAGTTGGGTTGCAACCATCCTGAGATCGTGCTTCACCTCGATCACGGTGATAGCTTCGAGACATGTAAGAGCTGTGTAGATTTCGGCTTCTCTTCTGTAATGATCGATGGTTCTGCTCTTCCATACGAGGAGAACATTGCATTGACAAAGAAGGTTGTTGATTACGCTCATCAGTTCGGTGTAACTGTAGAGGGTGAGCTCGGTGTCCTCGCTGGTGTTGAGGATGACGTTGTAGCTGAGGAGTCTCACTATACAAAGCCTGAGGAGGTTGTTGATTTCGCTACACGTACAGGTGTTGATTCATTGGCTATCTCTATCGGTACTTCTCACGGTGCTTACAAGTTCAAGCCAGAGCAGTGCACACGTGACCCTAAGACTGGTCACCTCGTTCCTCCTCCATTGGCATTCGACGTATTGGCAGCAGTTGAGAAGCAGCTTCCTGGTTTCCCTATCGTTCTCCACGGTTCTTCTTCAGTTCCTCAGGAGTATGTTGATATCATCAACAAGTTCGGTGGTAAGTTGCCAGATGCAGTTGGTATCCCAGAGGAGCAGTTGACTAAGGCTTCTGAGAGCGCTGTTTGCAAGATCAACATCGACTCTGACTCTCGTCTTGCTTTCACAGCAGGTGTTCGTGAGACATTGGCTCTTCACCCAGAGTACTTCGACCCACGTCAGTACTGCGGTAAGGCTCGTGAGTACATGGTTGACCTCTATAGCCACAAGATCAAGGATGTTCTTCATTCTGACAACAAGTTGGCTAACCTCGACTAATTTTCGAGATTTATCAACCCAAAATAATAGCGGGAATCCTTCGGGGTTTCCGCTTTTTTAATGCCCTTTTCTTTCATCTTTCTTTCGCTTTTCTTTCATTTTGTTATGTAACAGGATTGTTGTGTACGTAAACATTGCGTTTCTTTACATAATTTAACTTAAAATATTTGGAGCATATTACTTTTTTCTCTAATTTTGCATCCGAACAAATGTAAGAACTACATTTTGAGATTCTTGTATATCATTTGTATATTGTAAAAGATGATTTAGGCCGAAAGGTTATTTTTGGAAGTCTTCCTGAGTACTGCCTTAGGGCAGGTGCTTGTAAGAGGAGACCAGGTTTAAATGATTGAATAACAATTAGTAAATGATAAAATATGAAAAAGTTTTTTGGAATGGTCATCACTTGTATGATGGCATTGGGTTTAGTAAGCTGCAGTGCGGCTGACGATGATTTGACGGGCGATACAACAACACGTGTCAACACCGTTACAACAAAGTCAAACTTCTCACTGCTCAGTTATTCACAGACAACCGGTGCTGAGGTAAATGAAACCTCTAACATCAATGGTGAGAACAACGAGAAGCTGGTATGCAAGGTTCTTTCTGGTGGTCAGTTGCAGTTGACTCACAAGAATGTAATCTTTGATGAGGGCACAAATATCAAGTTTGACTCTCAGTTAGTTGGCAACAAGATTATCATCACCGAGACAGGCGATTACGGCAAGTCTGGTAAGTATGGTTATTTCACACTTGTTGCGAAGGTTGGAATAGTTAAAGATGGTGACTATGTGATCGTAGTGAAAAGAAACGACCACACTCGCGAGGAGTTCAATATGCATTACGACTCTACAAAGGCGAAATAAGATAGGGTATATGATTAATACAATACCTTACGATTATGATTCAATATAAATAGGTAGAATAGAAAATATAATATAGAAAGTGTGATTAAAGAATGTAAATTGAATAATTAAAGAATGTAATTGAATAATAGTAAATGTAAATGATAATAAGTTGAGCGTCGCTCAGACGACCAGTCTAGTTTTTTTTATTAATTGTTATTGATTACGCTGATGAGCAGTTCCGGCGTACAGTCCTTTAAAACCACGATGTTGCCTTTGTCTAATAAGTAAATCGTAGGCATCGCCTTGATGCTGTAAGTAGCACTAATCTGATCATCCGCAATGATTCTGAGCATTCTGTATTCAGCAGGAATGGTCTGTTTTTTCAGCCACGCCGTTACCTTGTGGCAATTCTCGCATTCCGGATCATAGAAGTAGAGTATCACCTTTTCATTCTGATAGTCAGTCAACTGATGCATTTTTCCATCTTCCAGCTTGAAGGAGAGGTTGGTAGCCTTGGTGCCTGGCAGGTTTTTCCGTGCCGCCTTCCACTTGAAGTCGATGCGTTCCTTTTCCGCTTCATCGAAGTAAGGCGACTTCTTCATTTCCGCCAGGAAGAAGCTATATACCCTGTCGTTTCTCATCGGCGACTGTGGGTCGTCGAAATAATGCTCTATCAGGCTCTCGAATTTCTCCTTGGCAGGCTTCTGTGCGTAAGCCTTGGCGGAGAAGGCGCTGATGCCTTTCTGGGCGATCTCGTCGTTGAAACGGGCGAGGATATCGATGAAGTTGACGAATCCCTGTTCTGTAATCTCCTCGTTTTTCAGTTGGGTAGTATCAGCAAACTGATAGTTGTCCCAGTAGTGCTCGCTGAGGTAGGTAGCGCGCTGTTCTACGCTGCGCAGCGTATCAGGCAGCGCAGGGTAGGGGAATGCATTCTGCGCGTGGGTATTCAGGCAGCATAACATGAGCATGCATGCGATAAGATAAGAGATATGTCTTGCTTTCATCATTTTATCATTTTATTATTTGTTGAATCTGTTATTCTTCTCCGGTAATTATATTTCCTCGCAAGCCACCATTTCCGCTCCGCGGTAGATGACCACCAGCTTGTGGAGCTTTGTGGTCTTTACCGCCTCTCTGACCATATCACTTTCCGCATAGCGGGAGATTTGAGCAGAAGCCTCCTCGAAGAGCTTTTTCACTTGCTCATCGGTGGTTTGGCTCTTGCAATATTTCAACTCGATGATATATGAATCCACCATGTCCTTGTAGATGTCACAGAGCGGAGAGAGGAAGATGTCGGCATAGCCGCCGTCATTGTCCAGCTCAGAGATAGGGCGATAGAACTTGTTCTGGCTCGTCATCGCCAAGGTGAAGCCATGCACGAAAGCCTCTCCCTTCTGCTTGTCTCGCTGGGAGGAGTACTTCTTCAGGCAGTCGGCTATATACTCAAAGTATGGCTTGTATTCTCCATGATAAGCCAGTTTGCTCTCCAGTTTACCCTTGCTATATCTATCATATACCAAGTCATTCTCCTTGTAGGTGTCGAGCAGGTAGGTGTACATCTGGTCACGCACCACCTCATTCGGGATGATGAACTTGGTCTCACCATCATAAGTTCCGTCTATCGTCACCATGCCGAAATAGAACAGCAGGCTGAGGAAGTTGTCTGGGTCGTTGATTCGCTCGGCAGGGAAGTTCTCGTTGAGCGTGCCTATCACGAATCCCTGGGTCACCAACTGTTGGATGATGCTGGCATCGTGGGCGAACTCCTTGTCGTGGCGGATGAGCATTCGCATCTTGTCATAGTCGATACGGATGTTGGTCTCCACCATCTTCTTAGGGATTTGGTATTCGCTTCTGATGTAATTATCTACGAAGTTGAGCACCATTACCGAGTTGTACATGGTGGTCTCACCATATCTCTCCTCGGCAAAGCAATAGTTGTCGTACCAAGGCTTCATTACCTTAATCAGCTCATCGGTGGAGTGATTGAACGGCAGGACGCTGCCGTAATAATCCAGCATCTTTCTCACTTCTTCCTCGGTAAATCCCGTCATCTCATTGAAGTCAGATGAGAGCGAGTAGTTGGTTCCGATGTTGAATCCGCTGGTCAGGTCATCCATGGTTACAGGGCTTACTCCCGTGACGAACACTCTGCCCAGGGTATTGCCAGCCGCACCCTTGATGGTGTTGAAGAACTGGCGCAAGTATCCCTCTCCGTGGGTCTGATTGCGATACCTCATAAGATGCTCCTCATGGGCGAGAATCATGTTGGTGAAGTTGTCGTACTCATCGATGAAGAGATAAATCTTCTTTCCTACCTCCTGGCATTTCTGGCAAAGAAACCTCAACTTGGATACCGCATCAGGCTCCTGTTGCAATCCTTCCTTGGTACCAGTAGGAAGAATATGTGCATAGATGTCACAAAAGAAATTGAACACAAGGCGACAATGGTTGTCCAGTCCATCCTTATAATCATCCAATCCTGCTGCCACCTCGGCAAAATTGAGGTGGATGATGAGATATGTATTATGCTCTGGTGTAGGATTCTGCCCGATGTATAGCTTGCCAAAGATTTCCTCAAACTTGTCTTTCTTGTTGATGTCATAGTAATTCTCAAGCATGGAGAGGGTAAGTGTCTTGCCGAAACGGCGAGGGCGAATGAAGAAGAAATACTTGTTGGATTCTTCTATTTGCTCGATGAAAGGAGTCTTGTCCACATAGTAACAATCCTCTTTTATGACATCCTCAAAATTCTGCATGCCGTATGGTATGCGCTTGCGATAAATGCGCTTTGGTCTTACTATCATAACTCAGTTTGATTATTCGTTTTTGAATCTGATGGCAAAGATAACACTTTATCTCCTAATCTCCAAAACTTTTCCCGAAAAACTTTGACCGTACAGCTTCAAAAACACTCTTCACTCTTCACAGAAATGGCATAAATATCTGTAGCTAAGTAACTTGCACGGGTGAAGAGTTGCGCTCGACTCTTCACCACTCTTCACCCACCCTTCACCCGGGAAATCTGTGAAAATCTGTGAATTGAAAATCGGCGGCCGAAGGTGAAGAGTGGTGAAGAGTGGTGCGTCACTCTTCACCTCTCGCAACCCCAGTGTTTATCGGGGTTTCAGCCGATTTGGTGAAGAGTGAAGAGTAAAAAAGAGAGTGGTGCTTTTATAAAAAAAGCTCCCGACGTATCGTTTTGTGCCTGGCAATGGCAGATTATTGCCCTGGTAAGGGGCAATGTTGTGCCATAGTGAGGCAATAAGCGCTACAAGCCGCTTTACGCATCGTCAGTACTGTTATGGCAACCTCTCAGTAACGTCTTTGCGCTTAGTTGAGGGATTGAATGAATAAAAAAATCGCCCTGAAAGGTGAAGCATTAATTATGCTTGTCCTTTCTGGGGCGATTAAACTACTAAAGTTTTATCTTATTTTTAGCCTATATTACAAGATCTTGTGATACAAGGCAATGATATCCTCCTTAGAAACCTCGCGAGGGTTACCTGGAGTACATACATCGGTGAATGCCTGCTCGGCAAGGGCAGGGATGTCAGCCTCTGTGATGCCCAATTCGCTGAGATGCTGTGGAATACCTACCAACTTAGACAACTCCTCGATAGCATTGCATGCTGCCTCTGCTGCCTCCTGGTCGGTCATACCATCCTTGTAAACACCAACAACCTTGGCAATCTGTACATACTTAGGTACACTTACCTCCATATTGAAACGCATCACGGTAGGAAGCAGGATGGCACATGCTACTCCGTGAGGAACGTCATGAAGGGCACTCATAGGGTGAGCCATACCATGGTCAACGCCCAAACCTACATTAGAGAATGCCATACCGGCAATATACTGAGCTACAGCCATACCGTTGCGACCCTCTGGATTGGTAGGATCATTCACAGCGATAGGCAAGTACTTATGAATCATCTCGATAGCCTTGAGCTCGAACATATCACTCATCTCCCAAGCTGCCTTGGTAATCAAGCCCTCGATAGCGTGAGTCATCGCATCCATACCGGTAGCTGCGGTGAGACCCTTTGGCAAAGAGTACATCAGCTCTGCATCTACGATTGCAACGGCAGGAATATCGTTAGGATCCACGCATACCATCTTCTGCTGGCGCTGCTCGTCGATAATCACATAGTTGATGGTTGTCTCTGCTGCGGTACCAGCTGTAGTAGGAAGTGCTACGATAGGCAAGCACTTGTTCTTGGTAGGAGCAACCCCCTCCAGAGAAACGATGTCGGCAAACTCTGGGTTGGTAACAACCACGCCGATGCCCTTTGCCGTATCCATAGAACTGCCACCACCGATAGCGATGATGAAGTCAGCCTCTGCCTTCTTGCAAGCCTCAATACCTGCAGTAACATTAGAAACTGTTGGGTTTGGCTTTACGTCATCAAATACCTCGTAAGCGATGTTAGCCTCGTCCAATACGTCGAGTACCATCTTGGCAACGCCAAATTTCATCAAGCCCTTGTCTGTTACAACCAAAGCTTTTTTCCAACCACGACTAGCGATTACTGTAGGAAGCTCCTTGCGGGCACCTGGACCGAAATAGGAAACTTCATTAAGAATGAATCTGTTTACCATAAATGTCTTTGTTTAAGATTGAATTTATTAATTAATAATATATTTAGTATATCTATATTGCCATTAGATTGTTTATATGCGACAAAGATACAGCTTTTCTGTGATTCCGCCAAGTTTTTCGTGCAAAAAATCATCGGGTAGGGCAAAGATTAAAGGCTTATCTCAAAAAATCGGGTATTTTCTCGCTTTTTCTCTTCTACTATTTTGCTCTTTCAAAATAAAAGCGTAACTTTGCAAAGAATATATTTAGAAACAATAACATCAACTTATGAAGAAAACTTATTTATTACTTTTAACCGGACTCATTTGCTCTTCAGCATGGGCAGATGGCACTTTAGGAGGCTACTTCTACAATCAGCAGGCTGCGCCTACGGGATGGGAGTGGCAAAGTCCTGATTCCGTAGCTGTCAACAAGCAGCAGCCGCATGCTTGGTTCTTCTCGTTCCGCAATGTCGAAGAGGCGAGAAAGGTTTTACCAGAAAACAGTTCTTACTGGAAATCTCTCGATGGATTATGGAAGTTCCATTGGGCTCCAAATCCTGATGAGCGTCCTAAGGATTTCTACCGTACAGACTATGATGTCTCTCAGTGGGACGACATCAAGGTGCCTATGAACTGGAATCTGGCAGGACTGCAGAAAGATGGAAACAACAAGTATGGAGATCCGCTCTATTCTAACCAGCGTGTCATCTTCCAGCACTCCTGGCAGCCGATGAACGACTGGAAGGGTGGAGTGATGCGTACACCTCCTACCAACTGGATGACCTATCGCAACCGCAATGAGGTGGGATCTTATCGCAGAACCTTCTCCGTACCTGCAGACTGGAAGGGTCAGCAGATCTATCTGAACTTCGATGGTGTAGATTCATTCTTCTACTTATATATAAATGGTAAGTATGTGGGATTCTCCAAGAACTCACGCAACCTGGCTGAATTCGACATTACACCTTATCTTAATAAGGAGGGTGAGGAGAATACGGTAGCAGTAGAGGTTTATCGCCATTCAGACGGTTCTTTCCTGGAGAGTCAGGATATGTTCCGCTTGCCTGGTATCTTCCGCACCGTGGCTCTGGTTGCCAAACCACAGGTTCAGGTAAGAGACATCAAGGCTATTCCTGACTTGGATGAAACCTACAGCCATGCCACCTTGCATATCTCTGCCCAGTTGCAGAACCTTTCCAAGAAGGCAATCAAGGGTTATACCTTGCAGTATTCTCTCTATGCCAACCGTCTCTATTCCGACGACAATGACTTGATGGAAGGCGTTACAGCTTCTACTCCTCTAGTAGGAAAACTGAATTCCAAGGGCGAGGTTGTTCTGGAAACTACGCTCGATGCTGCCAACAAGGTGAAGCTCTGGAGTGCAGAAGCCCCTTACCGTTATACACTGGTAGGAGAATTGAAGGATGTCAAGGGCAGAACGGTTCAGACCTTCTCTACCATCGTGGGTTTCCGAAAGGTGGAAATCAAGGAGACTCCTGCCGAGAAGGATGAGTTCGGATTGGCTGGAAGATATTACTATCTCAACGGACAGCCTATCAAGCTGAAGGGTGTCAACCGTCATGAGAACAATACGCTGTTAGGTCATACGGCTACCCGCGAGCAGATGGAGAACGAAATCTTCCTGATGAAGCGTGGAAACATCAACCATGTGCGCAACTGCCACTATCCTGATGCACCTTACTGGTATTATCTCTGCGATAAGTATGGAATCTATCTGGAGGATGAAGCTAACCTCGAGAGCCATGAGTACTACTATGGCAAGCAGAGTCTTTCTCATGTACCAGAGTTCCGCAACGCTCATATCGCCAGAAACATGGAGATGGTACACGCTACCGTGAATCATCCTTCTGTTGTAATCTGGAGTTTGGGTAACGAGGCTGGTCCTGGCAAGACTTTCGTAGATTGCTATAATGCCATCAAGGCTTATGATACCAGCCGCCCTGTTCAGTATGAGCGCAACAATGATATCGTGGATATGGGTTCTAACCAGTATCCTTCCATCGCCTGGGTTCAGGGAGCCGTACAGGGCAAGTACAAGCTGAAGTATCCGTTCCACATCTCTGAGTATGCCCACTCTATGGGTAATGCCTGCGGTAACCTGATAGATTACTGGAATGCCATCGAGAGCACCAACTTCTTCATGGGTGGAGCTATCTGGGACTGGGTTGACCAGGCTCTTGACAAGCAGGATCCTGTAACCGGCAAGACCTACTGGGCATACGGTGGTGACTTCGGTAAGGACAACAAGCCAAACGACGGTATGTTCTGTATGAATGGTATCGTTCGCCCAGACTTCTCACCTAAGGCTCAGTACTATGAGGTGAAGAAGGTTTATCAGAATGTAGGCGTGAAGGCTGTAGATATGAAGCAGGGACAGATTGAAATCTTCAATAAGAACTACTTCGAGCCTCTCAAGAATTACCAGATTGTATGGTCTCTCTATAAGGATGGTGTCTGCATTTCTAAGAATCAGCCATTGAAGGGTGCCAAGAATATCGTGGGTCCTCGCGAGAAGGGCTTCTATACCTTGCCATACGATTATGCGAGCCTCGATCCGAAGAGCGAGTACTTCGTAACCGTTCAGTTCCTTCTGGGTAAGGACATGCCATGGGCTGCCAAGGGTTATCCTCAGATGGAAGAGCAGTTGAGAGTGAAGGGCGCTGATGTGGCTGCTCCTTCTATTCCTACTGTTGCCAAGAACGGTAAGGCGATGAAGCTTTTGGTAGATAAGGCGGCTAAGCGTGCCAACATCAATGGTGGCAACTTCCAGGTGGCTTTCGATCTGAATACCGGTGCTATCTATAGCTTGAAGTATGGCAGTCAGGATATCATCAAGGATGGCAATGGTCCTAAGCTCGATGCATATCGTGCTCCTACAGACAACGATGCTGGTATCGGATACCACAATGCCTGGTTCAAGAATGGTCTGTACGACCTGCAGCATGTAGTGAAGAACTGGAACTATACAGCCAAGAAGGATGGTACTTACCAGCTCGAATTTACTGTAGAGAGTCAGGGTAAGGAGGGATGCGATGTGAATTACAGCAACCGCGACCGTGACCCAGAGTCTTGCTATAACTTCGAGAAGAACAAGCGTGCCTTGACAGATGCTGACCTGAAGTTCACTTCACGCCAGATCTATACTATCTATAAGGATGGTTCTATCGAGATGCAGAGTGCCATCGGTGCTAACCGTTCCAAGGTCATCTTGCCTCGCATCGGCTATTCTATGGTATTGCCAAGCGAGTTGAACCAGTATGATTATTATGGACGCGGACCTGTCAACAACTACAACGACCGCAAGACCAGCCAGTTTATCGGTTGGTACCACAGTCCGGTAGCAGAACAGGGCATCATGCTTCCTAAGCCACAGGCACAGGGCAACCGCGAGGAGGTTCGCTGGTGTGCCGTTACCAACGACAACCAGCAGGGTGTAGTATTCATCTCTGACAGTACTATGTCTGCCTCAGCATTGCCTTGGAGTCAGCAGGAGTTGACTTTGGCAGCACATCCATATCAGTTGCCAAAGAGCAGCGGTACTCACTTGCACCTCGATGCAAAGGTTACAGGATTGGGCGGTGCCAGCTGTGGACAGGGTGGTCCTTTGACGCCAGATCAGGTACGCAGTACTCCTACCACATTCGGATTCATCATCCGTCCGGCTGTGAAGTCAGAGCTTGGAAATATCGTGAAGGTTTCAGCCACTGGTCGTGAGATGGTGAAGGAGATGATGAAGAAGATGCAGCAGGAGTTAAGATGCAAAACATTAGATTACTTAATGTAAATATGGGTCAATATATTACAGAACTTAGTAATCTAAAAGAATCTATTAAACTTGAAGCTCGTGAGCTTGTTGATATGAATGCCCAACGTTATGGACAAATTTCTCAATCTGCTGGAGCTTCTACTACTCAAACTGCTGTTGCTCAATCAAGTACTGGTTCTGTTATAATATTCCAAATGTTTGACCAAATGAGATGTGCTGATTATAATAGAGATTTAGACTTTGCTAAATGTGCTTATATTGAAGGTCTAGAAACATCTTATATTGATAAGACAACTGGTAAGAAACATTATCTTAGTCTTGATGTAAATTCATTTGTTGGTTCTGACCTTAGTACTACTGTTAGAAATAATGCTAAGGAAATGGAT
>ERZ506917.434-NODE-434-length-15979-cov-3.531274_pt1 | contig 15979 bp, 18 predicted proteins | sample MGYA00512904_ERZ506917 | MGnify/ENA metagenome assembly ERZ506917 | reverse complement strand
ATGAATGGTGCAGCATTCCTCTGCTATGTCACACCTGCAGAACATCTCGCTCTTCCTAATGTAGAAGACGTAAAACAGGGCATTATTGCTTCAAAAATCGCTGCACACGCTGCCGATATTGCAAAAGGTATCCCGCATGCACGTGATATCGATGACAAGATGGCAGATGCCCGCCGTGTTCTTGACTGGGATGCACAGTTTGAATGCGCTCTGGATCCTGAAACTGCAAAAGCAATCCGCGACAGCAGAAAACCGGAGGACGACCACAGCGATACTTGTAGTATGTGCGGAAAATTCTGTGCCGTACGAAGCATGAATAAGGCTTTATCTGGAGAAAATATCGATATTTTGTAAAGCGTAGTGTTGTACCTACGCTTTCTTTTGTCTTTGCATATTTTAGTAAGATTTGTATTTTTTAGTTGAAAGTGAATGGGTTTACTTAAAGTATGTTATATTATTTTTGTAACGATTGATTGTCATGTGTCAATCATAACAAATGTTACATAAAACGGCTATGCGACTATGATATAATAGGCGCTGATTAAGAAAGGGTTATATATGAGTGAGTGCATTTTACATTTTCTAGAAGAAAAAAATATGCCTTCAATCACAAAAAAGAAACATACATATTTAATGATAGATGGACATGATCAAGAGTATATGTATGTATTAAAAGAGGGGATTATTAAAGTAAGTGTTATTTTGTGTGATGGGCGAGAATTTAATATTACTTACATAAAAGATTTTGATGTAATTTCACTATTGAAGGATGAAATCAATGAGTTTACGACTTCTCAATTTCGAGTTCGTATAGAAAGTGATACGGCTACATTCTGTCGTGTTCCAAGAGAATTATTCTTTAATGAGGTTAAGTATAATTCAGATTTCAAAAATTATGTTGATACATATTATCGTACGAAATTAAAGGAAGCTATTATTCGCCAACAAACAATGACGATGAATGGTAAAAATGGAGCCGTTTGTGCTTTCATATATAGTTTGATTCCGTTATTTGGAAGAAAAGTAAAGAAGGGTATTTTTATTGATTTACAAATCACAAATGATGATATTGCAGGTTTCTGTGGTGTATCGACAAGAAACAGTGTGAATCGTATCTTGCGAGGCTTACGCGAAGAGAATGTCATCACCATGGTATATCATAAAATCTTGATTTTAGATGAAAATTATTTAAAGCGTTACGTACAATAAAAAGGAACCATATATCGGTTCCTTTTGTGGTTTTAAGACTTATTGTTCTTCAAAATTGTCATATACATCAATAATTGTTTTCTAGATTTTACACCAAGCTTACTATATATATTTCGATTGTGATACTTTAATGTATTATCTGTAATACTTAATGTATCTAGAATATCCTTGCTGGAATATCCCTTCACGTATAACTCTAGAATCTCTTTTTCTTTACGTGTTAAAGTCGCAAGACATTCTAAGAAACGTTTATATTCATCCTCATCAATATCATCGATACGTTTTGTCGTTAACCGCTCCACTTCTTTTTTAGCTCTGTCATATTCCTTTTGAATGGCTTCATGTTCATTTTCAATCTGTTGCAGCTTCTTGCGATTTTCCTGTATTTCTAGCTCAAGCGTCAACATTTTATTCTCAACTTCATAGTCTTTTGAAGATAAGAAATCCAAAAGATCATCAATTTCTTGTACATCATAGCGCATACTGTTTTTATTGTCTTTACGCAGCTGTTCTAATCCTTTTAGAATTGGGGACAGGTATCTTTGACTGAAGAAGGAACATCCTAAAAATACAAATAATAATAAGACAATGGTAAAGAAGAATAATTCAATATTACTTTTTACGATGGCTCGATTGTAGTCAGAATCTAAAATCATAACATATGTTGAATAGGTTTGATACTTAGAAATTTGGACAGTATTCTTAACCCCAATATAATTACGATTTTTACTTATGATTCTCAATAAGTTGTTGCCAATAGGCTTAATGGAAAGATCTCCATTTGGCATATAATAGAATCCGTTTTGGCTTCCCGTACTAAAGCCTTCATTTGTGATGATTGAATCGGAGTCTGGCACTAAAAGACACGTTAAATGGTTGAGAGTTGAGGGCTGGGTATGCGCAAATTTAAACCAACTTTGTGAAATTTCAAAACCACAAAGACCATAGAAGGTACCATCCTTTCCAACTAAAGGAACACGTAATAGGGCGATTCTTTCACCTGTGTATGGCAATTGAATAATATTTGATAGGGAATAATCAAAGTTCCCTTTTTTTAATTCTTCATAATCGGGCACAAGTGTAATATCAAATTCCTGTCTCCATTTACGATGTGGCATGATGCCATGCTTTTTTCCTATATTTGCGATGCCACGATACAAAATTAAGTCTTCCTTTGAATAGGACATTGTCGTTTTTTGAAGATACACACCACTTCGTTGTGTCTGCGCATTATCCAAAGTGGAATTGATTGTCGTATCTAGTTGTACATAAGCTCCTGAACAATTAGATCGTTCAAGATATTGTCCTAAAGGCTGAATCATATCATTTTCTAAAGAATAGATGGCATTGGGATTGTCCTGCAACTGTTGAAAGGTTAATCCTTGATTCGCTAGGGTTGTTTCTAATATAGCTTCCATATTATCAGCCAATGCGATATTCATAGAGGCCAAGTCATCCCAATAGGATTCCATATTCTTTGTGAAGTATTCACTTTGAATGGATAGTTTTTTATGAAAATCTTGTTCGGTCGTTCCAAGTCTTCCAAATAGGAAGAGTCCCATTAATAAAGTAATACTGATGGTAGTCACTAGAAAGAACATATATACGAAAAGCTTTCGTTTCATGGATCTTTCTTTTGATTTAAAACTTAATTGCATAGGCTAACCTCAAGAAAGACTTTTTAAAATATTCATTGCTTCATCTACAATTTCATCAATATCTTCACCGGCATTAGCTCGTGCTTGCCATTCTTGTTGGTGGCTTCTTACTTGATCATAAAATGCATAGGCCTTTCTAGAAATCGCATTTGGAACCTCTCTAGAAATAACGGTATAGTCGGATTTCATTTCGGTGAGTGTATTGTATAAAGATTGTGTTTCTTCATCTTCAAACTTTTCATTTTTTAAGTTTTTAAATGCTTTTTTTGTGACTGGCATGTAACCTGCTTGGATCACAAAGTCCATGTTTCGTTTTGGTTCTACAAGCCAATGCGCAAAGACACTAGCGGCTTCTTGTTTTTGTTTTGTAGTCTTATAGGCACATAATCCAACACCAGCTTGTGTCATGAGGGCATGGTCTTTATCGGCCTTTGGATAAGGCAGGGCAATCGCATTTAATGGTTCCGTTGTATTATCTGGATATGTAACGATGTCATTTAAATAGAGATAGGCTGCACTACTGGATACACCAATGAGTGTTTCTCCGGTTGTAAGTTGTGTGTTTGAATAGAAATCTGAAGCAGAAATATGGCCTTTGATTAGAGGTTCCATAAAGGTTCTAAAGGCTTCTTTAAAAGCAGGATCCTCCGTATTGTACCAGCCATTCTCTGTAAACATATTCTTTGTTCCTAATGCGATCGCATAAGATTCAATGGAATTTAATAGATAATCAAAGCATAATAACGGCTTTCCATTTGACCATTCATAATATTTTTCGGCTACATCAAACGTTTGATTCCAAGTGTCAAAATCATTTAATGAAACAGCGGTATCGTTAGAAAACTTTTCAAATTGTGTACCATTCATAAATAAAACGATTGTTGATTTTGATAATGGAAGATCCACAAGCTTATCCTCTAGCATTCCAGCATCTAAAAACTCATCAACAAAATTTGAAATTTCCTTCTCTGTAAATACATCATTCCATACAACACTCTTATCTAAGCCTACCTGTTTGGCATTATGAATATGTCCTGTATAAAGATCTGGCATTGGATCTGCACCTGGTTCTTTAGATAAACTTTCTTCAAGCTCAGAACCAATTTTACTCGCATTGGTTATTTTTGTGACATTAATTATAATGCCCTTGTCCTTGCCTTCTGTTTCATTGAATTCAGCAATCAATTGATTCATTGGAGAATTGGCTTGTTCTCCATAAACATGCCACATTGTCAGGGTCACGGGGTTATCTTTATCGAGTAAAGATTTTGATGAACACCCATATAGATTGCATAGGCCTAGGCCAAATACTAATAAATATTTTATAACTTTTTTCATGATTTTCCCCTTTATTTACAGCAGTTCCCACCCTTTTTAAGTTTTGGGGTGGGGTAAATTTTATAATACTTTCTATAATGAAAATGTAAGTTGATTACATAAGTTTTGAAAGTGCTTTCTAAATACAATATAGCACAAGTAAACAAGTCAATAAAATGAAGAAAGGAGGTAAATGAAATGGGGTTGTTTTCTAAAAAGAAATGTGATGTGTGTAAAAAGAAGATGGCATTGATGGAAGGTTATAAATGTGCGGATGGTACGATCTGTAATGACTGTAAGAAAAAAATGTCACCATTATTTACAGACTACAAAAACACAACAATAACACAGATCAAAGAGCAGTTAACATATCGTGAAGAAAACACACAAAGAGTCAAAGCGTTTGTGGCAGCTGAAACGTTTGGTGAGTATCCAAAGGTAATGGTTGATCGAAAGCACAACTGGTTTATCGTGACAAAGGCAACAAAGCTTAGTGATGAAAATCCAGATGTGTTTGACTTAAGTGACATTCAAAATGTTTTGGTAGAAATTGAAGAGAATAAGCGCGAACTTCATTTCACAAATAAGAAAGGGAAGACATGTTCCTATAAACCAGCAAGATACGAATTTACGTACCAATTCAAGGTAAATATTCAAACGAATCATCCATTCATCAAAATGATTTCTTTGAAGATTACCAAAGAGGATGTCAAGATCATTTCAGAAATGCAGGATAAAGAAGTAATGGTACAGTCAAACGAAAAGTATCAGGAATCTTTACAGGTGGCAAACGCATTAGAGAATGCGCTTGAATCATAATAATGCACAGAAAAGGAGGAATCATATATGGCAAATACATGTGCAATTTGTGGTGCTACAATTAATGTTTTACAATCACAGAAATTAATGGATGGAAATTATATTTGTACAAAGGGTTGTCGTGCAAAGGGATTAAAATATTACGACTATGTTCATTCTGATTTAGATAATGTCAAGGACCACATTCATCAAACTGAGGTGGGTACAAAGATTTGGCAAGATTTAATGGAACCTTTGAAAAAAACACGTGATAAAAATCAAAAGATGCAGTCTTTCCGCCCTATTTATATTGCACCAAGTCTAGGTTTGATTGCGGTTATTGAAGCTCGTGGAGGTTTGTTTAATACAAAAACATATGCGTGTGTATATCGTTTAGAAAATCTTCAGCTATATAGAACTGAAAGGATGCCCGCAAGAACAAGTGGTTCGGATAAAGATAAAATGTGTGTTCACTTAGGCTTTGTACATACAAAAGGCTTAAATGATGTCTATATTCCATTTGATGATGAAACAAGATGTCATCAATGTGTAGATTATCTAAATAAATTGTTTGGCTTAGATGATTCATTTAGAAGTGGCATTAAAAAGTCTGTAACTCAATTTAAGGCAACAAAGAGTATGTGGGATTTAGCAAAAGCCAAAAAGAATGGAGAAAATTTAGAAGAAAAAGCGAAAGCGACAGTGGATGCGTTTGGGGCAACTATTATTGGAGATCGTACGCAATTTAAAGATGCAGCCGATCAAGCTCTAGCTGGATATGACTTGGATTAAGCTTTGTTCGATCGTGTTTCTTAGTTTGAGTCTAATGTTTACAGGTTGTAAATCACAATCCAATGAAGAGGTGTATGTTTCAGATCTCTACAATATTCATGAAGAATACCAGGATGCATGGGGAAATGTTGGTAAATACGACATTTCCTTGCCTCGTATTCATTGTGATTCAAAATCCGCAAAGAAGTTGAATAAGACCATAAAAAATGAATACAAGGATTTGATTCATACTTTAAATGAAGCAAAAGAAGAAAAGTATACATTACCAGATACAAGTATTAGCTATAAAGAATATTGGAACAAGAAAATGGTTTCTTTAGTCATCAAGGAAAAAGTGGAAGCGGATGATCCTAGATACAAAGTATATCATTTTGATTTTAAAACAAAGAAGCGTGTTTCGAATAAAAAGTTATATAAGAAATATAAAATCAGTGAAAAAGATATGAAGGTATGGGCTGCACAGGCTTTTGATCAGGAATATGCCAATGAATATTATGACAATGTAAAGGAATTAAGAGCTCAAACAATTGGTTTGTTGCCTTCAAATCTGGATGTGTTTTACCACAAAGGAAAATTGAATGTATTGATTCCTATTGCCACAAATTTTGGTTCTGGAACAAAGATGGTTTTGTATCGACCAAGTCGCAAGAAGTCTTATAAGATAGAAGATTCTTCCACGTTTGACCAGATGACTATGACATTAAAGGATAATAAACTATCGCTTTACTATAGTGGAACGGATAAAACGTATAAGGTGCATGGTTGTTTTAATGAGTATAAACAAGTTCATGTGTATGAAATAGGTCCAGGCGTTACTTATGGATTTGCCCTTACGACAAATGGTTTGGTGGAAGTGATTGCGATTGAGGATGGTTTGCCGATTGAGCGTGTTTGTAGTCAAGGACCATTATATGGGTTAGATAAAGTAAAAAGCCTTCGTAGTGGGCAGGCATTGACAGAAAAGGATCAGTTGATTGATTTATTTGATGCATTGAGAAATCAGCCGTTTAAAAGTCTTGAGGGTACGTATACAAATGAGAGTGTAACACTTCAAATCGATGAGAATGGTTTGTATGCAATGCAGGATCAAGAGAATTCGCATTCTGGCCTATTGTTTAGCGTAGGTATGGAAGAAGATGGATTTGTGTATGGATATGATGACTATAATCAACAAGTCTTATCGTATTGTAAAGTAATGCCGTTATATGAAAAATTAGAGATCAAAAATTTGTTTGATCATGACAAATTAGAATTGGAGTATAAATATGAATAAAAAAGTATTAGTAAGTGCATTCGCATTAAGTATGGTATTTGGATTGACAGGATGTTCAAGTGAAAAGCCAGAAGAAAAAAAGGAAGATACAAAGGTTGTTGAAAAGAAAGAAGAGAAGAAGGAAGAAAAGAAAGAGGAAAAAAAGGAAGAAAGTACAGATGCTGTATTAGTAAGAGAAATTTCGAGTAAGACATATACAGTCACAATTCCTGAGCTTACTTCATTCTATACACCAAGTAGAGATGGTTTAGAAGTTAAAACAGAAGTAGGTGAGCAACAAATCTCATATACGCTTGAAGATGAATTTGGTGATTTTAAAATGGCTATTTATGTAAACCCAATCAGTGCTGAGAGTGCAGAAGCCTATGCGAATCGTATTAATGAAGGATTCAAAGATGATGAGTCGAAACAATATAAGCCTAGCACGATGGGTGAATTCAATGGTTTTAGACAAGTGACTACAAGTGAAAATCCTAGTTTCAAATGTAAAGATAACTTGTTGTTGGATTTTGAAAATGTAGTGATGTCTGTAACGGTAGAACAATTCAATGATACGGATACAGCAGATATGGAAGTAGCGATGAATGCTATTTTAAGCAATATGAAAGTTGAGGTTAAATAGGCATGAACGCAAAATTTGTGAAGAGCTTATTAGTTGTAGGTATGGGTTTAAGTTTAGCTGCGTGTGCATCGAATGATCCAGAGCCTAAAAAGGAAGATACAAAGGTTGTTGAAGCTAAAAAGGAAGAAAAGAAAGCGGAAAAGAAGGAAGAGAAAACAACGGATTTTGTGGTGAGTAAAAACTACAACAAGAAGTATGAGATCATCATCACAATGCCTCAAGATTTCACAACGATTTATACGCCAGCAGATGGTGTAAAGGTTACTGGCGAGATTGTGGATGATTCCTTTATTCGTTATAGCTTTGAAAATGAAGGGGCAGGTACGAAAAAGATTGCGGCCATTGAAGCAAATGCAGATGCGACAGCGGATGAAGTGGCTGAAACCTTCAATAAAGGTGAGGAAGATGAGAGTAAGCTTTATAAGCCTTATCAAGTGGGTGACTATACAGGTGTAAATAAGATTTCGGATTATTCTTATGATGATTATGTAACGTACAATATGTATTTCAATTTAGATCGAGATGGTTTTAAAGGAACAATTAAGGTTGTTGTTGAAAAGCTAAAAGCGGAAGCGGATGATTCGGATACAGAAGCTATTATTACTGCAATTTTAGATCATGTAAAAGTTGAAAAGAAGAAATGTGAGTAAGCCTATGAATCATAAGCTAGCTAAGATTTTGCTTGCGCTAGGTATAGGCTTAAGCCTAGTTTCTTGTGCAAAAAAGCCAGAAGAACCAAGGTCTTCACAAGTGAAAAAAGAAGAAAAGACAGAGATTGGTGAAATGACTGGAGTCGCACAAATGAATGGCTATTTCATTAAGATGACAATGCCAGATTTATTGTCGGTTTATACACCGAAACAAGAAGGTTTAAACATATCGGGTAAGCTAGAGGGTGGTCGTATCCTTAAATATGATTTACATTCGGATGATCGTACGTATATAACGCGAATTTCAATTGATTGTGATTATCGTAAGGCGGCCAAGGAAACGGCGGATGTCTTGAATGTAGGTTTTGAAGATGAAGCAGATCAATATAAGGAATTTACGATTGGTAAGTATTCGGGTTACAAGAAAACAACGGTATATGATTCGTCTGATAAAACCTATTCTAAGATGTTGATCGATTATCCGGTTGGTGAAGATAATGTTGTCTTACAAATTTATGTAGAACAAGAAAAAGCCAATGATTTGGATGAGGTAACACTTGCTGTATTGGATAATATCGTTGTTGAAATTTGTATGGAAGAGTAGGTGATAAGAGTGAAAAGGAATAAGTTATTAACTGGTTTCTTAGTCTTGGGGTTAGGGCTTAGTTTAGTGGCTTGTTCATCTAATGAGCCAGAAGAAAAGGTAGAAGAAAAGAAAATAGAAGAGACTAAGGCAATCGAAGAAAAAGAAGAAAAGGTAAAAGAAGAGAAGAAGGAAGAAGAAAAGGCTAAGGCAGCTGAGGAAGAAAAAGAAAAGGATAGTACGATTATTAGTTATGCGAATAAAAAGGTAAGAGTTACTTTACCTAAAGATTTGACTTCTTTCCATACGCCTGCTAGAGAAATTTCTAGATATAGCTATATGGAAGAATCGAATGTTCTTGGTTATTCATTGTATGCGAAAGATCGTACGTTTACCATTCATTTCTCAATTGGAACGGATGGCTGGGATTCAGCAGAGGCTGCCAGTATTTCTCACAACAAGGTTTGTAAGGATGAATCAAAAATGTATGAGCCATGTACTGTAGGTGAATATTCTGGATATAAGTATGTGGTGTCAAGTGATAAATCGATTGAATATCATTATGTGCTTGATTATCTAGTGGATGGTCAAGATGTCGTACTAACCATTCGTGAAGAATTACGTAATGATGACGATACTTCCTTGTTAGAGCCATTGTTGCTGGATGTGGTACATAATTTAAAGATTGAATTAATAGGAGAATAATATGAATGTGAATAAGTTATTAACCGGCTTCTTAGTTTTGGGTATGGGACTGAGTTTAGTGGCTTGTTCAAGTGATAAGCCCGAGCCTAAAAAAGAAGAGGCTAAGGTAGCAGAAAAGAAAAAAGAAGAAAAACGAATGGATACGCAGGATCGAACGGCTAAATTGAGTGTTCCCGAAGATCTATCTCCTTATTTTACTTCATCTAGAGAGGGTGTAGGTAAAATGGAGAGTATGTTAAAGGATAATGGTTCGATTGTCTATAAGTGTTTAAATGAAGAGAATAAGTATGAGTTGAATGCTGAAATTAAATTGTTGTCGTCTAGCTCAGCTGAAAAGAGTGCGGATCTACAGAATTCAATGTATGGTGAAAATGACGAGGATAAAAAGTATAAGCCTTGTACGTTTGAGGGCTTTGATGCGTATAGTCACACCATCAATTTAGGTACAGTTGAAAATACTAGACTTCACTATTATGTAGATTATCCAGTCGAGGATATCAATAAGGTCGTTTCCATTGAGATCAACCAGAAGAATGATAAAGAAAAGGATACTTCTGATTTAGAACCTTTTGCGAAAGCAATCATTAAGAATATGAAGCTCGAAAAGGTGAAGTAAGAAAAGAAAGAGGAAGTAAAGAAGGAAGTTAAAGAAGAAAAGGTTGATGAAAACAGCAAGGAAATCGTTGGTGAATCGTCTCGTGCAAAATTAACTTTACCTAGGGATTTGACTTCGTTCTATACGCCAAGTATGGAGTATGACACGATCAAGGGTAAACAAGATAAGGGAAACATTGGTTATACACTAAGTCGAAAAGATCCAGATCGTTCAATATACGTTAACATATGTACGGATTCAAGTGATACGGTTGAAGAGGCTATTGTTTTCCATAATGAGCATTTAAGTAAAGGAGAAGAGCCGTTCACAGAGTATACATTGGGTGAATATTCTGGATATCGTTCTATGAGCTACACGAATTATTGGAATAGTGCCAATGATACGACGTATACGTATAAGTTAAGTTATCCAGTAGGCGATAAAAATGTGATCTTGTCATGTTCTGTAACACTTCGTGATAATTCGGATGATACGACAGGTTTAGAAGATGTAATGTTAGCGGCTTTGCAGCGATTAAAGGTAGAAATTAAAGAATAGGAGAAAAAATAACATGAAAAATAATAAGTTATTAACAAGTCTGTTTGTGCTTGGTATGGGCTTGAGTCTAGTTGCGTGTGGTGCAAGTGATGGTGGTACGACTACAAAGACGGATGGTACAAAAACGGTAGAGAAGAAAGAGGAGCAGAAGTTTGCAGAACGAAAAGAATTAGAAATGGAAGGTCTAGCTTGTAAATTCTCATTACCAAATATGGATTCTTTCTATTTGGTGAACGGTTTAGAAAAGCCTGTATATGAGATGGACGAATCACTTGCAAGTATTAAATATGAAGTAAATGATGATTATCTTCCAGTTCTTCTGGTTTTTGTAGGAGATGATGCATTTGCGGAATGGAGTGAAGGATACACTGTAGAAGAACTTGCTGAAAAGGATTTGAATGGAGAAGCTGACTATAAAGAAACAAAAGTAGGTGGCTATAGAGCTTTAGTTGCGGATTTATCCGATGAGGATAGCGTTAAGAAGGCATACTATATTGAACATCCAGATCTAACAAATGGAATCGTTCATATCGAAGTCAATGAATATGATGATAACGATATTTCCGATGAATTGGCAGAAGCGATTATTAAAGAGTTTAAAGTTGTTGAACTTTTAGATGTTGAATAATTGAACTTGTATGAATAAGACACGATTTAAGTGACAGGAGGTTTGTACTTGATGTCTAATCAGAATCGTGAGTATGGCAAAAGAAAAGAGTTGAATGTGCAGAGCTTAGCTTGTACATTCACTCTACCTAATATAGATGCTTATTTTCGTGTGAATGATGAGCGTGTTACGTATAAAAGTAAAGTTGTTGCTTCAGGGGTGATGTATCGCATTTTTGGTCAGAATACGGATATTTTAGTGTTTGTGGATACTATTCCTTATATTCGAAACAATGCGATGTCTTATGATGAAGTGGTTCGTGTTGAGTTTGAAAATCTAGATTATAAAGATTTAGAGATACTTGCTTATAAGACATGTATATATGAGGAAGAGGATGGTAATTATATAAAACGTACATATCTTGTGGACTGTCCAGATATATCAAGTGGTGTATTGAGAATCGAAATTCTGAGTAAATCGAATGAATTTGATTCTTTAGTAAGAGCGATTGTAAAAGAAATACAAGTAAAAACAATAGAAGAATGGTAGGTAAATAATATGGGATTAATTAAAGCGGGTGCTGGAGCTGTTGGTTCAGTTTTTAGTGATCAATGGAAGGAGTACTTTTATTGTGATGCATTAGAGCAGGATGTTTTAGTTCGTAAGGGTTCTAAAAAAACAGGCAAGAAATCCAGCAATAAAGGAAATGATAATATCATTTCAAATGGTAGTGTGATTGCGGTTGCGGATGGTCAATGTATGTTGATCGTGGATCAGGGTCGCGTTGTTGAGCTTTGTGCAACGCCAGGAGAATTTGTGTATGATTCTTCAAGTGAACCTTCTATCTTTGCGGGAAGTTTAGGCCAGAGTATTAAGGATTCTTTCTCTACTATGGCTAAGCGTTTCACTTTTGGTGGAGATACTGCCAAGGATCAAAGAGTGTATTATGTGAACACAAAGGAAATGGGTGAAGTTCTATATGGAACGGCAACTCCAATTCCATTTAGAGTGGTTGTGAATGAAGAGTTGGGTTTCAAGTTGTCTGTAAAATTGCGTTGTAACGGTAACTTTACATATCGTGTGGCCGATCCAATCTTATTCTATACAAATGTTTGTGGAAATGTGGCAGAGGATTTTGAATCTGAAACTATTGAGGGCAAGTTAAAAGGTGAATTGATGACGGCTTTACAGCCTGCCTTGGCAAAACTAAGTGCGGATCGTGTGATGTATTATGAAATTCCAGCTCACACAATGGATGTGGCTGCTGCATTAAATGATGAATTAAGTGATATTTGGCGTGCTAAGCGTGGCTTGGAAGTTGTATCTTTCAATATTAACTCTTTGAGTATTCCTGAGGATCAAGAAAAGAAAATCACTGAGTGGGAAGAAAATGCGATGACGATGAATCAAACGGTTGCGGCAAGTCGTTTGGTTGGAGCACAGGCTACAGCTATGAAGGATGCAGCTAATAATGCCAATGGTGCCATGACGGGATTTATGGGTATGGGTATGGCCATGAATCAGGGTGGTATTAATGCTCAAAACTTATATGCGGCTGGTGCCCAAGCACAACCTGCACCAACACCAACGCCTGCTCCTGCAGTAGAGCCTGAGATAAAGGTTGATGGTTGGACTTGTCCAAATTGTGGAAATGTTGCCACAGGTAAATTCTGTCCTGAGTGTGGAACACCAAAGCCTAATGATGAAGGTTGGACTTGTTCGACTTGTGGAACGGTAAATAAGGGTAAATTCTGTACGGAGTGTGGAGCTAAAAAGCCAGCACACGAACCATTATATCGTTGTGATAAATGTGGCTGGCAGCCGGAAGATCCACATCATCCACCTAGATTCTGTCCGGAGTGTGGGGATCCATTTGATGATAATGATATAGAAAAGTAGGGGTATTGTTATGAGTACTTTACAAGAGTTTAAATGTCCTTGTTGTAATGGTGCCATTTCATTTGATACAAAGCTTCAAAAAATGAAGTGTCCTTATTGTGATACAGAATTTTCTCTGGAAACACTTCAGCAATATGATTCTGTGAAGATTGAGGAAGAAGATCAGTTTGAGTGGGATGTCAAGCCAGGACAAGAGTGGGATGAAAATGAAACTAATGGATTGCGTACATACGTGTGTAATTCGTGTGGTGGTGAAATTGTAGCGGATGAAAATATGGCTGCTTCATCATGTCCTTTCTGTGGAAGTCCAATTGTAGTTAAGGAAAAATTGGGTGGTGTGTTAAAGCCGGACTTAGTTATTCCATTTAAGTTGGATAAAAAGGCGGCTAAGGAAGCGTTGAAGAAACACTATAAAGGTAAGACGTTACTACCAAAAGAGTTTAAATCAGAAAATCGTATTGAAGAAATCAAAGGTATTTATGTTCCTTTCTGGTTGTTTGATGCGGATGCCGATGGTGAGGTTCGTTATAATGCGACAAAGGTTCGTATGTGGTCGGATTCAGAATATGATTATACGGAAACCAAATACTATCGTTTATATCGTAAGGGACATGTTCGTTTTGAGAACATTCCAGTTGATGGTTCGAGCAAGATGCCGGATGACATGATGGAATCAATTGAGCCTTATGACTTAAGTGATGCGGTGGATTTCCAAACAGCGTATTTAGCTGGTTTCTTGGCGGATAAATATGATGTGGATGCCCAGTCAAGTATTGATCGTGCCAATACACGTGTAAAGAAGTCTACGGAAGATGCTTTTATGACAAAGTGTGGTAAATATGACACGGTAACCTGTGAGGATAGTGCGGTTCAAATTCAAAATGGTACAGCCAAATATGCGTTGTATCCAGTTTGGGTTTTGAATACGAAGTGGAAGGGAGAAACCTATAGTTTTGCGATGAATGGTCAGACAGGCAAGTTTGTAGGTAATCTTCCAGAAAATAAGAGCTTGGTTTACTTGTACTATGTAGTGGTTACAATTCTTGGAAGTATTTTGGCTTATATCGTGATATTGATTTTGAGCTGGGGAAAGTAGGAGGTCGTTTATGAAAAAATTAGGTATTTTATGTTCATCTCTTCTACTTGCACTTATGATGTGTTTTCCAGTTTATGCCAATGAAAATCTAAGATATGTAGAAGATAATGCGAACTTATTAACAGTTACAGAAGAGCAGCAATTAAATGATACTTTAACCGAAATTAGTGAAAGACAAGGTGTCGATGTTGGTGTTATCACTGCGGATGATATGGGTGATAAATCGATAGAAGACTACGCAAAGGCAAAGTATGAAGAGCGTGGTTATGGTGATGATGGTGTCTTGTTAGTAGTCAACATGGAAGTTCGCAAATGGTGGATGTCTACTTATAGAAAAGGTACTACAGCTATTTCATCAGAAGGTATTAGTACGATTGGCAGCGAGTTTGCACCTTATTTAAGTAATGGAGAATATGCGAGTGCATTCGATACATACGCTAGACTTTGCGATGATTATATTTCAAAGGCACCAAATCTTGCCCAGGAATATGCGCAAGCTTTAGGTAGTTTGACTTCATTACAAGATGGATTGAGGTTTGTGAATGATGATGCGCATTTATTAACTAAGGATGAAAGAAAAGAGTTAAATGATACACTAACCGAAATTGGTAAGCGTCAAGGTTTAGATGTTGCGATATTGACTACAAAAGATACGGATGGTAAGGCACTTCTTGATTATGCGATGACGATGTATGGAGCGCTCGAGTATGGTCAGGGTAAAAATAAAGATGGAATTCTTTTAGTGGTCAACATGGAAACACGTAAGTTCTGGATGGCCACTCATGGTTATGGTATTACAGCCTTTACGGATGCCGGAATTAGTTATATTAGTGAAAAGCTAGGTCCTTCTCTAAAGAAAGAGAAGTATATGAAGGCATTTACAACTTATGCGAGTCTTTGCGATAAGTTTGTTGAGAAGGCACATAGTGGTAAGCCTTATGATGTTGGGAATATGCCATTTAAATGGCTTCCATGGTATTGTGTACCAATTTCTCTTTTAGTAGGTTTTATTTGTGCAGTCTTTGTGGTTAGTAAAAAGCGTGAACAACTTCATTCTGTTAGTTTTGAAGACAAGGCACATAACTATATGAAGAAAAATACGTTGAAGATGAAAGAGTCTCATGACTACTTCTTGTATCATACAATAACTCGTCATCGAATTAAATCTGACGATGATGATAGTTCGAGTGGTGGAAGTAGCACATTCACTAGTAGTAGTGGCGACACATATGGTGGTGGTGGCGGTAGCTTCTAATGCCGTAAAATGCAGGATCAAACCCCTGCATTTTCCACTTTAAATAGTGCAGCAAAAATGAATACATGTTTCTTGTAGCTATCTGGAATAAAAAGGTAGGCTGTGTGAATAGAATAGGAGTTGATAATATATGAAAAAGAGTTGGACGAGTGTGGGGCTTAGTCTGTGTATGGTTTTGACTTTAACTCCGGTTACGGCAATCTATGCGGATGAGTTCGGTGCTCATGAGGGTGTGATGGATCAAGAAATAGTTGAAGAAAATGTCTTGAATTCGACTGAGGAAGAAGAAGGTGTTGTTGAGGTTGAATCTTAAGAAGTGATAGAAGAAGTTGAACCTGAACCAGAAAAAGAGGTAGAGGTTG
>ERZ506917.412-NODE-412-length-16594-cov-4.228248_pt1 | contig 16594 bp, 17 predicted proteins | sample MGYA00512904_ERZ506917 | MGnify/ENA metagenome assembly ERZ506917 | reverse complement strand
TCCGCTCGATCTGACTGAGAAATTCTTTTTTCTTCGTCCGCACCTGCGCCAGTTCATCGCTGAATGCGGTAATTGTCATCTGTTTATCCATAAGTTTATTTTATCACACTCGGCGGTTTTTGGCACCTTTTTCTGTGCGGTATTGCCTTAGAAAAAAGCATTTCAAACTGAACGACCGTTATGCTGTTTGCTTCCTTGCAATGGGGACAGTACAAGGGGAAATTGATCAGAATAGTATCAGCGGATACACCTATCTCCGTCTTTGCCTGGCAGGAAGGGCATCTGAGCCACCTGAATTCTTTTTGAGCGTTCTCCATGTATATGTCTCCATAATGCTTCCCGGTATGGGGGTGTTTATGTAGTGCTTCCGTAAGATGCCGCGCCTAATCATCCTTTAGATTTTGCAGGATTTATGCTGAGGCTGGGTATCCTCCAAAGTGCTGGATGCTCGCTCCTGAGGACGCACTGGCTGATAAAACCCAATCGGGCTATCGGGGGGCCAGCCCTCTGAATCGGCGCGAATCATCTTCTGAGTAAGTCTCTTTGATGCTTGATTGAGCAATTCCTGTTTTGTTTTCATTTGTTTTTCCCCCAGTCAATAAAATAGGCAAGCCAGAGCGCAAAGGCCGTCATTGTTATTCCAATGGTTAGTCCTCTTGCAACAGAAAGCATTCCTGTGTACCAACAGATCATAGCCCCGGAAAAAAGTACTAATGTCATGCTCCGTCCTTGGAGCCGCAGTACCCGCAACGCATCTTTATCAAAGTGCATATTGGGATGGTCATAAGGAGCCAGACAAAAGATTACTATCATGCTAAGCCCATTGCAAATAAGGACCATGATCGCATCCAAACATGGGTACAGGCCAAGGAAGAACAAAGATTCCAACAGCATGGAAGTACACAGACATCCCAAAGGGGTTTTTGCATGATACCCACTGGTCTTTCTTCGTAACAGAGAAAAGCTTACCATATAGCCCAATGCCGCAGGAAGGTCGGAAAAACACGCTGCCAGTGTTATCTGGGGAATGAGACCCAGCAGCAGGGTTATCCTTTTTTCAATGCCATACCGGAGCCATGCCTCATCAGATTCAGGCACTACATTGTTACAAACACAGTAAGCAACGATTTTATCTGTCAATACCACTATGCGCTCACCCCACTACCTGTAGGATAGCATATTATTTTCAGTAATCCATTTTTTCTACCTGAAACGGGAAATGTTCCGCATGAAACGGCAAATTACAGCTGATTCAGAGGGATTTCCGCTGCGTAAACAAACCACCCGTCCTTATACGCGAAGCTATATTCTCCTCCCAATTTGTCCAGAATATATTTTATTCGGCCAAGGCCATATCCATGTGCTTCCTTGTCTGGCTTACTGGTGAGGATGCGTCCGTTTTGAATGGTTATAGGCAGGGAAGTATTCCGAATTGAGAGGAACAGGGTTTCTTCCGCAATGAGGCGGAAGAAAATTCGCTTTTCTTCCGTCAAGCGACGGCACCCTTCTATAGCATTGTCCAACAGGTTAGAAAGCAACACTACCAGCATGTCCGTTGGCAGATTAATCTGGGACAAATCGTTTACTTGGAATTGAATATCGATTCCATGGGTCTTACACAACTGATACTTATGGTTTAGCACTGCATCGATCACTGGATGACCGGAGTTGACAGCAAAGATCCGGAGCGTATGCTGCCCAAGTAGTTCCTGCGTATAGGCTTCCGCTTCCTCAGTTTTCCCCATGGAAAGCAGTCCCGAAATGGTTTGAAGCTGGTTACGGAAATCGTGAGTGGTCTGCCGCTGGGCTTGATAGCTTTTTTCCAGAGCGAGGATTTGCTCTGTCTGGATATCCAGCTGTTGGTTTAACAAAGCTGTTTCTTTTAGCCGTTCGGTGCTTCTTGCCAGAGAGTCCACAAGGTAAAACAAGGCAATGTTGACGATGAACACGATAGCACTGAATACTGCTGCTTCGCCAGATACATTCTCTTCGTTCTGAAATTTTGAAAAAACGATGTAAAGCATCACTGCGGATGCAATAAAAAACAACAAAGTGAATAGCAGCCATTTCCCCCGCACCGCAGACGATTTTCGGCCCTTCCAAAGATGTCCAATATACCAAGCAAGAAAAATCGCAGCCAGTTTTCCGGCGGTAACGACTACGGTAAACAGCAGCTTTCGCCAAACCAGCACTTCCATGGAGATCCCAAGCAGTGCGCAGGCACCATAGGTAAAAACATTATTTATGGCCATACTAAAGCAGTAGGTCAGCAGTGCAATTAGAATATGCCAGTGGAGTTTCCCTTGGTTTACCCAAAGGGATATAGCCGCATAGCTAAAAAGGACGATAACGATTCGCCATTCCTGACCAAATCCTATACCGAAATATACCAGAAAGAATGCCAACAAAACAGCCATGGCAATGGCGTACTGTTTCTTGGAAACTCTCGGCCGAAAGAAAGCTCTCCAGAAAAAATACAGCGGTATTATGTCCATAGCTGTCCAAAACACAGTCAGAAGCTCTCCCATTCAGCCCAGCCCCTTCCAGAGTAAGTATTTTTTCTTTTGCTCGGCATATGCCTTCTCGCTCACCGGGAGAGTAGTGCCATCATCCAGTGTGACTTCGCTGCATCGCAATTTTTTAATCTTTCGCATATTGACAAGATAACTTTTTTGGATTCGCAGGAACCCACGGTCAGAAAGCAGCTCCTCCATACTCGAAAGAGAAGCATAGAGCTTATATACTTTTTGCCCGCCACCTTCATCATCTTCATTTTTAGCATGAATGATTGAGGAATGCGCCATGGCCTCCACGAAGATGATATTCTCCAGATATAGCGTAATAGGTTCTCCGGATATACGCACTTGAATAGATTCCCGTTGGACTGAGAGCCTGTCGATTGCTTCCAGAAGATATTGCTCCAGCTTTGGATGCACGTCGCTTTTCAGTACATACCGAAAGGCTTGTACCTCATATCCTTGAGGCGCATATTCAATATAATTTGTTAGAAAAATAATAATGGCGTTCTGGTTTCCTCGGCGAATTTTCTTAGCGATATCCATACCCGTATAACACTTTCCAGAAAAATCGATATCCAAAAAACACAAATCACAGGATACAAATAATTCCTCTGGGATATTTTCAGCGCACGTAGCTGTGTGAATAACAGCACCTACATGTGCTTTACTTAAAACGGCACGGATTTCTGTGCGCATCTGCTCTAAGAATACAGTGTCGTCATCACATAGAAGGATACGAATCATGTTGGCTCCTATCTCTGCTTGGCAATTGGCAAAATTTCTTTTCATGTGGTTGCCCCCTGATTTTACACTTGTGAATATCTTTCCGTCAATATAATTCAGTATAATTATACAACATGTGTCAAGAACTACAAAAATACAGAATGCGGCTGTGTTATGATATGAAAAATGCTTTGAGCTGGCTTAAGGGGTTACGCCCCCTGCCAGTGACATTTATAGGTAAGCATCAATGAAATTCTAGAGCATAGGGAGAACTGAATCATGTACGATTTGGGATCTCGGATAAAGGAAGCCCGAGAAAAGCGGGGTCTTTCACAACGAGAATTAGCAAGCAGAGTAAGTAAGAGCCCATCCGCAATCAGCAGTTATGAATCCAATGTACAGACGCCGCCAACGGATGTCCTGATCAGCATCGCAAGGGCGCTGCATGTTTCCATTGCTTATTTGATTGATTGGAACAACAACGACTGCTTTTCCACTTCCGGTCTCTCCGAAATGCAAATAGACTTCCTAGATCAGCTTTTTAAGGAATTTACTTGTCCGACAGAAAAACTATCCCTTCAACAAACAGAGATTATCCGAAAGCTGATCCTGTTGTTTTCCGCGGAGTGATTCTTCTATAACAATCGCGATTTTTGAGCCGTGCATCTTTTTGATGCGCGGCTTTTCCTGTTTTATGCAGTGAAATCCCCCTTATCGGAAGGAATAGTGGCGAAAGAAAACAAGTTATGCTAATCTGTCAATAGAAGAAAAGGCGATATGAATCTATTTTGGCAGATGAATGATATGATGTCCTCTTCAACTGAAAGATTCAAAAGGCGCGGTTTGTTTCAGGAGCGTCTCTGTGAGAGTGTACATGCGGTGGCGATACTGTGGAATGTCTTCAATAATGGCACCGAAGCAGCGCGATGATATGCTGAACGCTATGTCCCATCTGATACCCCGTCAGGTCACCAAGTGTCGGACATATCGTAACGGAAACCAGATTACCAGCTATCCGGTATGCCCACGCTGTTACATTAGTATGGAAAGAGAATACATGGCGTTTTGTGACCGATGCGGACAGAAGCTTGCATGGGATCGACTCTCGAAATGGTAGGCAGATGCATTTCCTTGACCTGTATGGGGAAGCATACTTGCAGAATGGGAAATGGCGAAAAAGACGTGTTATGCTATGTTTTCAAAAAAGATATGAAACGTCTGATCAGCGGTTCATATATGCCCTGGATTTCCGGAACGGCGCGCGTCTGGAGGTTTGTGAAAGCTTGTCGTAGGCCATCAGCGGCAAAGGGCAGAGGTTGATGGCAGCTTCCCCGAAAACAAAGGAGGTAATCATGAAAACTCTTAAACAGGTCCTTGTCGTAGCGCTGGTGATTATAATGATGATGTCGATCATGGCTATGCCTGCTTCAGCGGTAGTTGATTCTAATTTCTACCACTTTCCGTTGGTAACAAAGTCGATGAGTAACAGGTATATGTCCGCTGCAGTTGCAGTTCAGAAATTCTTAATTCTATACGATCCAATCAGCTATAATTTAGTTGCCGCAAACGGCGGAACAGACGGCTTCTTTGGTGGAGGATCTGCTAATGCTGCCAGCCACTTTCAGAACCGAGAGAACTTGGATCCAGATGGAAAAGTTGGTTCTCTTACATGGATGAAGATTGGTGAGCTTCTGCTCGATAAAGATGGCGTCGATTCTGATGCGCCCTACTATTGGTTCCCCAATAACTCAGGAAACAATGTAAGAGATAATCGTGTCATTATCCAGAATAAGGGCTATTGGTCCGTTGATATGTACGGAACAGTCAAAGAGGTTTTCTATCGACCTTAAGAGAAGCCCTGCGGTTTATAGAACACGCAACATATTTCGTAAAAGTACTAATTAAGGCACTGATTTTTAGGAAACTCAGCTTGAATAACTTTCCCCAAATTAAGTGTCAATGTGCTGCTCAATCAATACAAGAGGAATGAAAGTGTTACTGACCGAGGAATAATCCGATTACCAGAAGGGAACCACAATTCCAAATTGGAATTGTGGTTCTGCGCATAGGAGGACAATGATATGCACAAATACGAGTACATTGGCAAAGTTAGTATATTGATGGCCGTATTCTTGATCCTTACCGGCTGCCAAGCTGCCCCGCAGAACGATGCGGTAATAAGCAAAAACGATAAATCCTTTGACGTGGGTGCTGTGATGTCAGTAGAGGGAACTCATTCTTTTGAGGAAATGCAGGAGATTAACTATAAAAGCGATTTTAATAGTACTGATGGAAGCATACATTTTACGATGGATATCACGCAAGAAATTCCTTTTGCTGAATTACCGCTCATACAAGTTGCTCCCCATTACCTGACGGAGTCAGATGCTGAACGCGCTGCATATGCCATTTTTCCGGACACTGATTTTTATGAACCAACACTCTTGCTGAACCCTGTGTTGACGAAGAGTGAAATTCTAGAAAAAATAAATTTGTGGTCTCAATATACCAGCAAGGATTCATTGAGTAGCCTTTACGGGGATAATGTAGGAGAGGATTACCTAAATAGTACAGCAGGTTTGGTAAAAAATTATATTGAACGATATACAATGAAGTACGAGACAGCACCAGAAGGCAATATTCATGCACTGTGTCCGTGGAAGATGCATAAAAGCTCAGAATATATGTACACAAAAGAAGAACTTGCAGAAATGAATGTTGATAATGACAATGATGAAATTTCTGCCCAATGCCGTGTAAATGGGATGCCATATTATTACACAGTGTCAACCCGTAATAAAACTGATTTTAAGGTTAACATGATCTCGGCAGTTCTTTACGGCGGTGAAAGTCCTAGATCAATAGAGGATAGAATTCTAACTGCAGAACTATGTAGGACACAGGAACCCAGTCAAGAACAGGTAGATTCCGTCAAAGGAAAGGCTGCAACGATACTATCGAATATGGAGTTTGGTCAGTGGGAAATCGACGAATGCAAGGTAGCTAAACAGATCTATGGAGATCAGACCGAGTATTGCATATATGTAAATGCAGTGCCGGTTTTCAACGGAACGCCAGCAATACGTCATCGGCAGTTAGATAGCTTGCGTAATCCGGATGGATATGCGGCCAGTCAATACATAACAGACGCTAATTTCAGTTTTTCTGCTAATGGTGATCTGATTTCTTTCCGATTGTACACCCCACTGAACGTGGAAGAAGTGGTGAATGAACATGTGAAAACGATGGATGTGAACGCGTTATTGGAGCGTGCACAGGGAATCCTGATGCTCAAAGATGCCTATGCCTATTCGTTTGGGAGTTATCTACAGTTTATTGATGAAGCAGTACAGTGCAGTATTGCTGTTTCGGAGATGGAATACGGTCTCACTCGAATAAAAGTGCCGGATCAGGAGGATAGCTACTATTATGTTCCGGCCATACAGCTCAAAGGTAATGTGGAATATGTGGGGAAAGAGTCAGGAAAAACTTATTATGTGAGTGAAAGTCCGGAAGAGCTTGTGGTAATAAACGCAATCGACGGAACTATAATCAATTCGACAAACTCATAATTATTTGCAATCCCATCATTGGAGGGAAAAATGAACAATTCCGTTTTCCCAGAAATGAAACAGGCTATCAATGCGCGAACCGTACTGGGTACTTTCTTAATAGCTATGTTAGTTTTTCTTTCTTCTATGGATACCATACTTAAGCTATTCCCAGTCAGCGCTTTACAGCCAAACGATTATCACACAAATTTCGTTCTAAACGCTCTTTACTCCGATACCGTGGTACCCTTTGTCCCCATTTTTGCAGTGTTGCCCTTTACAGCAAGCTATGTTGACGATGTAAAAAGCAGATTCGCACGATTCGTTTTAATTCGCACCGACTACACTACATACCTAATAAGTCACATCCTGGTGTGCTTCATCAGCGGCGGCCTAGTTATTGCTGCCGGAACTCTTCTAGCATGGGGGGCTTCCGCACTTCTATTTCTTCCTATGGAAAAGGCGGCAAAGACTCCTTCAGAAGCCACTGCCCTGCTCCTAAAGACCTGTGGGCTACTGTTTCTAAACGGTGGCTTTTGGGCAGTTATAGGAATGACAATGAGTACCGTCATGGAAAGCAAATACATTGCCTACGCTTCCCCTTTCATTGTGTACTATTTGTTGGTCATTCTCTATGAGCGGTACTTTCCCAATGCATGGCTTCTCTATCCCAAGAACTGGCTGAACCCGGAAATCTGGCCCTATGGGATTGGAAGCGCGGCCCTGTTCCTGCTGGAATTGACGTTCCTGTGCGGACTGGTCTTTTACATCCGGGGAAAAAGGAGGCTGGAGCAGCTATGAAAGAGATCCGCCAGTCATTCTCTATCGCCGGCTATAACTTCCGCCTGTGGCGGGGGAATCCCAGAATTCTGGTAACCTTCCTGCTGGCCTTTATTCTATGCTTTCTGCTTTCGGACAAGGCCGTGACCTTTGCCGTGGAGCATAACACTACCATGCAGCTGGTGGAAGTATTCATCTGGAACTTTGGTGACAGCAATTCCATCCTCCCGTCCTCGGTGCTGCTGGTGCTTCTGTGTAACGTCCGGTCAGGAAAAGCAGATTCTTTTCCTTATAGGGACATCGCCTAGCGGCGCTGCTATTCCCTTGTTTTTCGGAATAAAACCATGGAAAAACGCCTTACAGGATATTCATCTCCATATGAAAAGCAGCCATTTTGATGAAATATCTACTTTTCATTGGATATCAGTATAAGTTGTCTTTGAACAAAACGTGATATGAATTTGTCTGATCAGCAATTCATATATTCCCTAAGTTCCAAGATAGGTGCACATCTAGGGATTTGCTTTAAGCTACCATAGTTCATCAGTGGTAAAGGGAAAAGGTTGATGATAATAAAGCCACGATTTGTATTAATAGTGAAAGAAGGTCTGTAATGAAAAAACTTGTCAGAAGTATGTTCGCCCTCTTACTTGTTTGCGTGCTGTTTGCATCTATGGCACTAACCGCAAGTGCAGCCGAGCTGGATCTTACAAGCGAAGTCATGCCTATCGAATTGGAGAATGGCCCCGACGCTGGGTACGTTATCGATTCCCGAATTTCTGGACTTCCCTTCACAATGGTTGCGTCCAACGTTACCAATTTCCTTTCCTCTAGTGTAAGCAATAAAGGCTTTGTGCCGCGGGACTATCCTGGAGAAGTGATTTGGGTACACGGTATGCTGTTCCATTCTATTGTCCCTGGTAATATTCGTTCTGGTATTTGCTACTATGATGCCTATCAGGGTATCTATATTCCCGGGCTGTATACCAACACAAGAAGCGAGGAGCCTATTACAATTCAAAAGCTCGCATCCCAGTTGCTTCAAGGTACTACATACTTTGGATACATTCGTAACGATGCTGGTGGCGGTGCTGTGAATAATGGTTCTATCACAGTATCTACTTACTAACATCAGGCTTCATAATTAAGCCAAGTTAGCCAACGGGGGCATACTTCTCTATGGGAGTATGCTCCCCACGGAATGGAAGGAATACAATGAAAAAATATTTTATAGCCTTTATGGCTGTACTCTTTCTGTGTGGATGCCAGCAAGCACCTGAAAAAGAGGCCGTAACAAGCAAAAACAACGGTGTATTCCAAGAGCGGGTCGATCAAACACAGCCTTTTGGAGAAGCGCATTCTTCGCTTCAGATGCATTGGGTGGAGGAGTTCTCCAGCACTGATGGCAGTGTAAACTTTTCCGTTAATATTGATCAGGAACTCTCAGAGGACGTTACTCAAGTTATTGAGGTGAAACCTCATAGATTAACAGAAGCAGATATTCAAAGGGTTGCCAGTCTTCTGCTGGAGGATGCCGTATTTTATGATCGTCAGCCTTCTACCTCCCCCCGGTACTCCAAAAGCCAATATCAGGAAAAGATGCGTCGCTTGTCTCCTTATACCAATATGGAAGCTTTGACTAGCCTGATGGGCGCAAGTGATGCGAACACCTATATGGAATTTATACAGTTGTATATGGAGACCTGGACCAAAGCATACGAAACCGCGCCAGACAATGACCCCCGACATCTTTGTGACTGGACACTAAAAAAAGAGCGCATGTATAATGACAGTGAAGTTGAAATTGGCGATCGCCCTTTTGAAGATGATTGTGATGTATTATATGCCAACGCGCAAAAAAATGGAATTGAATATATCTTCTCTGTATTTTCATCGGATACAAAAACTTATAAACTGAACCGAATAAACCTGAATCTCACAGAGGGCATCGGTCTTCTTCCGGTAGACATGGCCATCTACCGCTCTATGTTATGCAGAACAGAAAAACCGACAGAGGCACAGGTTAATGCTGTTACCGCTAAGGCTGAGGATCTGCTTCGCAGGATGGAACTGGGGCAGTGGGATGTGATTGAAACCGAGATTGAAACACAGCAAATCGGAGATTCTGTCGAATATACCGTTCATGTAAGAGCGGCACCTGTCCTAAATGGCGTTTCCGTTCTTTATGGACAACCAACCAGCTTCTTTCAGGATGATTACAAACCTACATATTTGATGACGAAAGCCGAGTTTATATTCTCCGCCAATGGAGATATTATTTTCTTCGACATGTGTTCTCCCATGGATATTGTTGAAACTCGAAACACAAATGTACAGGTTTTGCCACTTGAAGAGTTGTTTGAAAAAGCTAGACAGCACCTCTCTTTCAGCGATGCTGATGCCTATGGTTTTCCTGCCAGATTACGTAATCGCATCGAAAAGTCAAGCGAGGAGCATATCCTTTGCAATGTTAATATTTCACAGGCAAACTATTGTCTGGGCCGTGTTAGCGTACCGGAAAGTGACGATCATTACTACTATATCCCAATTCTGGCATTATACGGAACCGCGGAATATATTGGAGAGAATACAGGCACGATACATTTCTATAACAGCTCTGGTGAAGCAGACGAGGACATCCCACCCTTGGTATGTATTAACGCAGTGGACGGTTCCATTATACAGCAGTAAACGGCTTGAATTGAACAGACCAACCTCCCTGTTGATTAAGTGTAAGAAATAACACTTGCGTCCCATACCGGAGGAAGCGGCCGCTTTATCTTTTCAAGTACGCCTTAGCACAAAAAAGCATATACACCAGAGAAATAGATATTCAAACGGAGGAGGTAAAAATGCGAAGCTCTATAGAATCGGGAATGAACGGTACTTCCCAAATGCCTGACTTCTCTACCCCAAAAACTGGCTTAAACCGGAAATCTGGCCCTGTGAGATTGGAAGCGCGGCCATGTTTCTGCTGGAATTGACGTTCCTATGCGGACTGGTCTTTTACGTCCGGGGAAAAGGAGGCTGGCGCAGCTATGAAGGGAATCCGTCAGTCCTTTTCCATCGCCGGATATAACTTCCGACTGTGGCGAGGAAATCCCAGAATTCTTGTGACCTTCCTGCTGGCCTTTATTCTCTGCTTTCTGCTTTCAGACAAGGCTGTGACCTTTGCCGTGGAGCATAACACCACCATGCAGCTAGTGGAAGTATTCATCTGGAACTTTGGTGACAGCAATTCTATCCTCCTGTCCTCGGTGCTGCTGGTGCTCCTCTTTGCGGATATGCCCTTCCTGTCCGCCGGGACGCCCCTCTATCTGGTGCGCACCAAACGGAGGATCTGGATCACCGGGCAGGTGATCTACATTCTGGCGGCTACCTTTGTGTACCTGCTGTTTGTATTGGTCTGCACCGTATTTTTCTCCATGCGACAATCCTTCACCGCCAATATGTGGAGCCCTACGGCGGCAATTCTGGGTTACACCAATGCGGGAGAGCGGGTGGCGATCCCGGCGCTGGTGAAAACCCTGGAAATGAGCTGGCCCTATCAGAGCATGGTGTCTATCTTCTTCCTCATGTTGGGCTATACCAGCGTTATGGTCATGCTGATGCTTCTGTGCAACCTCCGGTTTGGACAGGCTGCCGGGGTGGTCAGCGTGTTGGTTTACAGTGTATACGGTATCCTCATGCAGCCGGACACCATTCAGCTCATTCTGAAACTTCCGGACGAAGCGTACTACATTGCAAACGTCATCATCGGCTGGGTGTCGCCACTAAATCAGGCCACCTATCATATGCACAACTTCGGCTATGACAAGCTGCCAAGGCTCTGGCAATCCTACCTCATTTTCTCTGCCTTGGTAGTCGTTCTTTACATCGCAGCCATTCAAGCAACTAAACGCTACCAGTTCACCTTCACAGGAACGGAGGGATAATGTGGACAACTGCATAGAAGTTCTGAATGTCAGTAAATCCTTTGGGGAAGAAAAGGTGCTGAAAAACGTATCCCACCCCTTTGAAAAAGGCAAGATCCACGGCATCGTTGGAAACAACGGCTCCGGCAAGACCGTCCTTATGAAGTGCATCTGCGGCTTTCTTCGCCCGGACGAGGGCAAAATCTATGTCAACCATATAGAAGTAGGGAAGGAAACAGACTTTCCGGAGGATATCGGCATCATCATCGAAACACCTGGATTCCTGCCCCACCTTTCCGGTTTCCAAAATTTGAAGCTTCTGGCCTCCCTGCGGAAGATCGCCAATGACCATACCATTCGGGACACCATTGAGCTGGTGGGCCTTGATCCAAGCCTGCGCAAACCCGTAGGAAAATATTCTCTGGGTATGCGCCAGCGCCTGGGGCTGGCGCAGGCATTGATGGAGGATCCGAGCTTGCTCATTCTGGACGAGCCTCTCAATGGCTTGGATAAGCACGGCGTAACCCACATTCGGGAGCTGATCAAAAATCTCCGGTATCAGGGGAAAACGGTGATCCTCGCCAGCCATAACCAGATGGACATTGACGAGCTATGTGATACTGTCTGCGAAATGGACGCAGGAATTTTAACGGTGGTGCGGTAAATGGAAAATCTATTAATTGCAGAAAACATCCGCAGTTTTCACCCAGAGGCAGGCCCGGTTTCCCTGGCCATTGCCCCTGGGCATTGTTGCTATTTGCAAAGCAACGAAAATTCCTGCAATACCCTGTTTGAAATACTCACTGGGCTGAAAAGACCGGACGAGGGATGCGTTACCATCCTAGGACAGAATCTCTATACACTACATGATACGGAACGTGCAGCATTTCGCCGGGGCAGCGTCGGAGCCGTTCCCAGAGGTGGAGGTTTCCTACCGGAGCTGACCCTATTGGAGCAGGTTCGTTTACCTATGGTATTGGCAGGACTATCAGAGGACGACATCCGAAGTCATATCCGCAAAAATGCTTTTGACTATCTGCCCCTGCATGATCTCTACAATCCGGCAAAGAGGTGTACACCCCGGACCTTAGCGCTTGCATCGCTGCTCCGTGCCAGTGTGATGAATCCGCCTATTCTTCTCTTGAATGCATCCTTTGAGCACCTTGGGGCAAAGGATGCGGAGCTTGTTTGGCAGGAAGTGAAGACTATCTTAACAAGAGAGATAGCCTTTCTCTATTTGGGCAGTGCCCCCGCGCCTGCAAATATGAATTGGACAATGCAAATTTCCGGGAGGTAATGAATATGAAAAAAAGAATTTTTTCCCTTCTACTGGCAGTATGCCTTCTCAGTGGGAATTGTCTAATTGTTTTCGCTGACGAAACAGAACCTGCCTCTCGGGAAAGTGGTGCTGAGGCTATGCCCGTAAAAACGCAAGAACAGTCGCGGCCTGCCTCGGAATTTCAGAATGGAGACAATTTATCTGCGCTTACACAGGATTCTCTCGCTGTTGACATGGATCGGCAATATCCAGGAATGGACAAGACCTACCGAGCTGGATATTCCGGAACTATTGCGGAAGGAAAGCTGAGGTTGATCCTGCCATTGTTAAATCAGAGCGGGTTATCTGTTCCTGTAAATGTGATATTGCGTGCTGATTTTCTGCCAGCTGAGGAAAAAATGGAATCCATTGTCTCTCAGAATATTGTCCTAGAGAGTGGAGAAACGGTGGAGGATATCTATCTGGCAGACTTTGAGATATCTCTGACAAATTCTGTTACTCCAGGCTCCTACCCTGTAAAGGTGACCGTTGACATTGGCGACCCAACACAGATAATAGAACTACCACCTTTTCTGAATGTGGTGATTCCGAAGACCGAAACACCTCCTACGGATCCCAATATTCCTACCGAACCAGCTTCACCGACCGCTCCGAGTACTCCCGCTGAACCTGGTGAGCCGACCAGTCCGACAGAGCCCAGCATTCCCCAGATTCCAACAGTGTTGGAAATTGACAGCAGCCATATTTACAGCGGTATGGACATGGCCTATGAGGATGGCTATTTACCCCGGATCAGTAACGGAATTATGAAAATCGTTCTCCCCCTAAAGTGCAGCGGTGCTCTTTGGGATGATAAGTTGGATACCTCCATTTCCATGGATACAAGTGCCGCTTCCCCTTTTGTGGTGGAGAACTTCCGGAAAACGTTCTACCTAGAAAATGTGATACCGAATAACAGCAGCGAATCCCAAGAAGTTTACCTTGTGGCTTATGAAATTCAGCTCTCTGATGAACGCCGCAACGGTACATACCCTGTGGCTATCAGCACTTCCGGCTTTGATGCCTCCGGTAATGCTGTGAACACTACCTTCACCCTGTACATCACCATCACCGACGGAAAGGTAGAAAAAATCGCCCAGCCAGTGGTAGATACGCCCACCGCTGAGCCGGTGGTATATATCAGCAAAACCGTTCTGGAACCGGGAACCGCTCAGGCGGGAGAGAGATTCACCATGACGGTAACGCTGAAAAACTCCGTCTCCACCAAGAATATCCGCAATATGCTGGTGACAGTGGATACTGGCAATGTCCAGATCGATTTGGAGGAAGATAGTAATATCTTTCCTATTGAGAAAATTGACAGGGGAGGCGAAGTGAAGCTGACTTTGCACTTTTCCACAGAACCAGCAATTCCGTCAGGGAAATACCCCATCAGCTTCTCTTTCAAATATGACAGCAGCAAGACCTTGAATCTGTCCTCTGCGGGCGCAACTGTGGTTGAGATTCAGCAGCCTGCTAATATGGAGCTGGTGATGCCCAGATTTGCGGACTCCGTCGGTGTGGGAGAAACGGTTCCTGTCTCCTTTCAGGTAATGAACATGGGAAGGTCTGCCATGTACAACGTCCGATGCATCGTATCCGGCTACGGGCTGGTGCCTTCTAATACCGGTTATATCGGTACTATGGAGGCGGGGACCTCCAAAACCACAAAAGTGGAACTGTACATCATTGCGCTGAATGCCAGTGAAGGCAATGAAAATGGGCCTCAGTACGGTGATACCACCGGGACTGTGACGCTGATTTACGAAGATGAAACAGGGCAGGAATACAGTCAGGAGGCCACCTTTGATACCACGGTAAACCGCCCAGTGGTGCAGCTTCCGCAAAACAATTCGGAAGAAGAAAAGAAAGAGCAGCGCGTTGGTTCTTGGTGGACATCCGTTTCTATTTTGGGAGGTGTGATCCTTGCAGCAGTTGGAACAATCCTGTTCATCCGGGGTAAAAAACGCCAAGGCGGGAATTATCTGTAAAATTGGATTCCGTACTGCCGGGCGCTATGGAAAGGCCACATTGCTTATGCTGTGTGTGGGCTTTCTGTTTCTGATTACCACGGCAAATTCCTACGGGGTGTTGCGGCAGGAATTGAATGCACCCTATACTCTCACAGGAACGGTTGCCGGGCAGGCGGATTTGGAGAAGTATCTGGAAATACCTTCATTGGAGGCGGTCACCCCGGTACTTTCCTTTGAATCTAAACTGGCTGCCAAAGGCGCATCCATGTCCGGGATGGTGACAGCGGTTCTGGCAGATTATCTTGAGCTGTCCTTTACTTATGGCAACCCATTTCCCAATGACAGTAATATGCCATTTCTGGTATTAAACCAATATGCCGCTCAGAATTTTTTGGATGAGAATAAAAAGAAAAGCACACTGTCCATCAATGACACGCTGAGTATGACCATTGAAGGAGAAGAAGAAACTGCCATCGTCTGCGGGATCTTCGAGGATGGGTTGGAACAGCCGGTGATCTATATGAGCTATCCTCTAGCTGCACGGAGGCTTTCAAAAGGGGAAAGTGTTAGTCTGTTGTTGCGCTTGGGGAAAACAGAGAACTTGGAGGATGGTGCCAAAGCACTCAAGAAGCTTGGGGTATCTGTTTCTTACGATGAAGCGCTCCCTGAACGTTGGAAGCTGACAAAACAGCAGATATACCAAACTTTCCTATCTGCATTGGTTCTCCTAATTTGTGCTGCTGCCCAGATGGCAGGGCAGCACAAAAGAGAATTACAAGAGGCAATGCCTGAGCGGCAAGCTCTTGCACTTAGCGGATTAGAAGAACGACATCTGTGGCGGGTATTTCCTTTGCGCACATTTTTTTCCGAGCTGTTTTGCTTTTTGATTGCTACTGTTGTAGCTGGAATTATGGATAGTGTTTCGATGATCGGGCTTTTAATAGGCGGGGGCGGATGGATGGTGCATTTTGGAATAATTAACTTTCAGTTGTCACACTGGGGCATATCTGAAAACTCCCATTCCATGTAAAAGTTGCATCATTCCTGATAAAATGGAAAAATGGAAGAAAGACCGCAGGGACAATCATACGGTGGCAAAGCGCTATGAGTTGGCAGATACCAAGAGGAAACGAATCCGAAGGCAAAGACGTGTTATCCTCCCAGAGATAACCGAATGGTGATTATATAGCATACCGGAAGACCTTTTGAAGCAAAAACCCAAATAACAAAAGAAAGAGTAGTGACCGACGGACCGTGACTTTTTCTTTCTGCTGACGGAGAAATGATTCAGAATGCTACTTCTGATATTTTACCGTGCCGCGCAGATACACCTTGAATTAAGTAGGTCAGCGCCACAGTAAGGACAGAACTTCATGGCAAACTGAAAAAGCAAGTACGGGAGTATGACGTTATCAAACGGAACATAGACAGCATTTTACGGCAGCCAAGAGAACCGGAACGGGAAAAAGGAAAAGAACGCGGGGAGTAGCTTTGTTCATACTTGTATGATATAATAGTTCCTATCAAAAACAGTAGTTACATACCAAAGTGATACATTTTCAGCAAAGGAAGTGTCAGAGAATGGAACAGGAAATGCCGGACTATGAAACGATACGCGCCGCCGTTGCGGGCGAAAAATGGGCGTTGGAAAAAGTGCTTGCTTGTTACGGTGACGAAATCAACCGCCTTGCAATGGTAAAAAAGCGTCAGCCGGACGGAAGCGTAAAAGAGGAAATCGACGACGATTTACGGCAAACGCTCATACTGAAACTGTTAGAAGCTATCCCACAATTCCCAATAGAAAAGGAGTGATACC
>ERZ506917.408-NODE-408-length-16707-cov-5.768797_pt1 | contig 16707 bp, 17 predicted proteins | sample MGYA00512904_ERZ506917 | MGnify/ENA metagenome assembly ERZ506917 | reverse complement strand
AAAGAAAAAGCTATCAAAAAGAAAACGCCGAAAGAAGATTTCGCGCTCTGCGGAGCGCGACAAGGGCGACTTGCCCTTGACCCAGCCGCCTCCCCAAAAGGCGGGCGAAAACTTTAATGATGGTGCGTGAAAACTTTACCCATGGAGAGCCAACATTAAGAGAGCCAAATAAGCAAAAAATATCCGCCGTATTTCAGGCGGATATTTTTATGCCTCTTTTTTGAGGTACTTTATTTTCTTCGTCTCTACGGTATCAAGATCTACTTTTACGCCCGAAATATCCTTCATAGAGGGTGCTTCATACATTGCGGGGAGCATTATTTCCTCCATTATGGAGCGCAGACCGCGTGCGCCGGCATTACGTGCTATGGCAAGCTCGGCTATCTTCTTGACGGCGCCGTCTGTTATTTCCAGCTTCAGATTATCCATCTTGAAAAGCTTAACATACTGCTTGATAAGCGAATTTTTCGGCTCGCGGAGTATGCGGGTGAGCGCTTCCGCATCAAGCTTTTCCAGACCGACGATTACAGGCAGTCTGCCTACCATTTCGGGTATGAGCCCGTATTTCACGATATCATGCGGCGTAACATCTATGAAGGTCGCATTTTTGTTTTCCGGCTTCTTTTCTTCGCCGCGGAAGCCTATCGACTGCTTGCCGTTTCTTTGCTCTATTATCTGCTCCAGCCCGTCAAAAGCGCCGCCGCAGATAAAGAGGATATTTTCCGTATTTATCTGAATGAAATCCTGCCCCGGGTGCTTTCTGCCGCCCTGCGGAGGCACATTTGCCACAGTGCCCTCGAGAATCTTCAGCAGTGCCTGCTGGACGCCCTCGCCCGAAACATCGCGTGTGATAGAGCGGTTTTCACTCTTGCGCGAGATTTTGTCTATTTCGTCGATATAAATAATACCTTTTTGTGCAAGCTCCACATCATAATCCGCCGCCTGAATGAGACGGAGCAATATGTTTTCCACATCCTCGCCGACATAACCCGCTTCCGTGAGTGTCGTGGCATCGGCTATGGCAAAAGGAACCTTCAGGAGCTTTGCCAGCGTCTGCGCAAGAAAAGTCTTGCCCACGCCTGTAGGACCTATGAGCAGTACATTGCTTTTCTGAATTTCCACGCCGTCATCCTTCTTTTTACCCTTCAGCGCGGAAATTCGCTTGTAATGATTGTATACGGCGACGCAGAGCGCCTTTTTTGCCGCGTCCTGACCGATGACATATTCATCAAGCTTTGCTTTCAGCTCGGCAGGCTTGGGCAGCTCGGTAAGCGGCGGTATTTCGCCGTCCGGCGCTCCCTCCATGTAGTCATCTATCATTCGCTTTGCGCGGACTACGCAGTCGTCGCATATATAAATCCCGGGTATCAGCGAGGGAACAAGCCCTGCCGCCTGACTTTCGGGTATTCCGCAAAATGCGCAGCGGTTTTCCGGTTCATTTGTCTTTTTCTTCTTGTCCGCCACTTTTTCCTCCGTTCACCGACAGTCTGCCGGTTTTGTTTTAAAGTCTTTTGTCGATAACCTTGTCGATAAGTCCGTATTCCGCGGCTTCTGCGGCGGAAAGGAAATTATCGCGCTCGGTATCGCGTGTTATTTCTTCTATGCTCTTGCCCGTGCGCTCGGAAAGAATGGTATTCAGACGCTCGCGCGTTTTGATGATATGGTCGGCATGGATTTTCATATCGCTTGCCTGACCCTGCATACCGCCGAGCGGCTGATGAATCATTATTTCACTGTTCGGCAGGGCATATCTCTTGCCCTTTGCGCCTGCGGCGAGAAGAAATGCGCCCATGCTTGCCGCCATGCCTACGCAGATGGTGGAAACATCGCATTTGATGAAGTTCATCGTATCGAATATAGCAAAGCCTGCGCTGACGGAGCCGCCGGGGCTGTTGATATAGAGACTGATATCCTTTGTATTGTCCTGCGCCTCGAGATAGAGAAGCTGGGCTACTACGAGCGATGCCGTAGCATCGTTTACTTCATCGGAAAGAAATATTATTCTGTCATTGAGAAGGCGGGAATAGATATCGTATGAACGCTCGCCCCTGCCTGTCTGCTCCACAACATATGGTACCAACATTATAAAAACCTCCGTATTTTCGTATTTTTTGCCTGAAAATGCACTTTTTCGCGCTTTTTCGCATTTAATCAAATTCGCAGGACAAAAATGCCTGCGAATTCAAAAATTCATTATTTGTCTTCGCTCTCGGAAGCTTTCTCCTCAGCGGGAGCTTCCTCGGCGGAAGCTTCCTCAGCGGGAGCTTCTTTCTTTGCGGTTTTCTTTGCCGTGCTCTTCTTGCGCTGCTTTGTGATAACGGCGTTGTCACGGACAAGAAGCGCTGCCTTGCCTACGAGAACATCCTCGCGGATGGATTCTGCGGGAATATTTTCCTTGATTTTTTCGACTTCCATGCCGTATGCTTCGGCAATCTTACCGAACTCTGCCTCGATATCCTCATCGGTAGCTTCAAGATTTTCGGCTCTTGCTATAGCCTCGAGAGCGAGTCTGGACTTAACCTGCTTGATAGCCTGCGGACGGAAATCTTCGCGGAGCTGCTCCATGGTTTTGCCCGTATAGCCGAGGAATGTATTGAGGTCGAGACCGCTGTAGCGCAGACGCATCTCATAGTCGCGAAGAGCCGCGTCTGTTTCGTTTTCAAACATAACCTCGGGAATATCGCCCTCGGTCTTTGCTATAAGCTCAGCCATGAGCTGCTCATCGACTGCGGCATCCGCTGTCTTGTTGGCGCTCTCTTCCATTTTTGCCTTTACGCTTGCCTTATATTCAGCGAGCGTATCAAATTCGGAAACATCCTTTGCAAATTCGTCGTCAAGCTCGGGGAGGCGGCTTTCCTTTATCTCATGGATCTTGCACTTGAATACTGCGGGCTTGCCTGCAAGCTCGGAGGCATGGTATTCATTCGGGAAGGTAACATTTACATCAAAATCTTCGCCGATGCTCTTGCCGACTATCTGCTCTTCAAAACCGGGGATAAACTGACCGGAGCCGAGCTTGAGAGAATAATTCTCTGCCTTGCCGCCTTCAAAAGCCTTGCCGTCTGCATAGCCGTCGAAATCAAATACTACCTCGTCGCCGTTCTGCGCGGGTCTGTCGGAGATTTCGAGCACGCGGGCATTTCTCTCGCGAACCTTTTCTATCTCGGCGTCAACCGCCTCATCGGCAACGGAAACGTTCTCTCTTGTAGCCTTGAGACCCTTGTATTCGGTCACCGTGAGGAGAGGACGGACAAATACCTTTGCCGTGATGACAACGCCGCTTTCGTCAATAGATTTGATGTCTATCTCGGGGCGGCTGACCGTATCGAGCTTTGTCTCTGCGAGAGCAGCCTCATATTCCTTCGGGAGAAGGTTATTGAGCGCATCCTCATAGAAAACGCCCTCGCCGTACATTTTTTCGATAAATGCCTTGGGAGCCTTTCCGCGGCGGAAGCCGGGAACATTGAATTTGGAAGCGTTTTTCTTATAAACATTATTTACTTCCGCATCAAATGCGGCACGGTCGATGGAAAATTCGATTTCCTTTTCGTTTGTTGCAATGTCTTTTACATTAAGAAGCTTCATTTTTTGAAATTCCTTTCTCGGGTCCGGATGCGAAAAATGCCTCCGCGACCTTAAAAATTGTCATTTTTACATACATTATATATTATACCATTTTTTTGCCGTAAAGTCAACTGTTATTTTTCCTTTTTCGGCGCTATTTTCATGGGAATAAAGCCGAGATAGTCGGAAGAAACGAGTGTGAAGTCGATATCGGCATAATTTATCACGGGCGGTGCCTCGTAATTTCCGTGGATATGTCCGTAATAGCAGCGTTCAATCCCGTATTTATAAAGCGTGGCGATTATTTCATCGCACATATAGCCCTTGAATATGGCGGGAAAATGAAGAAACATGATTTTCTCGCGCGGATGAGCTGCGTCCTCAAGCGCCGAGCCTGCATCAAGGCTGAATTTTATACGCTGAACCTCACGTGCGATTATTTTTGTATTGCTGGCGTTTTTCACGAGATTATCCTTGCTCTCGTCATACCAGCCGCGTGAACCGCAGAGGATGAAATCCTCACAGATATAGGCATTGTTATGGAGGAAGGAGATGGTTTTATATCCGCCTGCCGCAAGAAATTTATCAAGCTTTGCCTGCGTCTGCCACCAGTAGTCGTGATTGCCCTTGAGCAGGATTTTTTTGCCGGGGAGCGCCTCGATGAAATCAAAATCGGGCTTCAGCTCCTCTGCATTCATTGCCCATGAGATATCACCCGCCACGAGAACGGTATCGTTCTCGCCGACGGTATTTTCCCAGCCTGCCTTGATTTTTTCCGTATAATTTTCCCATCGCGGGCCGAAAACATCCATCGGCTTTGCGGCGGAAAGGGAAAGATGCAGATCACCTATTGTAAATAATGCCAATTTCATTCTCCTTTATTAGCCGCCCCGAAAATGCACACACCGCGCAAAACGGGACATGATAAATCAAAATTTTAATAATGCGTCAAGCGAAAATAACGCTTTTTTCAATCAGCTTTTTAAGTATAATATAAAAATAACTGCGCAAAATATTTTTACCCGAAAGAAAGGGGTAAAAATTATTATGGATAATACAAGAAAAGATACCTGCACCTGCAAGACCTGCAAGGAAAACAAGGGAGTTGCCTGCGATGTGACAAACTGTTATTACCATGACGGCGAATGCCACTGCACGGCAGAGAAAATAAGCGTCGGACCGAGCTATGCAACCTCCTGCACGGATACGGTCTGTGCTACTTTCAGACAGAAGAATATTTAAGCAGGGTTTATTTATAATGAAAACAGTCCGCGGCACATTGCCGCGGCTTGTTTTTTGCGGCAAATTTAATATTCAAATCAAAGTTTTCGCCCGCCGACTAAAGTTTTCGCCCGCCTTTTGGGGAAGGCGGCGCAGTCAAGAGCGCGTAGCTCTTGTCGCGCTCCGCAGAGCGCGAAATCTCCTTCCGGCGTTTTCTTTTTGGTAGCTTTTTCTTTTGCGCCTGTATATGCAAAAGAAAAAGCGGATAGAGAGCCTTCTCCAGCGGGAGAAGGTGTCAGCCACAGGCTGACGGATGAGGTGTCTTTTATAAAAAAGACTTGAAAATTCTTTGTGTTTATCGTACTTTTGCATGACCAAAAGTACCAAAAGTCATATAAGAGGCGTTCCACCTCTTATATATCTCCCCCTGTCGCCTCGCGGCGACCAGTGCGAACAAAATGCCCCGACCGTCCCGCCATAGCTTAGCCACGGCTACAGGTTCGAAATGCTCAAGCGCCGACTCGGATTCGCTGCTGTGCCATGTCAGGCTATGGCGAATCTCGCGGTTCAAGTTTGGGTGCGGAAATTGGGAAGTTCGTGCGCTGACGGGATGAAGAGTGCATTTTTGCTTTTTCTTTTGGCTATATTTGGATTTTTTTGTAGGGCGGTGGCTTGCTGCCGCCGTATAGAAATATAGGTAAACTTTTCTCTTATCGTACTTAAATGAAATCCATGCCCCCGCTTGTCGGCTGTCATTGACACTTCTGCAGCAGCGTTTCTGCCGAAAGGCGTATTGTCCGATCGCCGGAAGTATCGGCTGCCTTTTTCAATGTCTGCACGGATTGCCCGATTAAAATACCCCATTGCAGGCAGAAAGAAGCCGCATTGACTTTCACCCTGTCATCTTAGTGATTAAGTAACATAAGCAGTGCTTCTTTGCTCATATTCCGCTTCATTTCATCCTGCAATTTATAAAGCTTTTTGAAAGCCGCATTGTGCAGTCGGACTTTCGCTTTATCTGCATAGTCGTTTTCGGTGCACTGCTGCAACGATAATTTCACAAATAAATCATAATAATCTTTCATGCGCACCTCAGATATATCGGTTTTTTTACAGCACGGTGCGAAGGAACCGCTCTGCATTGCGGAAGAATATCTTCTCTGCCGTGTCCGCGGAAAATTCCTTTTCCACAGCCGCCGAGAGCTTTTCGATATCTCCGATACCGGTTATCCCCGCGGGAAGCGATGAAACGCCGTCAAAATCACAGCCCGTGCAGATATTATCTGCCAGCCCTATATCAAGATAATGCCCGATGTGAGCTATTATATCCGAAATATCTGCCATGCCGCTCTCGTTCAGGTGCGACGGCGCCATGCTTATGCCGATGATACCGCCCGAGGCGGCAATTCTCCGCGCCCGCTCGTCCGTGAGATTGCGTGGATGCTCGCATACGGCAAAGGAATTTGAATGTGTGGCGATTATCGGCTTGCCTGTACTCTCGGCTATGTCGAGACATTCGTCGGTGAGCTTGCCCGAGCCATGCGAAACATCTATGACAATGCCTTTTTCCATCGCTGTTTTCACAACGCGCCTGCCGAAGGCGGTCAGCCCCTTCTCTGTATCAAAGGCGCCGCCGATACAGCCCTCGCCTTTCCACACGAGCGTGAGAAAACGCACGCCCGCATCGTAAAGCTCATCTGTACGCCATATCTTTGCGTCCAGTATATTCCCGCCCTCGACGGCGAGAAAAAACGCTCTTTTGCCCTCGGAAAAAGCCGCTTCGCACTGCGCAAAGCTTGTACAGAGTGCGGCTTTTTCGTTTTTTTCTATTTCAAGCTTCAGATTTTCGAGAACGGCGGCAAACTGGCTCCAGCCCTCTCCGTTTGAGAGGTCATTCTGCGACCATATTGCCATTATCTGAGCATATTTTTCAAAGTTCTGTGCCGCCTCCAGCGATATATGAAGCGAATTTCGGGAAAGCGGCTCTTTTTTCTTGAACATCTCAAAAGCGGTATCACAATGTGTATCAATATAATTCATGAATACCTCCTGCCGCCACGGTTATTTTTCGTATGCGTCCGCCGTGACAGCGTTTTCTATATGTTTTATTTCTCCGCGAAAGCTGCCGTTCTGCTCAAAATAAACCTCGATGACATCTATGCGGGGTTTTTTCTTCACATCATGCTGTCGCAGATATTGCGCGGCGCAGGCGAGAAGATTTTGTGCCTTTTTCGGTGTTACCGCGGCGCAGGGGCGCCCGTATTTTGCGAGTGAAGGCAGCTTTCTGCGGCTTTTTACTTCCACAAAAAGTATATGCGTGCCGTTTTCGCATACGATATCTGTTTCAAGATGACCTGCGCGGAAATTCCGCTCGGTGACATTATATCCCTTATTTTTAAGAAACTCCGCGGCTATATCCTCGCCGATATTGCCGCGTGCTTTTCTGTCCTTTTTCATCATTTATCAAGAAAAGAGAGAAAGCTGCGCCTGTGCACAGGGCACGGACCTATCTCGCGCACCTTTGCCATATGCTCTGCCGTCGGATAACCCTTGTGCTTGGCAAAGCCGTATTCGGGATAGAGCGCATCAAGCGCGAGACACTCGCGGTCACGCGTGACCTTGGCAAGGACGGAAGCCGCCGCTATCGAGGGGCTTTTTGCATCGCCGCCGACTATCGTGACTACCGGCAGAGGGAAATCCTTTGCGCGGTTGCCGTCTATGAGCGCGAGTGAAGGCATTTCGGGCAGAGCCTCTATGGCGCGGCGCATGGCTATCATCGTAGCGCCGAGGATATTGTGCTCGTCTATCTCGGCGGGGGTCGCTTCCCCTATGCCGAAAATGCAGGTTTCTTTTATTATATCAAAGAGCGCTTCGCGCTTCTTTTCCGAGAGCTTTTTGGAGTCGTTGAGCCCGTCTATGCAGAGCCCGTCGGGCATTATCACGGCGGCGGCAACGACATTTCCCGCGAGCGGACCTCTGCCCGCTTCATCCACGCCGCAAATCATGCGGTAGCCCTTTTCATGATACATATTTTCAAATGTATATTCCAGCATATTTACCTCACTTTGCCGCGGGAAGCTCAAGCGTGATTCTGCCTATTTTACCCGAACGGAATTCATCGAGCAGCATATTTGCCGTGCGCTCAAAATTTATCTCTCCGCCCGAGATGAGAAAACCGCGCTTTTTGCCGATTAGCTCGGCTATTTCCCAGTCCTGCAAATCCGCAATTACAGATGGCTCACCCAGCTTGTATCGCTCGCAGAGGAGCGCGGGGCAGAGCTCGCGCAGGCGGCGGCAGAGAATAACGGCAAGCATTTCCGTATCCATTATTTCATCCTTGATTGCACCTGTCAGTGCAAGGTTTTCGCCGACGGTCTTATCATCAAATTTAGGCCAGAGCACGCCCGGAGTATCGAGCAGATCTATGCCGAGCGAGGTTGTCACCCATTGCTTATTCAGCGTGACGCCCGGGCGGTTTTCCACCTTTGCCTTCTTATTTTCGGCGAGACGATTGATAAGCGAGCTTTTGCCGACATTCGGAATGCCGACTATCATGGCGCGGAGCTTTCTGCCCTCCATGCCCTTTTCGCGCCAACGGTCAAGCCGCTCGGCGCATAGTCCGCGAACGGCGGGAGCTATTTCGTTTATGCCCGCGCCTGTCCTGCAATCGTAGAAAATGGCGCTCTCGCCTGTTTTCTCAAAATATTCGCGCCATTTTGCCGTGGCGTCCGGCGAGGCGAGCGATGCTTTGCTCAGCAGAACAAGTCTCGGCTTTGCCTCGGTGAGCCTTGCTATCTCGGGGTTTCGCGAGCTTTGCGGTATGCGCGCGTCGAGAAGCTCCAGTGTGAGATCCACCTGCTTCATGTTTTCCGCTATCATGCGGCGCGTTTTCGCCATGTGCCCGGGGAACCATTGTATTGTGGTTTTTACAGAGTCCATTTGAATCAACCTTTTGTAGTGTTATTTTTTCTGAATAAAGTATGTTTGTGTTTGTTGCACTTGCACTTTATCGTACTTTTCAGTGACCAAAAGTACCAAAAGTCATCAAAGAGAGCGTTCCTCTCTCTTTGAGAACTCTTCCCCTGTCTCGGCGACGCCAACCAACGCACTGCGTGCATTGGTTCATTCCCCGCGTGCACGAGTTAGTCGCGCGAGCTATGCGTGGAAAGTGCGTGCGGCACATGGCAGAGTAAAAGTCGGCAGTATCGCTCCCTCCGCAATCTCATACTACCACGCGTGCGAACATATCACACGAGATAGCCGAGCAGATTCGTGCACGCATTGTCTGCACGCCCGCTGAAAGTGCGGGAATTGCCGCGTTTGCTTCGCAAATCGGTCAATTCCCCGCTGGAGAAGGCTGGCTAACGAAGCGTTTATAAATAATTTATATCAAAATAAAATTACCTTTTGTTGTCATCACGCGGTCAAAGCCGAGACTGCGGAGGAGCTCCAGCCCTTCGTTTATTCCTCTGCCGAGATTGACGGGCGAATGCGCATCGGAGCCGATAGTGATGAGTGAACCGCCAAGGTCGCGATAAAGCGCGATTATCTCCGCCTGCGGCATGGTGAAGCCGAGACCGCGCCATACCGTTGAAACATTGACTTCAAGCGCGATGCCGCGTGATATCAGCTTCTTCAGCAGAGCCGCCGTTTTATCCATGTGCGGCGCAAAATCAAAGCTTTTTCCTGCCATCGCCATATATCTCGTCTGATATGTGAGATGTGCGAGTGTGGTTATCGGAAAATCAATGAGCGCATTCATCTCATCGAGCGTACGGTCAAAAAGCTGAGAAGCAAGCGCATCGGGAATATATTCAAAATTCATCATGCAGAAATCCGGCACTCTGTCGAGATTATGCACCGAACCGATTATAAATTCATACGGATGGCGGCGAAGAAAAGCTTCCGCTACTTCGGGATACTGCTCAGGCTGACCGAGCTCTATGCCGAGAATAAGATTAAGCGAGCCGCGATATTTTTCCTTTGCCGCACACATCGCCTGCCATGCACCGTCGCTGTCATAGCTTGCGTATATCTTTTCCGCCTCGCCGTTTACATCGCAGTGGTCGGTTATCGCAAGGTCGGAAAGCCCCAGCTCTATCGCGCGCATGCAAAGCGCATCGATGCTAGAATCTTTCCCGCCGTCATGCGAAAAGACGGAATGTGTATGCATATCACAAGGAATATTTTTCATATATCAAACCTCGGTTTTTGCCGTTATTGTAGCTTTTATCTGATATCGGGATTTACATAAGAATATGCCGAGTCCTGTTTGCCGTCCTTTATATACACGCGCGTCACGCGCATGCCGATGCCGCAGACAATATTGTAGTTTATCGTGTCGGCAAGCTTTGCTATATCGTCGACGGTGACCTCAAGCTCGCCGTCGCGCCCGATTACCGTAGCAACATCGCCTGCTTGTACATCATCAATTTCGGAAATATCGATTATCATCTGATCCATGCATATCCTGCCGAGTATCGGCGCGTATTTTCCTTTTAGCAGAACGCCGCCGCGGTTTGAAAGGGAAATCGGCAATCCGTCGGCATAACCGATGCTGAGAGTAGCCGTTTTCATGCGGCGCGGAGCGATAAATGTATGACCGTAGCTGACGCCCTCGCCCGCTTCAAGCGTTTTGACCTGCGACACTCTTGTCCGAAGCGAAAGCGTCGGAATAAGGTCGGCATGGAGATTTTCGGCGGGAAGCAGTCCATGCATTATCAGCCCCAGCTTATAGAGATTGCCCCACCTGCCATAACCGAGAAGTGCCGCGCTGTTGTCAAAGCATTTGCGTTCGATATGCGCTCCGTGCTGTTCGAGCACGCGGATAAAGGTTTCAAAAATCTTCTTCTGTCTGCCTGTCACGGGAGAAGAGACGATATCGGCACAGGCGGGATGTGAAAAGATGCAGTGTGTATCAAGTGCATCACAGGAGCATATTTTCAGTGCCTCGCAAAGTCCCGCTTCATCGCAGGAAAGTCCGAGCCGAGACATTCCCGTATCAACGGCAAGAAAAACCTCGGCGCGTTTGCCCTGTGCCTTGGCGGCATCATTTATCTTTTTTGCCGTGTCGGCAGAGAATACCGTCAGTGAAATGTTGTCTTTGACAGCTCCCGGGATACAACTCTCAACTATAGCTCCGAGTATGACAATGCGTCCGGAAATCCCCGCGCGGCGAAGCCCTATGGCTTCATCATAGCATGCCACGGCATAGCCCTGAACAGTATCACCGAGATATCGGCAAAGCTGAGTGTCGCCATGCCCATAGGCATTTGCCTTGACTACGGCGATAAGCTCTGCCTCATCTCCGATGGCAGAGCGTATGATTTTAATATTATGTAAGAGAGCGTCGATATCTATTTCTGCCCATGCGCGAAAACCCGTATCCAATGCAAAGCCTCCGAAAATTTATCTCTTATATATTTTATCTTTTTTATCTGCTTTTGTCAATGTTTTGTTGGGCAAAAGAAAATTTTCTTTTCTGCCGTTTTTCACTTGCACGAAAAGAAAAAGTTTTTTTCATGTTTCCTTTCGGCTTGACAAAAGATTTTTTTTGTTGTATACTCATGCTGTAAATGAAATTTTTAAAAAAGAGGGTGCTTATTTTGGATTTAACCGGAATGCTCAAATCACTTGAAAATTGCCCCTGCGGCAAGAAACATACTTTCTATACAAAAGATATAGAAATAGGCTCGGGGATAACTGCAAAAACAGGCGAAATTCTCCGCCGAAACGGCTTTGAGGATGATCTGCTTCTCGTAGCCGATGAAAATACCATCGCTGCCGCCGCAGGTGTTCGCGAAAGCCTTATCGCCGCCGGCTTTAAGCTCACGGAGAGAATCTACAATAATCTTACATATGCGCGCGCCGAGCAGGTCGAAGAGCTGAAAGCCATCTGCCCGAGCGTACAGGGCATCATTTCCGTCGGCACAGGTTCGCTCAATGATATCTGCCGCGTGGCTTCTTATCAGACGGGTAAGAAATTCTGTATTTTTGCAACGGCGCCCAGCATGGACGGCTTTGCTTCCGATACCGCGCCGATAGTGAAGGACAATTTCAAGTCCTCATGGCAGGCGGAACAGCCGCTTGTTATCATTGCCGATACGAAAATTCTTGCCGCCGCTCCCACGGAACTGAAATCCTCGGGTTTCGGCGACATGGTGGCAAAATATATCGGTCTTGCCGAGTGGAAAATGGCAAATCTGCTCATTGACGAATATTATTGCCCGAAGATAGCCGCTATCACAAGCGAGGCTATCGACCGTATCACGGCTCTTGCCGACAGAATTACGGAAAACAGCGAGGAAGCCGCAGGTGCTGTTATGGAGGCTCTCGTGCTGACAGGACTTGCCATGAAGCTGGCAGGCTGTTCGCGCCCCGCTTCCGGTGCGGAGCATGTTGTTTCCCATTATCTCGAGTGCTATAAGCTCAATCGCGGTATCTGGCCTGAATTTCACGGCAAGAAGGTCGGCGTTATGACGGTTATTCTCAATCGCGCTTATCGCAATATCGCAGAGCGCGTGACCGAGGTAAATCCTCATGCCGACAATACCGATTGGGATCTCGTTTATTCCAAATACGATGCCTGCATGCTGAATGATATCAAGCGCGTGAATACGCCTACGATAACGGACAAGGTTTCTCCCGAAAAGCTGAAAGAAAGCTGGGGAGAGATAAGAAAAATTATCCTTGAAACACTTCCGACAGATGAAAAGCTTCTTTCTCTCATGCATGCCGCAGGCGCGGCTACAACGCCCGAAGAGGTTCATGTCGGCGAACAGCTTCTGACCGATGCTCTCCGCTTCCATCCGTATATGCGTTATCGTCTGCTTCTGACGAGACTTATGCCTATGCTGGATCTTGACATCATGGATTTCCTAAAATAAAAAGTGGCTGCCCAAAAAAGCGCAGACCGAAAAAGTGAAAGGGAAATGTTTTTATCGGATAAAGACATTTATGAAAGCTAAAACTTTCACTAATATCAATTTTAAGGAAGGCAGGAAATCCGCTCGCGGGTTTCCTGCGTTTTATCATATTCACTTTTTCTCTCGCCGAAATCCGTCTCTGCCGTACGGTTGTACGGCGACGAAACGGATATTCGACGATTCTGCATCTTTTTTGGGCTACCCACTTGGCTGCCGCAAAAAAGCGCAGACCGAAAAAGTGAAAATGATTATATTTTCATTGGATAAAGAGATTCATTAAGGTTTAAACTTTTTAGTAATATCAACTCAAAATTAAGGAAGGGAAGCCGCACGGCTTCCCTTTGATTTTTACCGTATTCACTTTTTCTCTCGCCGAAATCCGTCTCTGCCGTACGGCTGTACGGCGACGAAACGGATATTCGACGACTCTGCGCATTTTTATCTGTCTCGTTACACGAGACGCTGAAAAAGTACAGACCGAAAAAGTGAAGGGGTAATTGTACTTTTTCAGCAAAAGACATTTATGAAAGCTAAAACTTTCGCTAATATCAATTTAAAGGAAGGCAGGAAATCCGCATGCGGATTTCCTGCGTTTTATCATATTCACTTTTTCTTTATTTTACATATTCGCATTCCGCGGGAGCATCGACCTTGATTTTGTAGCCATCACCGTGCTTTTCCCATTTGACGGAGATTTTTCCGTATGGCGTTGCCACGGCGCCCTCTGCATGGGTGAGCGTGCTGTCGCTATGCGGCACGACGGTAAATTTCGTAAAGCCCGCCTCGAGCGGCTTTATGCCGAGAATTTCCGTTTGCAGATATATTGCCGGCGAAGCCGACCAGCCGTGCGCAATACTGCGCGTCCAGCTCTTGCCGGAGCCGAAGCCCTCCCAGCAGGTGTTTGTACCATGCGCCGCCATATTTTCCCATTCGCGGCGTATAGATTTCAGCATGAGATCATGCCTGCCGTATTTGCAGATGGCATCATATGCAAAGAACAGAAAGAATGGCGAGCCGATATGTACATATCCGCCGGGCGCTTCCGCCTCTGTGGGATAGCCTATTGTCTTTCGCGCGGGAGTACCTGCTACAAACGAACCCTTATCGAGATTATCTACGAGGAAGCGCATCGCATCGGCTTCCTTTTCCTTTGGGATAATGCCCGCGAGATATGCGAGTGTGTTTGTCTGAACGCTGACGCGCACCTGCCTTGCATATGTTTCATACGAAATCGGAGTTCTGCCTTTTTTCTTGTAAAATTCGAGATAATGCGCGTATGAATACTCGTCGCGCACCGTATCGATATATGCGCGCTTCTCCTCGCTGTAGCCGTATTTGTTTATTGCCGCGCTGTAGGCTTCGGCTTTCTCGGTGAAAAGCTTCGCTTTTTTATCCTCGCCGAGGATTTCAGCCATATCGGCGGCACGGCGCAGGCAGAGAACAAGCATTGCATTATTGCCAATGACCTCGCCATACATGGAGAGGTCGTTATATGCCCATTCGATGAGATTCCATGCGCCCTGAACCTCGAGCAGCCCACGACTGTTTGTCAGCATGAAGCAATTTTCAAGCTGAATGCAGGCGTGGCGGAAATTATAGCGCAGATTTTCTGTATCGCCACTCATCATATAGTGGTCATAAATCTGGAGTAGCCACTGAAATGACCATACAGGCAGCCCGCCGCGCGGGAAGCGCGGAAATGCGGCAAAGGTGAAAAATCTGCCTGTGGAATCGAACAGCTTGTTTTGCCATTGAATACTCTGAAAAGGCTCGTCAAGGCTCTCGCCTACTATCCGCAGGAAATATTTATCGAAGCCGTATTCACCGAAATTCAGCATATTTGTCTGTGCTGTTATGCGTGCATCGCCTACCCATATCGACTGCTCATATCCGGGGCAATCGACATAGCATTCCGGCATGCAGAGCCAAGCTGTTTCGAGCGACATATCATAGGCTGTATCGAGTGCCTTGTCATTTGAGCGGAACGGCGTTGCCGCATTGCAATCATATCGCATATCGACGATATCGAAATGCGTGAAGGTGACGGGGCGGCTGAAATCCGAAATATATACGGCGAGATAGCGAAATCCTCGGTGTACATGAGCCGTATAGCACTGTTTGCCCTCGCGGCAGATATATGTCATCGTATTCTGTGTGCCCATGTAGTTTATGCCCGCATCGGAGATAAGTTCAAAGCCGTGAAGCTCAAGCTTTGTGCCCTCGGGCGCATTTATTTCAAATCTGATGAGTCCCGTGCGTTCCATGCCGAAATCCAGCATAAAGCAGGCGCCGTCTGCGCTTTCGGGAGGTGCTACCGTGAGCGTGCCGCTCGGGATGAAGCTCTCCGCGCCGGAATAGGGAGAGCGAACGTGAAGCGCCTTTCTCGGCATGGCGGCGTTTATTTTTTCATCGGTAAAGCCCCCGCATGTGAGAAGCGGTTCACGGATTTTAAGTATGTGGAGATGCGAAGCTTTTTTCTCCACGGCGGGAGTAAGCTTTGCCGCTGTCTCTGCCGCTATCCCACTCATGGTCGGTGCTTCGACTGCAGCGATTATCTCCTCCGGAACGGCGACATTTATCGGCGATTCGTTCCATGGATATTCCACTGCGGCGGCGGGGGTGGCAAGGCGGCACCATGCCGCGTTTTCAAAATAGACGGAGCAGAAGTCAAGCTCGCCCGATGTTTCTATGAGAAATTCAGGCTCGGGCGGAGTGAATGAAAGCAGATAGAAGGCAAGCTTGTGTGCACCTGCGGAAATTTTGATTTTTTCCTGCGCGTCTATCGGTTTGCCGTCGAGATAGAGATGGTGTTCGCTAGTGGTGAAGCGGAAAAATATCTCAGCATCGGTTTTTGCCGTCATTTCCGTCATGAATGCGATGACAAATCTGCCTGCGGGCGCGAGATGGAAATCATATCCGCTTCTCTCGCGGAAAGTCTCAAGCGCGATTAGCCTTTCGGGCGCTGTGGGCTTTATTCTCTGCGGCTTCAGCTCGCTCTGAACGAGGGTATAGTTGCCCTCGATAAGCGTTGCCTCCTGCCATGAGGAAAAGTCATAATCCTCATCGAAAATATGTTCATCGGCTATCCTCGCATCGAAAATTTCCTCATCGCCGAAGCTTGTGATGAAAAAATTGCTCCTGTCGGAGAGCGCGGGATAATCGGCAAATCGCCATGTGCCAAAGGTGGCTGTACGCTCGCCGTCACTATCAAAAAGGCGCACCTCGAGCGCGAAATCATGTGGGCTTTCGCCGCGGAAGCCGTGCGTGAGGATGGCAAAGCTATTGGTGCCGTTTCGGAGAAACGGCGTGATATCAAGCACATCATAGTGCTTGTCGAAATCATATCCGCGGGTTATATATTGCGCCGCAACATGACCGTTTATATAGACCATGGCATAATATTTTGCATCCAGAAGCATCACGGCACGCGAAAAATCGCCTGCGGTGAGGTTGCTTCGGAATACGCGCCAGCGATACGGCACATCGGTGCCGGCGCAAACTCTCATTGTCTGCGGCGAAAAGGAGAGCGTGCCATCGTATTTTTTTGCTGTGGGTATGAAAATTTCTTTCATGATGTTCACCTGTTGATTTCTTGCAAAATTGGGAAAGATATTTTTATTTTTGAGAAAAATGATGCTTTATAGTGTTTTTTCGCGTGCCCGAAAAGAACGAAAAGGATAAAAAAAGGGGGGCTTTGGCTCGCCGAGACAGGGGGGAAAACGCCTCTTAAATAACTCTTCGTCACTGAAAAGTACGAAAAAAGAAAAGTTTCTATACGGCGGCATTAAGCCGTACCCTGTCTCAGCGACGCCAACACACATGCTCCCATATGTGTCAATTCCCCTACAAGAAAAAATCCAAATATAGCCAACAGAAAAAGCAAAAATGCACTCTCCATCCTGTCAGCGAACATATTAGATTCACGCCCGCCACACCTATTATGCGGGCGTGCAGACAATGCGTGCACGAATCTGCTCGGCTTTCTCGTGTGATATGT
>ERZ506917.402-NODE-402-length-16840-cov-4.037176_pt1 | contig 16840 bp, 19 predicted proteins | sample MGYA00512904_ERZ506917 | MGnify/ENA metagenome assembly ERZ506917 | reverse complement strand
TTTTTATAATTACTTTTGTAGCTGCGATTTAGTTTAAGTCACTTTGCATAATAAATTTGTTGGCATAAGAACTTTTATGTAAAGGTTTGCATAAGAGTTCCAGCAGGAAGTGTTGCAGGTTGTCAAGAATGGATTGCTCCAAGTCGTTTTCTGTTACTAAGGCATGCTCGTTTAATCCTAAGAACTCTAAAGTAACAGGGGTGTTGATAACATCTTTAGGCTGTAATAAGGTCGCTTGTTGCTGGACTAAAGCGGAGAGGGCTTCTTTGTTTTTGGAGAGTCCACTACGTTCATAATATAAAGATGCTATTTGTCGTTCTAACTCCTTATATGACCAACAGCCACGAATGGTTTCCATTTCATAAAAAGCTCGTTTTACAGGGTTGTCAATAGCGGAGATGAGCATTAAATTAGAATATGTGAGTTTATTAAAGAGTCTATCTGCCGGAATTATCCATTCTTTTGCAGTTCCCAATTCGGCGGATGGCAACCGCCGAATTGGTTCTATGAATTCGGCACTCAATGTGTGCCGAATTTGGATTTGTGATGCAATGTATTGTGTGATAGGTTCTTTCAGTTGTGGATAAACAAGGTACAGCCGTCTAACCTCTCGGAATCTTCGTTCATTCAGGCTTTTGTTTTCAGTCGTTGTTCCAGCTTCTTCAACAATTGTTCACCGTATGCGGCACGGTCTTCTCCGTTCTGTTCGAACTCCACGATATAGCAACCCATAAGCCAGTTACGGGAAGTAAGGGCAAGGTTTACAGCATGTGCGGCTTGTGCCTGCAACGTGTTCTGTATCGTGCTGATATGTTTTACTAATGCTTCAAAGTTCATAGTTACAAAGATAAGTCTTTTGTGGTTAAAACTTTAGTTCGGGCAAGCTGTTTATTGCTTCCTCTTTCAATTTATCCACCGCACGGGTGTATTTCTCCGTATGCTTCAATCCGCTATGCCCTAAAAGGCTGGCTACGGTTTTGATATTTGCCCCATTGTTCAAAATGTTCACGGCAAACGAATGCCGAGCAAGGTGCCAGCTTATATGTTTGTCTATCCCCGCTCTCTTTACCCAACGCTTTACTGATTTACAGCAGCTTTCGTATGTAGACAAATCGAATATCAAACAGTTCTTATCTGTCGGAGCTTCACCAATGATAGACAATAGACCGTCATTCAAAGGAATAACCACACCACTACTGGCAGAATGTCCCTTGGCCTTGCTTTGCTCGAACTTCAATAATCGGTTAGCATAATCCACATTTTTAAAAGTAAGATCTTTTACATTGCAGAAGCGCAGACCGCAATATAGGCAAAAGATAAACGCTTGTCTGACTGTAGGGTTTTCGTTGTCATAATGACAAGCCATCAGCTTTTGTACTTCTTTGGGCGAAAGCACATCTTTCCGAAGCATCTGACTATCCACTTTGCAGGTAATATCTTTGCAAGGGTCTTTCGATTCTTCCAAAGGAGAATTTCGCTTATGTGGTGTTACGGCTGATGTTGGCGGACATTCTTACATGAACTATCTGAAAGTTCCTGCTAAGGTGGATGAACTTTGTGCGATTCTGCAAGAGAAGCAAAAGACCGTGGGAGCATTTCGGGAACAATATGAATTGAGTTTTAATGCCCACCTTAATTTAGTAACCATACATCCGTGGGTGGATGGCAACGGCAGAACAGTTCGATTACTGATGAACTACATCCAGTTTTGTTATCACCTTTTTCCTACTAAGATATTCAAAGAGGATAGGGAAGAATATATCCTTTCTCTACGCCAATGTCAGGACGAAGAAACCAACCAGCCGTTTTTGTCGTTTATGGCAGGGCAGTTGAAGAAATCGCTTTCTTTGGAGATTGAAAGGTTTAAAGTTTCGCAAAAGAAAGTGTTCAGTTTTATGTTTTAAGTATCATATAAATGGAGACACCAGTGTTGATAATAGCAGCTGTTCTGTTTGTATTGGGAATGCTCGTAAGGAAATATCCCAACCTCATAGCGGGCTATAACACAATGACTGCTGAGCAAAAAAAGAATGTGGATGTCAAAGGACTGTCTAACTTCATGTGTCGCTCGCTTTGCGTGATTGCTGTGCTTATGATTGTGTCATATTTCGTAATGGTTGCAAGGTCAGTAAACGAAAAAGCGGTGTCAGTTGTGTCGACAATGCTTATACCAATCATCGGTTCAATATATATGGTGGTAAAGGCGCAGCGATACGATAGAAACGGTAAATGAATAAAACGGGAATCGGGTCGGTATGGGAAATCTGATATTCGTCTTTTGAGGTAAAAGGAACGACGGCATACCTGTCCTTCCGCCTGCAAGGGTGTAAATCAAGCATTGGGTTTATACCTTTTTTTACGTTCCAAAAATCAACTACAGGTTTAGTCTTTACTATGGGTAAACCTATTCACTCCCTTCTTTATATGTATTATATCTCCTCTTTTTTTAGCTCCTGTAATCAAAACTACTCTACAGGGTAGTGGAGAAGTCTTCGGAAGTGTGGAACTTTGCTGCAGAAATCAAAAAAACATCGTACAATGAAAAATGTATTTTATATTGTAACAGTAATTTTCTTGACTGTCATAGGTTTGACAGTTAATGCAAAGCCACGTTGTCAAGGTTTCAACAATTACGACAACAAAGTAACCATCGTTTTCACGGACAATCAAGCCAAAGACAAATACACGGTTTCTGATGTAAAACTCATTCCGTCATCATGGAGTGAAAAAGAATATCCGGCAACATCCGTAGAAGTAACAGTAAAAAAGGGGGTGGCCACTGTCACACTCACATTTCCTCATGTCACGCAATTCTCAAATCCCCAAGTGACGCTCCGGATAAATGGAAAGAAAAGCAAATTCAAAGTGTGCCAATAGGATATATCAATGAAAAAGATGAAAATGTATTTGGTCATGCTTGTCGTGAGCATGTTGCTGCCGATGAGAGTGTCGGCACAAACCGTGAAGGGGAAACTTGTAGATGAAAGTAACCATCCGTTGCCATATGCCAATGTGGTGCTGCTGTTTCTGCCGGATTCGGCATTTGTAAGTGGAACCATCAGTGGTGAAGATGGTTTGTTTAAGCTGGAAGCTACATCGGTAAACCAGATAGTGAAAATATCCTCTATCGGATATAAGACAGTGTATAAACCGACTACTCCTGCCAATATGGGTATCGTGCAGCTCGTATCGGATGCACGGATGCTTGGAGAAGTGGTAGTAAAAGCCAATTTGCCTGTGACACGCATAAAGAATGATGCTCTGGAAACCAATGTGCAGGGTACAGTTCTCTCGAAAGCCGGAACAGCTGAAGATGTATTGGCACATATACCCGGTTTACAAAAAAAGGCTGATGGATTTGAGGTGTTGGGTAAAGGTTCACCGCTTATCTATATCAACGGTAGAAAATTACGTGATATCGCTGAACTGGACCAACTGACATCGGAGGAAATTAAAAGCGTAGAAGTTGTTCGTAATCCCGGTGCCCGTTATGATGCAACGGTAGGGGCAGTTGTTCGTATCCGTACTGTCAAACGACAAGGAGATGGATTTGGAGTGAGTTTGCGAAGTTCCTATGATCAATCTCAAAATTCAGACTTTGTAGAGCAAGCCGATGTAAACTATCGGCATAACGGTCTTGATGTTTTCGCTATGGTCCGTTTTGATAAAACTACCTCCTTGCAAAACGATATTCTGGAGCAAACGGCCTTTACCGATACCATATGGACGCAAAAGAATTATCAGCACTCTAATACCGATTCTCGCAGTATAGACGGACGCATCGGATTCAATTATGATTTTAATGAGTATCATTCCATAGGTGTACGTTATGATTTGAGCAATGCCCTGCATACAGATATGTTTACCGCCTTCGATAGCGAGATTCAGGCAGATGGATTGCCTTACGATATTTTATATAGTACCATTGCTGCCGATGCAAAATCACAACCGGAACATCAGCTTAATATTTACTATGCAGGACAAATAGGCAAAGGAGAACTTACCTGGGATGCAGACTATTACAGCAATACATACACGCAATATACCATTAATATGGAGAATAGTCAGGACCATGAAGACCGTACTGTCACTTCTGATAACAGGGTGGAAAATCAACTTACTGCCACCAAAGTTTCATACACTCATCCCTTATGGGGAGGAAGTATCTCTGTGGGAGGAGAATATACCTATACCAACCGGCATGATGATTATGTAAATCAGGAAGGATATGTACCTACAACCTATACCCGCATCCGTGAACAGAATCTTGCCGGCTATGCACAGTACAGCCATCCTTTACCATTCGGTCAGGCAAACATTGGCTTGCGATATGAGCATGTGGATTTTGATTATTTTGAAAATGCTACATTTGTACCCGGACAAAGCCGTGTATATGATAATATCTTTCCAAATATTTCTGTGAACGGGCAATTGGGGAAAGTACAATTCCAAGTCAGCTATGCTGCAAAAACACAGCGTCCCAACTACAGTCAGTTAAGAAATAATATCACTTATGCCAATAGGTTTACATGGCAAACGGGAAATCCACTCCTAAAACCAAGTGTTACGCATGATATAACCGCTGTTGGTGTATGGCGGTTCTTTCAGGCAATGGTAAGCTACAAAGTGCTTCGGGACTATATCCTTTATTGGGGAACACAGGTGGAAAATCAGTCGGCTACTACTTTAATAAACTATATCAATCACGACCGTTTACCGAGTCTGACAGTAATGCTGGCAGCTTCGCCTACTATTGGTATATGGAATCTTAATGCCAGCGCAATTGTGATGAAGCAGTGGTTCTCGTTGGATGCCGCCGGTCAGAGAAGGACCTATAACAATCCACTTTTTGTAGGTTCCTTAAACAATACTTTTACTCTTCCTGCAGGATTCCTTCTCTCTGCTGATTTTAATTATCAAAGTCGTGGTCAGGTTCAGAATATCACCCTTAAACGTCCACAATATACTTTGAACATAGGCTTACGCAAATCCCTTTTTAATGATGCCCTAAGTATAGAAGCGCGTGCAAATGACTTGTTGTTAGGTTGTAAGCAGGAAGCACTTCTTTATATGGAGAGTGCACAAATGAAGGATTTGTCTTGGAGTGATACACGCTCGTTCAGTCTTACAGTGCGCTACAAGTTTAATGCAGCCAAAAGCAAGTATAAAGGTACGGGAGCAGGACAGGATACAATAAACCGTATGTAAATTATGACAGCATCAATTTCCTATATAAATCTCTCATGGGCAGTTGTGGGCATCATCGACAAGGACGTCCGCAACGGCCTTCAATCCATGAAGCGTCCGGACGAACCGATAGAAGTTACCATCGAAAGGTATGTAATCGGTTATCTGGTCTTCTGGCATATTGCCTTTATTGATAAAGAAAAGATGAACAGATGTAACGATGAAAAGGTCATCGAACTTGGACGGAAGAAAATGGAGGAATACATATTCTCACATCCTCCTATAGCTACTTTGCCAAAGTTCTACATTGTGTTCCTAAATCAACCTCAGATTGGCTGCGATACCCACGGCCTCAGTGATGTTTTCTGCGTGTAGCTTCTCGAAGATTTTCTTCTTGTGAAACTTGACGGTATTGGCATCAATAAAGAGAGTTTCTCCAATCTCAGTGTTCGACAGTCCTTTGACGGAGAGCTGGAGAATCTCTTTTTCACGGTCGGAAAGAATTAGTTCCGGCTGTTTTCTCCATCGTCTGCCCTCGAATGAATAGATATAGTGGTCAGTACATGTATGGTCTGATATGACTACATCTCCGATGTTTTTCTCCGGTGAAAGTGAAACTGTACATAGAGCCAGCCATATATCTCCCTTGCCACTTAGCAAAACGGGTGTTAGTTTGTGGTGGATAAGGTGCGGATGCTTTTCTGATGTGTGGATATGAAAGTTATATTCGATAGACAAGTCAAGCCTTTTTTCTATAGGCTGGTCATAGTAGAACCGGAATCCAGCTTCGTTGATTTCCATAAGACGGTTTATCTCGTCAGACGGAACAACCTCAAAGTAGAAGGCATAACCTTTTTGTTGCACTTCTTCCGGTGAATGACCGCAGAGAAAAAGCGGGTTGGACGATACGTAAAGGAAATTCTTGCGGTGATAGTCTATGATATATAGGCTATGATTGGTATTGCGGGCCAAAGCATCAGCCATGACAATACATACATCGGTTTTTGCATACTCGCTATCTGGTATCTGTATGTCCGTATTTATAGGGCGAAAGAAATTGCTTATAATATTTTGTTGCATAATTGATGTTCTGATTTAGTATTGCAAAGTTATAAAAAGTACAGACCATAATAAAAATGGTCTGTACTTTTTAGTTTATATTCTGAGCCCTCTATTTTTTCTTGGCTCCTCCTCTGACTGTCGTAAACTTCGTCTTAACTTTTCCCATTGTTTAGAGGTTTTATCCCGATTTAGGTACTGTAGCCAGGTAATTATACTAAATAGTTGATTTTCTTTTATTTCCTGATATTACAAAGGTACAAAAGAAAATGAGATTTCAAAGTGTACTAAAAGCGTACTGAATAATAGGAAACGGGCAAAATAGGGAAAAATGGAGAATATAGGAAATATGCAAATAGTTGATAATAAGGGAAATAAATACTTTTGTTATCCTATGATTTCTATGGCTTGTACCCGATATTTCACTTGGGTGAAAAGGGCTTTTCATCTGTGTGAATATCCGTTGTCACTAAAGTGGAATCACTGCTTCACATAGGTGAGGCAACAGTATATATCGGAAGTTAACGCAATGACATCCTATTAAATTAAATGAAAGCACGGCATGTCCTGTCAGATCCAATCTGATATCTGCGGCTCTTATACAAATAATGGGCGAATGTTTCCATCTCCATTGCCTACATACCGGTTCAGGGACATTATGGATGTTTTTATACGGTAAATTGCTGGTAATGAGAGAGATGGTGTAACAGAAGAATTTTATGTTTTACATAAGACGAAATCACCTTTTCCTTTGGCTCTTATCCGGATTACTCTTGTTGGGCTCTTTCAGCCGCTTGGCTTCACTTCTATAAAGTGATACTAAATCAAAATCGAGCATTACTTTTTGAAACCAACAGCTTCTCCTGATGTCGTAACGTTTTACGTTCTTGCCTTGAATACAGGACTTGCTTTTTGTATCTCCGACTCAAAGCCGAACCAGTAGCCATGTTCCCCCTTTTCATCGGCAGGAAGGAAACACAGACGAAGGCTTTCTTTGTATTCTCCATAAATGATATTCCAAGTGGCAGGAGGGATTTGTCGTTTGGTCCATACTTTCTCGGCAGGGAGTTTTTTCAGTGACATGCCTGCTTCTATCCAGGCAATAGCAGCCTGTATCTGGTATTCGGGGTAGTTTTGTTTGCAGAACTCATACAGTATCAAGCCTCGTTTCTCCAGACTCATGGGCTGGTCTATCAGATTGGCTTTTGTTAAATATGCAAGAAAACGATGGAGGAATTGTTCGTCATTCAAAATGAGTTCACGTGTCAGTGCCTGCCATGCCGGTGTGTTGTAGAATCCGTCCAACAAGCGTGAAAGCTGGCGGGCTGTCTGCAATTCACTGACACTGATCTCGTGGGTTTGTAGCACTTCGTATGGCGGCAGAGGGGAATATTTGATTCCTAATTCTTCCGCCCTCCGGCGCATTTCGGTTCCGGGAAGCAGCTTGAGTGACTCCAGTTGGATTTCTCCCGCAGCATATCCGGCAAGGGTACGGACATCTTCAAATATCTCATGAAGGTGATAAAGAGGCAGTCCGGCAATAAGGTCGGCGTGGGTTTCCATGTTGGGCAAGGCGCATAGGAATCTCAGACCATCCAGTGCATCAGATAGTTTGCCCATCCGGCGGCTTTTCTCAAGTACAGGTTCGCGCAGGCTCTGGATGCCGGCTTCCAGATGAAGCAGTCCTTTGGGCAGCAGGCTGAGTTCTTCTTTCAGCTCTTCTGACAACAGGGCGGGATGTATTTCCAGATGGAAGCGGATATCGGGATGGAATTCCAGAAAGAGCCGGAGTAGTTCTTTGGCTCTTCGAGGGTTGTAATTAAAAGTACGGTCTAATACGCGTACATTTTTGATGCCATGTGCATGGATGAGTTGTAGCCTTTCGCGGATGCTTTCGATGGAAAGGGTGCGTACCGGTTTTTCACCGCCGCTGACACAGAAGGCGCAGGTGTTGAAACATCCGCGTGTTGTTTCCAGTTGGACAAAGGGCTTGCTCCAGTTAAAGAAACGGCTTTGTTCTGGCGGGACGAGTCCGGCGAAATTCAGTACGCGGGCTATACCGTTGTCTTTATATTCTTTGTTAGGAGTGAGGTAACAGAGTCCGGGCACGGTGTGCCATTGTTCCGGATGGTTCCAGCAGGTCAACCATTGTGGAAAGACTTCTTCTCCTTCTCCTCTGAAAACACAATCCACAAATGGATTTTTGCGGAGGAACTCTTCATTGTCTCCCAGAAATTCCGGACCGCCCAGCACCAGGCAGGCTTCGGGGAGCAATGCTTTTACTCTGGAAGCGACATGCATCAGTTGCTCATGGTTGAAAAGCCAGGTGGTTGCGGCAAGGATGTCGGGTCGGTGGCGGTAGATCTCATCGACAATCATTCCTGTATTTTCGTTGATGGTGGCAGATACGATTTCCCATTCTATAGAAGGGTCTGTCATGATTTGTGCATGTAGGGCTGGCAGTGCCAATGAGGAATGGGCATATGAACTGTTCAGGTCTATCCAGAGAATCTTCATGTTTCTTTTTCTTGTTTATTCGGTCGGCAAAGATAACTCTTTTTCGGTTAATGTCCGCTGGTAAGCGATGCGGGATGTGCCATTGTGGGTATAAATGATGCCACAACGCCGGAAACCGTACTTTTTCAGGATATTCTGCATCACAAGGTTGTCGTGGTGGGTATCTACCCGGATATTGTTGCAATGTTCGAAACACCATTTGAGGCAGGCGTCAGCTACTCCCTTCTGTTTGCCGTTGGTAGCCATGCGGTGAATGACGTAATATGGTTCGTTGTTCAGCCAGTTGCCGTCATCAATGCGGGCATACGTGGGGTCCTCTCCGGGAATAAAACAGAATGTGCCTATTATTTCTCCGTTTTCATTTTCGCAAACATAGTTGGTTCCGTTGGTTATTTCTCGCAGAATCAATTCAGCGGAAGGATAACCGTTTATCCATTGGTTGGGGTTGCCATGCTCTTTCATGAACTGACGGGCATAGTGGAATATTTCTATAATTGCATCCAAATCTTTGGGCAATGAATGTCTGATTGTTATCATATTGAAATAGGAATGGGTTATTCTAAATTCATTCTGTACACATTGGTCTGCTTTTGTTCGAAGCCTAATTTTTGATATAGCTTGTTGGCTGCTATCCGTGTGGGGTTTGAGGTAAGCATAATAAGAGGTATGCCTTGTTCCTTCACAAACCGGACAGCGTGGGTGACCAGCTGTTTGCTGAGTCCTTGTCCCCGGTATTTTTCATCCACTACCACATCTTCAATCCACGCTTTGCCGCCTGTGGGGCTGTGATAGATGCCTACAGTCAGCATTCCCGCAATTTCCTGATCAGCCAGTAAGAAAAACAGATGGGTGTTTTCTTGGGATATGATCTCTCTGAGGGTTGTCCCGGTCAGTTTTACCGGGCGGTTTGTGAGCTGCTCCAGCAGTTTTTGTACTGCATCGGTGTAGGCTGGGATAAAGTCTTTTACTTCTACTATTTCTGTCATTTTTATAGCTGAAATTAGAATCGGCTGTAAATATAGTGATTATTCTCCAGATAACTGATTATTTTTTTATATCTTGCTTACGTTTTAATAATAGATATGACATTATGATTAGACGAGTGGAACTTCAGGATGCCAAAGCCATCACAACGATATACAATGAATATGTCGGGCACAGTGTGGCTACATTTGAAACGGAACCTTTGAGAGAGGAGGATATGCGTAACCGTATTGCCGGAATTGCCGTCCGTTTTCCCTATTTTGTGTATGAGGAAGAAGGGAAAGTAGTGGGTTATTGTTATGCCCATTTGTGGAAGGAGAGGGCTGCTTACAGGCATACGTTGGAAACAACGGTCTATTTAGCTCCCGGATACGAGGGGAAGGGCATAGGCAGGGAGTTGATGGAAAGATTGATTGAAGAATGTCGTAGGGACGGGTATCGTGCACTGATAGCCTGTGTCACAGAGGGAAATGTTGTCAGTGATGCTTTGCATTTGAGGCTGGGATTTAAAAAAGTTTCCCATTTTAAGAAGGTAGGACTGAAATTCGGACGATGGTTGGATGTAGTGGATTACGAGTTGCTGTTATCCTGAAACCACTGTCCGGAATGAACTTTTTAGGGTTATATGGAGTTATAAGCTTGTACCTAAATTAAAATAACCAACTATGACTCAAGTAAACATCAAGAGGGTTTATGATGAACCTTCTGAACAAGACGGCTATCGTGTTTTGGTAGACCGCCTGTGGCCCCGTGGCATGAAGCGGGAATATTTGAAATACGATTATTGGGCAAAAGAGGTCACTCCATCCAATGATTTAAGGAAATGGTTTCATGCGGATATAGAAAAAAGATGGGGGGCTTTTGCAGATATGTATCAAAAAGAATTGAAAGAATCGGATGCCGCTAAAGCGTTCATTGATAAGATAAAAGCTTATTCGAAAGTAACATTACTTTACGCTTCGAAAGAACAGGAGCGAAATCATGCTAATGTATTGAAACATTATTTAGACACACATTTGTAGTTTTTGTGCAAAAAACAAGTATCTTTGCAGCCAATTATGGCTCCCACTTCTAAAAAACAGGGAGTTTTCGTTAAATAATCAATACTAATGAGAGATGCCACCCATGTAAGATGTGTTCATGTATAATGAATGCATCTGTAATTTTGTGTGACATTTCGGGTAAAAAGAGAAAGATTATGATACAAAAGGTTCTAATTGCCAACCGTGGCGAGATAGCCGTGCGCGTTATGCGCTCTTGCAAAGAGATGGGTATCCGCACTGTGGCTGTTTTCTCGGAAGCCGACCGTACGGCGCGTCATGTGATGTATGCAGACGAAGCCTGTCTGATAGGGCCTGCCGCTTCCAAAGAAAGTTATCTGAATATAGATAATATCATTAAAGCTGCAAGGCAACATCATGCCGATGCCATTCATCCCGGTTATGGTTTTTTGTCCGAGAATGCTGATTTTGCCCGCCGGTGCAAAGAGGAGGGGATCATCTTTATCGGCCCTGCCGCCGAGACGATGGAAGCGATGGGTGACAAGATTGCCGCCCGTAAGCGTATGATTGCCGCAGGTGTTCCCGTGGTCCCCGGTACGGAACAGCCGTTGCAAAGTGCCGAAGAGGCGGTACGTATCTGTAATGAAATAGGCTATCCTGTCATGCTGAAGGCTTCTATGGGAGGCGGCGGTAAAGGGATGAGGCTGATACACAGTGAAGACGAAGTGGTGGAGGCATATAACACCGCCCGTTCCGAGTCCATGTCTTCTTTCGGGGATGATACGGTTTATCTGGAAAAATTTGTGGAGGAACCCCATCATATAGAATTTCAAATTCTGGGTGACAATCATGGCAATGTAATCCATCTGTTTGACCGCGAGTGTTCTGTCCAGCGTCGCAACCAGAAGATTGTAGAGGAGAGCCCGTCTCCGTTCCTTACTCCGGAACTCCGCCAGGAGATGGGGGAAAAGGCAGTGGCTGCCGCCAGGGCGGTGAACTATTCGGGAGCCGGAACTATCGAGTTTCTGGTGGACAAGAACCGCAATTTCTATTTTCTGGAGATGAACACCCGTTTGCAGGTGGAGCATCCCATCACCGAAGAAGTGGTGGGCGTGGATCTGGTAAAAGAACAAATCCGTATAGCCAATAACGAGGTGCTGCACCTGAAGCAAGAAGAACTTTTCCAGCGCGGTCATGCCATCGAATGTCGTATCTGTGCGGAAGACACGGAGAACAACTTCATGCCTTCGCCGGGTATCATCAAACAGCTGACGGAGCCTAACGGCATCGGCGTACGCATTGACAGCTACGTGTACGAAGGGTACGAGATTCCTGTCTTTTACGACCCGATGATAGGCAAGTTGATCGTGTGGGCCACAACCCGCCAGTATGCCATAGAGCGTATGCGCCGTGTGCTTTACGAGTACAAGATTACGGGCTTGAAGACCAACCTCAGTTATCTGAAACGCATCATGCATACCCCCGACTTTGTGAAGGGTGAGTATAATACCTTATTTATAGAGAAGAACTCCCGTATGCTGCTCCGTGGCAACGGCAACAATGAGGAGATTGAAAACATGGCCATGATCGCCTCTTATATTGACTATCTGATGAATCTGGAAGAGAACAAGAGTCCCCAGCTGTCTGATGCCCGTCCCATCAGCCGCTGGCGTGAGTTCGGCTTGCAGAAAGGAGTATTGAGAATCTGATTCTTCATTTAATTAAGCAAAAGTATGGAAATACATATTGGAGACCGCGTAGCCGATGTGACGTTGGTGAGCAAGGAAGGAAACAAGGTACAGTTTATGATTGACGGAAAACCGTATGATGTGGATATCGTTATGGCCGAGAACGGAAGCTGTTCCATCCTGCACGATGGCAATTCCTTCAATGCCGAACTGATCCGTGGGGAGGGTGGAAAGAGTTATGATGTGAATATGTTCTACCGTTCCTATCATGTGGACATAGTGGACACCCAGACCAAGTATCTGCGTATGAAAAAGGGCGGCGAGGAGAGACAGGATGACAAGATTGTGGCTCCCATGCCCGGAAAGGTTGTGAAAATTCCCGTCCGGAAAGGTGACCGTCTGTCATCCGGGGATATTGTGGTAGTGCTGGAGGCCATGAAGATGCAGAGCAACTACAAAGTGACCTCGGACTGCACGGTAAGGGATATCCTGGTCAATGAAGGGGATTCCGTCAATGCTAACCAGGTATTAATAGTATTGGATATAATAAAAGAAGATTGATCATGACAAGAGAAGAAATATACAGCCGGTTTGAAGAGCTGGACAAACGCGCGTCGCTGGGCGGCGGTGTGGACAAGATCGAGAAACAACACGCCCAAGGGAAGATGACCGCTCGCGAGCGTATCGGAATGTTGCTGGACAAAGGTACGTTCAATGAACTGGACAAGCTGGTGAACCACCGTTGTACCAACTTCGGCATGGAGAAGAAGCAGATTGCCGGAGATGGTATGGTCACCGGTTACGGAAAGATAGACGGCCGTCCGGTGTTTGTCTATGCATACGATTTCACCGCGCACGGCGGTTCGCTGAGCGAGACCAATGCGGCCAAGATTGTAAAGGTTCAGCAACTGGCTTTGAAGACGGGAGCTCCCGTTATCGCTTTGAACGATTCGGGGGGTGCACGCATACAGGAAGGGGTGAACAGCTTGGCCGGATATGCCTCCATCTTTTATCAGAATACCATTGCATCAGGTGTTATTCCCCAGATTTCCGCTATTCTGGGACCTTGTGCCGGAGGCGCCTGCTATTCCCCGGCACTGACCGACTTTATCTTTATGGTGAAGGAGCAGAGCCACATGTTTATCACGGGTCCGGATGTGGTGAAGACCGTGACTAACGAGGAGGTGGGCAAGGAGGAACTGGGTGGTGCCCAGACTCACAGCGGCAAAAGCGGTGTGACCCATTTTATGTGCGATAATGAGGAGGAAACGCTGATGAGTATCCGCGAATTGCTGAGTTTCCTGCCTTCCAACAATATGGAGGATGCGCCGTTGGTTCCCTGCAACGATGACATCCATCGTCAGGTGGAGGCGTTGCAGACTGTCATTCCCGAAGATCCGAACATGCCTTATGATATAAAGGATATCATCGAACCGGTGCTGGATAACCAGTATTTCTTCGAGGTGATGCCTCACTTTGCTAAAAATGTGGTGGTGGGGTTTGGTCGCCTGGGAGGTCGTTCCGTAGGTATTGTTGCCAATCAGCCCGCCTGGCTGGCCGGCGTCCTTGACATTGACGCCAGTGACAAGGCTGCCCGTTTTATCCGTTTCTGTGACTGCTTTAATATTCCTCTGATCACTTTCGAGGATGTTCCCGGCTTCCTGCCCGGAACAATACAGGAACACAACGGCATCATCCGCCACGGTGCGAAGATAGTTTATGCATACGCCGAAGCTACAGTGCCCAAGGTAACTTTAATTACCCGTAAAGCTTACGGAGGTGCCTACATTGTCATGTCCAGCAAACCGACGGGAGCCGATGTGAACCTGGCTTATCCACAGGCGGAAATAGCCGTTATGGGAGCTGCGGGAGCTGTAAATATCCTCTATCGGAAATCCACTCCTGAAGAAAAACAAGAAATAATCAAAGATTACGAAGATAAATTCTCTAACCCTTATTGTGCGGCAGAACGCGGCTTGATTGATGAAGTGATTATGCCCCGTGACACCCGCTATAAACTCATTCAGGCTTTGGAAATGTGTCACAACAAAAACCAAAGCAATCCGCCTAAAAAGCACGGCAATATGCCGTTGTAATTGTTCAATGTGTGTGTATCCCCGCAGAAGTGATTTTTCCGGGGATACTTTTACCAACCCACATGATGGGAAATTTTAAATATAAAATGATGACTTAGTTAAAAATAAATATATTTCTTAATACTATGGAACTTCTTAAAAACCTCTTTGAAGGATATCCCAATCTTTGGGGCGGAGGTGTAGCACACTCCGTACTCATTCTGTCACTAGTTATCGCCTTTGGAATTATGCTGGGTAAAATAAAAATATCCGGCATCTCACTTGGTGTCACATGGATTCTTTTTGTCGGTATCGTATTCGGCCATTTCAATCTGAATCTGAATGAACACCTGCTACATTTTCTAAAAGAATTCGGTCTTATTTTGTTCGTCTATTCCATTGGTTTGCAGGTGGGTCCCGGTTTCTTCTCAGCCTTTAAGAAAGGAGGATTTACGCTGAACATGTTGGCTATGGGGGCTATTTTTATCAGTGTAGTCATTACTATCATTTTACATTTTACTACCGGGACTCCCATAACTACCATGGTCGGCATTCTCTCTGGTGCTGTTACCAATACTCCCGGTCTTGGTGCCGCCCAACAGGCAAATAGTGATTTAAATGGCATAGATGCACCGGAGATTGCGATGGGATATGCTGTTGCCTATCCCTTGGGGGTGGTTGGTGCCATTCTCTCATTGCTTGCACTGAAATACATTCTTAATATCAAAACATCACAAGAAGAAGCCGATGCCGAAAAAGGATTGGGACATTTACAGGAACTGACCGTACGCCCCGTTACATTAGAGATAAAAAATGAAGCAATACATGGGAAGACCATTAAGGAAATACGTCCTTTGGTAAACCGCAACTTCGTCATTTCGCGCATACGCCATCATGACGGACAGCAGGAAGTGGAACTAGTAAATTCAGAAACGATATTACATATTGATGACAAGATTCTGGTTATCTCGAACCCTATTGACATTGAAGCGATTACAGTATTTTTTGGCAAACAGGTAGAAATGGAATGGGAACAGTTAAACAAGAAACTTATCTCACGCCGCATTTTGATAACAAAGCCTGAGTTAAATGGAAAAATGCTCTCACAACTTAAGATACGAAATAACTTCGGTGCGAGCATCACCCGTATCAACCGTTCAGGAGTAGACTTGGTAGCCTCCCCACATTTACAGTTGCAAATGGGCGACCGTGTAACTATAGTTGGTAGTGAACTTGCTGTCACTCATGCCGAAAAGGTTTTGGGAAACTCCATGAAGAGACTGAATCATCCCAATCTTATCCCCATTTTTTTCGGCATCGCATTAGGATGTATCTTGGGAAGTATTCCATTTATGTTTCCAGGTATTCCACAACCAGTAAAACTTGGTCTAGCAGGTGGACCGCTTATTGTATCCATTCTTATCAGTCGTTTCGGTCCTCAATATAAAATGATTACATACACCACGATGAGTGCTAACTTGATGATAAGAGAAATCGGGATTTCCTTATTCCTAGCTTGTGTAGGGTTGGGAGCCGGGAAAGATTTTATAGAGACAATTGTAAATGAAGGTGGATATATTTGGATTATGTATGGAGCTATTATTACGACCGTACCATTAATCATAACGGGGCTCATTGGGCGTTATGCCTGTAAATTAAACTATTATACCCTTATTGGTGTATTATCAGGAGCAAATACTAATCCGCCTGCCCTCGCCTATTCCAATGATCTGACTTCATGTGACGCTCCGGCCGTGGGATATGCCACCGTATATCCGCTTGCTATGTTCCTGCGCGTACTTACGGCTTAATTATTGATACTCTCATTAGGTTAAACTTTAAAATTCTTTAAATATGTACCAACAAGAAACGATTACCAAAGAACTACATTTACAGTTAAGTGATGAAGATTTGGCACAGTTCGAACTTGATGCCAAAGAAACGGAACGTCTCGGACACATCGGCACCCACATGGATTGCTATATGGAAGCTCCCCGCTATAAAGAATATGTAACAGATGCCGTCGTGGTAGATTGTCGGAACGGACTACCAGCCGACGAATACTTTAATAACTTGGACATAGAAGGTAAAGCATTGGTTTTATATACCGGCAATATGGCAACCAACGACTATGCAACCAAAGACTTCTTTATGTTTGACATGAAGCTTAATTGGGACTCTCTGGCTGCATTACTTTATAACCATCCAAAGTTTATTCTTATTGACTCACATGGGTTAGGCATGTTTTCACAACACCGGTTATTCGATATGGAATGTGAGAAAAACGGTTGTTTTCTTATTATGTGCCTGATGCTTGAAGGAGAAGAAA
>ERZ506917.379-NODE-379-length-17511-cov-6.896082_pt1 | contig 17511 bp, 13 predicted proteins | sample MGYA00512904_ERZ506917 | MGnify/ENA metagenome assembly ERZ506917 | reverse complement strand
GACAATTTCATTTTTTCCCTGCAGGAGCGCATGCGCGAATACGCGGAGCAGAACGGCTTGGTGCTGGCCTGCGGGCCGCTGCCCTTTTTGCGTACCGTGCAGAAATTTGCCGGGGAGCTGGGCGTGCGCACCCAGCTTTCGCTGGAAAACCGTATGGGCTGCGGCGTGGGGGCCTGCCTGGGTTGCGTGGTCCGCACCACGGAGGCCTGGCCGGTGCCCGCCAAGCGCGGCGGCCTGATTCAGGTGTGCAATCAGGGGCCGGGGTTCTGGTCCCACCACATCGAACTGTAGGCGCGACTGCCTTTTGCCCGCTGGCTTTGTCAAACGTCGCTTTTTATTCCGGTCGAGTGCCATAAGAGTACACTCCCTCCATAAAAAGCCTGTTTTTCTTGCCGGCGAACAAAATTCAGCCGCGCCGGGCGGATCGGGCGCGGCTGCTTTATTCCGTTGAACAAATGTTGATTACACCATCGGGAAACAGCATGGATCTTTCCGTCACCCTGAAAGGGCAAAGTCACGATCTCAAATTGAAAAACCCGGTGCTCACGGCATCGGGCACCTTCGGTTACGGCGTAGAGTTCGCGTCCTACGGCGATCTGGCGGCTCTGGGCGGCATTGTGGTCAAGGGCCTGTCGCTTCAGCCGCGCGAGGGCAATCCCTGTCCGCGCATTGTGGAGACCACGGCGGGCATGCTCAATGCCGTGGGCCTGCAGAACGACGGGGTGGAGGCCTTCTGCCGGGACAAGCTGCCCCGGCTGCCCTGGCGCGAAACGCCTGTCATTGTCAATATGTACGCCACATCTCCGGCGGAATTCGGGGAACTGGCCGCCCGGCTGGACGGCGAGGAGGGCGTGGCCGCGCTGGAGGTCAACGTCTCCTGCCCCAACGTCAGGGAGGGCGGCGTGCTCTTCGGCCAGGATCCCAGGCTGGCCGCCGCCGTCACCGCCGCCGGAGGGAGGCGTCACCGGGGGTTCCGGAGGCGTTACCGGGGGTTTCGGAGGCGTTACCGGGGGAACGGTGCCGCCGGTGCCAGTCACATCCAGTGTGAAACTTACGTCCAACATGTTACTTCTGCACTGATAACCGTAGTACACTACGTTTGTGCCTTCATTGACCGTCAGAATGTTCCCTTTGACTGTGCCATTGACCCATCCAGTAACCCGGTTTATATCAAAGTTCCCGGGCAGAGTGTTCAGGTCAAACGTACGGTCAGGGTTCAGGGTAACGGTGTAAACATTATTAAAATCGGAATGGTAAATATCCGTATAAGTGAAATTGAGATTCGGATTGTTATCCAAATTCAGGCTGGTGAGATGGTTATTCTTAAGCACCAATGTAGTCAAGTTTGGACTGCTGCTGACGTCCAACGCGGTCAGCTGGTTGTTTTGGCACTTCAGCTCCTTCAAGGAATTCATATTGTTCAAATTCAGCTGGGTCAACTGGTTGTTGGCACAATTCAGTTTCTTCAGCAGTTTATTTTGGCCCAGAATCAGCGATGTCAGCTGGTTGTTTTGGCATTCTACACTTACCAGACGGGACTTATGGGCCACATCTGCGTCCAGCTCTGTCAACCGATTCGAGGAACAGTAAAGTGTTTCCAGAAATTTACTATTTCTGACATCCAGTTGCTCCAGATCGTTGTGCGAGCAATTGAGCATCACCAAATCTTTCAGATGCGATACATCCAGTTGTTCCAACTGGTTCTCGGAACAATTCAGATAGTCGATATCCGGGTTCTTGCTCAGGTCCAGCTGGGTCAGTTGATTCTTATTGCATTTCAACGTTTTCAGCTTTGGATTCTGTCTCAGGTCTAATTTCTGGATAGAATTGTTTCCGCACTTCAATTCGGTCAGGTTGGGAAACGCCTCAATGCCTCTTAAGCTGCTGATGTTCTTTCCTTCGACTTCGATTGTTTCGACTTTTCTTTGTTCTTCCACCGTGAGGACATCTCTGCCACCTGCTTTGTAGGTTTTGATGTAATTTCTAAAGTTAGGGTCAGGGAAATTATCCTCATTGATGGGCAGACTGGTTTCAAAGATGAATGTGGGCTTTACTCCATTGCCGCAATTGTATTGGTAGCTCACCTCGTTTGCGCCCGCATTCACACTTAGCATCGTGCCGGAAACAGTGCCGCCGTTCCAGCCGGTTGCCCTGCTCACGTCAAAGCCGGGCAGTGTGGCCAAGTCAAACTTTCCGTCTGTACGGACAGCAATGGGACGCCTGTTGCCATTAGCCGTTATCGTACCGCCGCTGATTCCAGTAACGTCTACACAAGCCAACCGATTTTTTGCACAATTCAGTTTACTCAAACTGTGATTTTGGCTCAGGTCCAGCGTTGTCAGCTGATTATCATTGCATATCAAAGATATCAAGCCGCCATTCTGTTTCACGTTCAGTTCTGTCAATTTATTATTGCTACAATCCAGCTGTGTCAGCTGCGTCTGGTGCCCGACATCCAACTCCATCAATTGATTTCCAGAGCAATTCAGTTCTTCCAGCTTGAAGCATTGGCTGACATCCAACGTCATCAGGTCGTTGTTGGAACAATCAAATTTGACCAGTTCCCCCACGCTATCCATTACGATATTCGTTATTTTGTTATTGGAGCAATTCACCTCCTCAAGATTCAGCCCATAGAGAATGCCCAGATTCATGTAGGTCAGTTTATTATTGGAGCAATTCAGTTTTTTCAGTCCGCTTGAAAGAATATCAACCGACTTTTTCAGTTGATTCTGGGAACAATCCAGCTCCTTCAGTTTGAAATTTTTGCCAACATTAAGTGTTGTCAAGCCGATACCGTGGCAATCCAGCTTTTCGAGATCTTCAAAGAAACGGATTCCTTCAAGACTTTTGATTGCATAACTGGTTGGAATCGTCATATTCTTGATATCCACATCGAGCTTGCCATCGCCGTTTTTGTCACAGCATTCTTTGAGAAAGCGCCGAAATTCCTCATCCGGGAAATTAAGCTTAAAATCCGGCGAATTAAAATCAATTTCTGTGTTCGCCGCAAAGGCGCTGAAGGGCAAAAAGGTGAACACCATAGCCAGCGTCAAAAGGGCACTGACAAGGCGCGTTCGTTTTGAGAATCGTTGTTTCATGGTGTGCTCCTTTCTGTTATGGGGTGTATTGCTGCAGGGCGTTTTTCTGAGCGGCGGCGGTAAGGTCGTCCAGAGCGCTCATCACGTCCCGGTAGTTTGGGGGAAACCTGTTTTCCCCGTGGGCTTCGATGCGGGTGCCGTCGGCAAGGGCGGCTTCCAGCCGGAAGCTGCTGCCGTCCAGCACGTTGGGGTCGTGGCCGGAGAAGCCTGCCCAGCCGCCCACGCCGTACTCTTCCAGAATGGCCTTGGCCTGTTCCAAAAGTTCCGGCCCGGCCTGCTCCTGATACACTTCTTCGTGGTACAGCTCCAGCTCCACCCGGGTGCCCTCGGGGGTGCGGGTGAGGCAGGTGCGGGAGATGGGCTGGATATAGCTGCCCTGCTCCCAGAACTCCAACGTTTCAAGGTCAGCCAGCGTCGGGGCAGAAGCCGCAGGCTCCGGGGGTGTTGGGGCGGTGCTGCTGGGGCTGCGGCTGAGCAGTGCCGCCCCCACCGCCAGCCCCAGCAGCACCAGCGAGAAAGTGCGCATGGGTCGTCTCCTCCTTTCTGTGCGCATGGGTCAGTCTCCTTCCCTTGCCGTGGGGGGCAGAATGGTCATTCTGCCGTCCACCACCGCGTCCAGCATCTCGTGCTCCCGGAAATACTCCATCAGGATATCCTGACAGGAGGTTGCCACGCTACGGGGCTTCTGGATCTTGCAGAGGGTGTCGTAGGAGATATTGAAAAAGCTTTCGATGTTTTTAAAGTGGTAGTTCTGCATGCCCACGGTGAACAGGGCGTCATCGCCGATCTCCTTGCCCACCTCTCTGCCGCAGTAGGTAAAGTAATCAAAATCGCCCTTGCGGCGGTCGTACCGCAGGCGCAGGGTGGAGGGCAGCTGGTAGAACTCCGTATGGCCGGTGTAGGCTTCCTCCCGCAGCATGTAATGGAGCATCTGGCGCAGCTGCTGGCCGGTCACCTTGAACATGAATACGCCGTCATCGTAGGGGAAGCCCTCGATAAGGTCGCCGTAGGTAACGATGGGGCCCAGCTTTTCGGCCCGGATGCTGCCGGAGCCGATCAGCATCACATCCACCCCAAGGCTGCGGGTAAAGATATCGGCAAACAGGTTGCCAAGCTCGGTCTCCTGCGTGCGCTGGGGGTGGGTAAGCTCCCGGCGGAAGCGCCCTACGATGTGGCTGTACTTTTCGTCCACCTGACTGGTGAAGCGGTGCAGCACCTGCTCCATGGCAGGGTTGCGGGGGCAGGTCTCGGCGCAGATGGGCACGGTGCGCCATGTGTAGGAATCGATGCAGTTGTTGTCCGTGTCCACGATGATGTCAAAGCGCCCGATCTGGTCGGTGCCGGTGCCCGCCTGCGCAATGACCACGCCGTTTTCCTCCACCGCGTGCTCCGGCAGGGTGTGGCTGTGCCCGCCGATGATCAGATCAACTCCCCACGCCGGGTCCAGCTGGCGCGCTAGATGGCGGTCCTCCTCAAAGCCGATGTGGGTCAGCAGCACGGTAAAATCAATATCGATGCTGTTGTGGGCGTTGCAGATCTTGCCCACCTCGGCGGCAGCGGCGGCGGTGTCCACAAAGGAGCCTACCAGAGATTCGGACTTGGTCTGGTTGATCACGTCCTGCGTGATGATGCCGATGAACAGGATGTTCATGCCGTCCATCCGCAGGATCTTGTAGGGGGTGAACAGCCGTGTGGGGGTGTTTTTGATGTAGAGGTTTGCGTTGATGATGGGAAAGCGCGCGCATTTTTCGATGAACAGCAGATGCGCGATGCCGTAGTCCACCTCGTGGTTGCCTATGGTGACCACGTCCGGGGCAAGGGCGTTCATGATCTCGATGGTGGAAAGCCCCTTGTATTCGGAATCAATGACCGAGCCCCGGAACATATCGCCTGCAATGACGTAGAGGGTGTTGGGCTGTTCTGCCCGCACCTTTTCGATGTAGCCGGACAGCATGGAAACGCCGCCCACCAGTTTTTCGTCCACCTGCTCTGCCAGAAAGTCTCCGTGCAGATCATTGGAGTGGAGGATGGTGATCTTTTTGGTTTGTTTCATGGTGCATTCCTCCCGGTGTTGAGGTGCGCGCCGGTCAGCCCATGGCCTCCTGCCGTGCAAAGTAGACAGTGTTGACAAGGCTCAGGTAGCTCTCCCCGCCGTCCAGATAGAACTTCAGGGCAAGGGTGTCCTCGTCCTCCAGCGTGACGGCGTAGCGGGAGCCGTCCTCTCCGGTAAAGGTGGCGTACCACTCCTGATTGGAGCGGAAGGGTACCTCCGGGGTGCCCTCCTGATAGAACAGGTCGGCTTCCTCCACATTCAGCTCCGGGTAGGGGGTGATGTAGCTGGCGGTCAGGGGCAGCTGGCTGCCCTCGGTGTCGGCGTCGGTGGGCAAAAAGCACATCCGGTCGGCGTCTGCGGGGTCGGTGTCAAAATAACCCTCGTCGGTGTCGCGACCGGTCTCCAGCCAGTTGCCTTCCAGCGACCACGGACTGGTAGTGGTCTCCCAGTCGTCCCCCTCCGGGTAGATGGTAAAATCGCACACGCCCTCGGCTTCCACCACATGGCCGTTCTCGCCGGAAAGGAAGGGGCTGAACACCAGCTCTTCGCCGGTGCTGGGGTACAGCTCCACCTCGGTGTTGGGGGCGATATCGCTGATGTTGCACAGCAGCAGGATGGGCTGACCGTCCTCACTGTAATAGAGCTGTTTGCCGCGCTGGAGCGGGTTTTCGGCATCGTCTGTCAGGCTCGTCTCGTAGACGAACAGGGTGGCATCCGGGTCCTGCGGGAAGATGCAGTACAAATCGCACCCGCCATCCGGTGCCACGACCCAGTGATCCTGCGGGATGTCATAGACGAAGCTCCACAGATCCCGCAGATCGGTCTGGCTGTCCAGCACCTTCTGCACATCGGTGGTGATCTCATAGGAGCCGCCCAGATACAGCACACAGGCGCGGTATTCGTCCTCCCCTGCCAGAAGGCGCATGTAGGTCACGTCCTCCGGCTCGGTGTACTCCTGTTTGGCGGAGGGCGATGCGATCATGTTGTCTCCGTCCAGCATATTTTTGGATGCAGAACTGGCCGGGCTACCGCCCTTGGACGACCCGCCGCAGCCTGCAAGGCCGATGGTCAGCGCCAGCAGGGCTGCCAAAAGTTTCAGGTTTTTCATAAGTTCTCCTTTCTCATGCCCTGCCGGGGCGCACCTCAGGGGGCAGCGCCGGGCGTTGGGTGTTGGGAAAAATCGTCTATGCCCTCCACCGGCTCCGGGCTGCCGGTCCCGGCAGAAAGCCGGGGCGACCAGTCCAGCGCGCGGCCGGTGGTGCAGTAGACCACCGCCGTGGTGTCGGGGGTGTCCGGGGTGTCGTTGCACAGCAGCAACACGGGTTGACCGCCCTGACTGCCGTAAAGTTCTTTTCCCAGCTGCGCGGGATACGCGGGATCCTGCTTTTCATAGACAAAAAGTGTATCCTCCCTGCGCACGGCAAAGATGCAGTACAGCTCCCGCCCGCCGCCCGGCGCTGCGACCCAGCGGTCTGCCGGAATGTCCGCAACAAACTGCCACGGCTGTTCCGGTAAGCTGTCCAGCACGGCATGCACATCGGTGGTGCGCTCCGGGACGCTGCCCAGATAGAGCACCCCGGCAAGGTCTCCGTTTTCCCCGGCCAGCTGCCGCAGCGCGGCAAGCTGCTCCGGCTCAGCGGAATCGGCACCGGAAGCCGCTGTGCTGCTGCCCTGCCCGGCGCTGCCGGGGGCGGGGCGGACGGGGTCGCCGTCCACCGCACCGCACCCTGCCAGACTGAAAGCCAGTGCAAGCAGTGCTGCAAAAGTTTTCATGGCTTTCATGTCAGCCCCTTTGTTTTATGCCCACGGGTCGGCAGACGCCGGGATGCGGATGCCGGTCATCAGGTACTGCTCCCACAAGAACCACTGCCCGTCGCCCTTGCGGCGCAGCTTGATGGGGCGGGGGCTGTCGGCGCCGCCGCAGGGGATGAACAGCTTGCAGTAGCCCTCCTCGGTGTTGGAGGTGTGGTTGCTGCCCACCAGCAGGGTGAAGGGCTGGCGGGGGGTATAGCCGTTTTCCGGCGATGCACCCACAAAGTAGGAGAACGGGATATAGCTCTTGCCATCCCGGAAGCGGTCGTTCAGGAAGGAAATCTCCTGCCCGTTCAGCGGGCGGGGGCCCCGCAGCCAGTTGAGCATCTCCAGCCCGATGTTTTTATCGGCACCGTAGGCGCACAGTGCGCAGACGGTGAGGGCTGCGGTCTTAAAGGGGGTGTCCAGACTGGCCTCCGGCAGTGCCTGCATCTGGGCAAGGCTTTCCGGCAGAGCCTGAAAGGTAAAGGTGACGGTCTGGTTTCCACCGGCGGTGGCAGCGGCCTGTTTCATCTTATCAAAAAGTCCCATGAAAATACTCCTTTCTGTTTCAGCTGTAAAGGGTTCAGCCCCGGTTCGGGTCATGGCGGGGCACGGTCCGCCTGCGGACCATCTTCTGGTTCAGATCCAGACTGAGGTTTACAAAATAACCGTTTTCAAAATACCATGCAAGGTCTTTGGTGTCCATGCCAACGCTGTTGCACAGCCACCGCAGGGGCACCTCCGGCCCGGAGTAGCTCTCCACCCTGCGGGCGATGGTTCTTGCATGGTAGCGGCGTTTTTCGTTGCGTGCGAACAGAACAAGGGGCACTGCGCCCACCACGCTCCAGAACACATACCCGACAACGTGGGAGGTGTCCTTGACCTGCAGGTCCAGGCAGAGGGTATACAGCCCACCGACAGAGCAGAACACGCAGAAGGCAAGCCCCGCGTTCCGCAGCCATTTGAGGACACGGGGAATCTCGCCGCGGGCTTTTTCCGAAAGATAAGGGTTCATAAACATACTCCTTTCAGAACGAGCCGCCTCCACCGCCGTGGGTGGTGCCGCTGGAAGAGGTGTGGGTGGAGCTGCCGCCGGAATCGCTGGAGCTGGACTCCTTCGGTCGCTCGGTGCGGTGCACGTCACGGTACAGGAACAGCTCCCGGCTGTTGGTCAGATTCATGCTGCCCTCCCGCACATAGCTGGCGGCATTCTCCTGGAACGCCACGCTGCGCAGCTGGCTTTTCATTACGCTGACGACGACCCATGCCAGCACAAGGCCGATGCCCAGCGCAAGGAACAGGTACATGAGAGACAGCGGCTCCCGGGGCAGGTTATTCACATCATAGGGGTGGCCCGCCCGGGCAGCGTCGATGTAGGTATCCGACCACTGGACAAAGGTGCGGAATGCACCGGCGTAGTCTCCATCGGCCATGAAGGGGGTCATCTGCTGGCCAAGGTACTGGATGCCGGCATCCGTAAAGGCGGTGATGCCGTAGCCGCAGGTGGAGATGTGCCATTTGCGGTCGCCCACGCTCACCAGCAGCAGCACGCCGTCCATATCGGAGCCATAGCCGAACTGGCAGAAGTCATACAGGTCGTCGGCATAGGCCTCCATGCTGTCGTAGTCCACGCTTTCCAGCGACTCGATGGTGGCAATGACCACATCAAAGCTCTGGCGGACGCTCAGCTCCTCCAGCGAAGCCTCCAGTTCATTATCCTCGTCCTCGGTCAGAACTTCTGCGCTGTCGTTCATGCGGTAGTACAGGTCGGCAAAGCCGCCCTCCACCGCAAAGACCGGAACAGCCAGCGCCGCCGCAAGAATCAGTGCTGCCAGCGCCGCAAAGAGGGAGTGCAGTCGGTTGGAAGTCTTTTTCATCGTTCGTCCCTCCTTTACAGGATCCGTGCCAGCCACAGCAGCCACATCACGCCGTAGGATGCGGCGGAAAGAGCAGCCGTAAGGCCCAGCATCCACTTGCGGGCAGCGCCCTTGTCCACGGGCAGGTCACCCACGAATCTGCCGGTCTGACCATTCATGGCAAACAGGTAGTTTTCGCCCCGCCAGCTGGTGCTCAGCAGCCAGACCGGGAACAGCGCGTACTTTGCCTTGCCGCCGTGCAGCTGGATGCTGCTGTTTTCCACCTTGACCGAATCGTAGCCGGTAACGGTCTGCTGGAACGTCTCCTCGGTGGAGCGGCGGATGCGCTTGTTGGCCCGCTCGATGCTGTCCTCGGCGTTCACGTCGTATTTGTCTGCCACATAGCCGGCCAGATAGGCGGTCTGGAAGGGGATGGCGTCCTGCATGGCGAAGGGCTCGATGGACTCCATCAGGTCGTCCTCGATCTTGGACGAGCCGTCCACCGGCACGGCGTCAAAACCCAGCGTGCCGTCCCGCCGGACGGAGTAGTAATTGGTCTCGGTATAGTCGTATTTGCTGTCCGACCAGCAGCGGGTCCGGGTGGCGGTAAACCGCAGCTGAGCGTCGGCGTCGCTGTCAAAGAGCCAGAAGGGCACATACACGCCCTTGATCTCGTCGATGTGGTTCTGGCTGCGGAACACCCGGGGCAGCAGGGTCTTGCCCTTGAGATGCTCCTGCAATTTGGCCTTGGCGGCCTTTTTGTCCAGCTTGAAGGGGATGATGAGGTCGGGCCGCAGGGCCCCGGCAAACTGTCCGGTGAGGACGATGGGGTTGCCGCAGAAGGGGCAGGCCGAGGCGGCCATGGTGTCGTCGCCCACGATCTCGCCGCCGCAGCTCTTGCAGCTGTAAGTATGCAGACCGGCGGTCTCCCCTTCTGCCCAGCTGCCGCCGGGGGTGGTCCACTCCATCTCGCTGGGCTTTTCGTCCTTCAGCTCCTCGTCATAGCCCTTGAGGGTATCCACGTCGAACTCGGTGTCACAGTAAGGGCATTTCATCTTCTGGGTGGCGCTGTCAAATTGGATGGCGCCATCGCAGCAGGGGCACTTGTATTCCAGCATTCCTGCCATAGCGTTTCCTCCTGTTGTTCCAAAGGGGGCCGGGGGCTCTTCCCCGGCCCCGCTGTTTTTGCGTTGGTCTTCCCGCCGAAGCGGTCGGCTCAGAAATCCGTAGTGATGCGGAACACCACCGGTTCGTCCGGCTCGGTGGCTTTGCCGTGGTGGCCCACTGCCAGGAAAGCGTTTTCTTCCAGCGGCAGGAAAACATCAAAGGTGCAGAAGTCGCCGCACAGCTGGCACAGGGTCTCGCGCTCACCCACGGGAAGGGACTTTTCCAAAAAAGTGCCGTCCGGCGCGTACAGCTCCCACATATAGCCCGTGTCCAGCAGATAGCCGTTGGGGCGCTTCATCATCACGGCGTCAAAGCTGCCCACCGGCTGCGAGCTGCGGGCCAGCTCATTGCCGTCCAGATCAAAGGCGGCAAAGTAGTAGTCTCCGCTGGAGTCCGGCTCGCCCACCGTCAGCAGCTCGTCCCCGCTGAGGTTCAGGGAGGGCATGCTGCAGAAGGGGCCGATCTCGTTATCGCCCTCCAGCGTCAGCTCGGTGTACTCGCCGTCCTGCACCAGCACCGGCGCGGAGTTGGTCCAGTAGATCACGGTCAGGTCCCGGTCCTTGGAGGAATAGCAACTGCCCGTGTAGTCCAGTGCGTCGCTGGGCTCCTCCGGGTCGCTGCTGTTCAGATCGTAGCAGTAGACATCAAAGTTGTCCATGGCGTACAGGATGCCATTGCGGTCGATGCTGAGGGCGTTGCTGCCGTCAATGTTGTACTCTTCCACCGGGGTCAGCCGGTCGTCCTTGATGGCATACTCGAAGATCTTGGCAGACTGCTCTTCATCGTCCTCGTTGTAGAAGCTGAAGAAGTAATTGCCCCGGTAGCTGTCCGCATGGATGCAGTGATGCGCTCCGTCCAGTTCCCGGCGGACGTCAAAGGGGATGTACTGCGCCTTGAAGGTGTATTCGCCGATGGTCAGCTCCCCGGTCTGGAACTGGGTCACAGGGGCCCCTGCAGGGGCGGCTTTGTCCTCTGCTGATTCCGGCTGTGCCGAAGCGGACGGGGCACTGCTGCTGGAAGCCGGTGCACTGGAAACGCTGGATGCGCTGGCAGCACCGGAGCCGCCGCAGGCGGTCAGGCCGAGGGCGGCGGTGGTAAGGCCCATGGCCTTGAGGAAATCTCTGCGCTGGATCTTTCTCATATCCGTTCCTCCTTTTGGGGTCACTGCACTTTTGCAAAGGCTTCGTCAGCACGGCGGCTGTACAATGCCATGCCGCCGGTCTGGGCGTCGTTTGCCAGATTGATGTTCTCCACAAAGCGGGCCTTTTCCTGCTCAGAGAGCTGCCCGCCCTTCATGGCGGCAGATGCCACGGCACCCATGGCACCGATCATGCCCATCTGGCCCTTCAGCTCCCGTTCCTCGGCCTTGGACATCCGGAAGCCGAACATGCTGGTCTCATTATCGTGGACCCCGAAGATGTGGTCCAGATGCTGCCGTGCGATGTGGGCATAGCCGATCTCCCGCCGGTCCCGCTTGCTGAAGCAGATGACCAGCTCCTGCTTGATGTAGGGGTGGGGATGCATGCCCCGCTGGGTCTGGGCCTCGGTGATGCTGCGGGGCTGCACCAGCTTCAGCTTCAGGCCGCCGCCGTTGAGGGTGGGTTCCTTGCCCGGCTCCTTGGCGGGGGTTTCGTCCAGATACTCCTCATAGCTGGCGATCTGGTCGTAGCGGATCAGCTCCGGCATCTTGCCCCGTCCGCCGGTGCGGTCATCGATGTACAGCATTCCAAGCTCATCGCAGAACACCAGCCCCATTTGCGTCGGGGTGGAGGGGTATGCGTTGACCCGGAACTCGGTCTTGTCGAACACCTCGTCGAATACCCGCTTCATCCGAGCCATGTACTCCATGTGCTCCTTGGCCTCGTCCAACGTCAGCTCACTGAGCCGGATGTATTTGGAGCACTTGTTGCCGCAGTCGTCGCAGAGGAACTGTCCATCCCGGAGCTTGGAGCGGTGCAGGGTGCCGCACTCCTTACCGCAGACGGCACAGTTCTGTTTTGCGAACAGGTTGGAAAAGAATCCCATCATGGTATGCTCCTTTCATTGCTCTGTATTTGTCAGGTCAGGTCTGGTCGCTGTCGTCAAAGGGGTCGCCGCACTCCGGGCAGAACTTGGGCGGGTGTGCGGGGTCTGCCGGCTCCCAGCCGCACTTGTCACACTTATACTTGGGGGTACCGGCGGGCTTGGGTTTGCCGCACTCGGAGCAGAACTTGCCCTTGTTCACCGCGCCGCAGCTGCAAGTCCAGCCTTCTGCCGCCGCCGGGCGGGGTTTGCCACACTCCGGGCAGAACTTGCCGGTGACGGTGGCACCGCAGCTGCAGGTCCAGCTGTCCGCAGCGGGCTTCGGCTCCGGCTTTTTGCTGCCGCATTCCGGGCAGAATTTGCCGGTAACGGTAGCGCCGCAGCTGCACTTCCAGCTGTCTGCCGGGGCGGGTGCGGGGCGGCTGACCTGCTGGGGCGCGTTCACGCTGTCCGGACGGGCCTGCTGGCCCATGGCAAACAGGTTCTGGGCGCTCATGCCGCCCATACCGCCTGCACCGGCTGCCATGCCCATGCCCATAAAGCCGGTCATGGCACCGGCGGTGTTGCCGGCGGCGGTCTTCATGGCATCGATCTGACCGCCCACCAGACGAGCTGCGGCGGTGGTGGGGTCGGTGGTCATGGCGTTCTCTTCCCACTCGGTGATCTTCTTCTGCTGCTCCTCCGGGATGGACAGGGAGTTGATGTTGAAGGAGAACACCTCAATGCCGCGCTTTTTGCGCCAGACATTGGACAGCTGCTCGTTGAGCGCCTCGGAGATCTCCAGCGTGTGGGCGGGGATCTCGTAATACTGCACCTTGTTGGCAGAAAGAGTAGCCAGCGCAGGCTGCAAAGCGTTCAGCAACTCACTCTTCAGGCGGGGAGCGATCTCGGATGCGTCATACTGGGTGGAGACGTTGCTGCACACGTTGGTGTAGAACAGCAGCGGGTCGCAGATGCGGCAGGTGAAGCTGCCGTTGCACCGCAGGTTCACCGAGAGTTTGTAGCCCCGCTCCTCGCTGACTACCACCCGGAAGGGGATGGGGGTGGCGGTGCCGTACAGGATCTCGCCCAGCTCCTTGGTGTTGATGTAGTACACGCGCTGATCCTTGCCGGTGTCGCCGCCGTAGGTAAAGCGCTTGGCTACGGTCTGGAAGGTTGCCGCCAGACTGTCGCCGAAGTTGCCGGTGAACACGCTGGGCTCGGTGGATGCGTCAAAGGTGAACTCGCCCGGTTCGGCGCACACCTCCACCACGCGGCCCTGCTCCACGATGAGCATACACTGTCCGTCTGCCACGGCGATGCCGCTGCCGTTGGTGATGATGTTGTCCTCGCCGTTGTTGGAGCTGCGGCGGGAGGTGCGCTTCTGGCCCTTTACCATCAGCACATCTTTGTCCAGAGAATCGCAGTAGAAAAATTCCTTCCACTGGTCTGCAAGAGTTCCGCCCAGTGCGCCCATACCTGCTTTGATAAGACCCATAGTAATTTCCTCCTGTATGTTTTATTTGTGCAAACGATAACTTTCTGTTATCGCACGGTTTCCGGTTTCGGTCACGGTACAAGGGTTAGATCCGGGGAGTCGTTTTTCCAGTAAACGGGACGCGTGTTCCGGTCAAACAACTGCTCTCCGGCGCGGTATTTCAGGCTGCAGCCGCTGGGGCTGCCGTCATCGTTCAGCAAAATGGCCCAGAACTCGCACGGTCTGCCATCCGTGTCGGTCAGCGTGAAGTGCAGCTCGGTGCCGTCCTCGGTGCGGCCCTGTGTTCCCTCTGCGGTGCCGGTCAGAATGCCGTTCCACCCGTCCCATTCCACGCTCATGCAGCAGCTGCCGTCCGGCAGGAAGGTCATCCAGCGGATGCCCTTTGCGGCCTCGTCTCCGGCGCGGTAAGTGCCCCACAGCCTGCGGGGGATGGCGGTGTAGCCGATGTCGTCCCATGCCTCGGTGCGCTGAAAAACGTACCAGACCTCACTGCCCTTTTTGGGGCCGGTGGACTGCATCCGCAGCGAGCCGTCCTCCATCATGGAGATGGTCCAGCGGCTTCTGCCGTCCTCGCTGAGGCATGTCAGGTTCCAGCCCTGACTTTTTTCCCCGTCCCAGCCGGTCACAGCGCCGACATTCAGCTCTCCGGTGCGGGTCTCGGCGGCGGACTGGATCTGCGGGCTGACGTATGTTTCCCGGATGAAGGAGACGGTCACCGTGCCGGTGATCTCGGCCTTTTCCAGCCGCAGGGTAAAGCTTTCGTTGCGGTCGGCGGGGGCATAGCTTTCACCCTGCGTCACCGCCGTGACTGCCATCCACTCGGCCAGCACCTGCTGCTCCCAGTCCTGCGGCAGCGGCTGCGCGTCCAGCGGAATGGTCGGTGTGTCGTTCACATACTCTCCCCCGGACGCGCTGAACCGGCTGACCACAAAGGAAACGTTCCCCGCTTCGTCAAACGAAAGCGGCAGCTCATCCAGTGTAGCCCACCATGCGGTGTTTCCCTCTTTCAGACTGCCGGAGGGCAGAAGCCCCCGCTCACAGGCGGTCTGCCGGTCCAGCTCATCCCGGCGCTTTATGTCGCGGTACAGTGCTTCTTCCAGCGCGGCGGGGTCTGCCCCCATGCGCTGCAGCAGCTGGGTGGCGGTGAGCTGGTTTCCGCTTTCAAAGTCGAAGCACCAGCCATTGTGGAAGGGCGCATCGGTACCGCCGTAGCAGCTGCTGACCACAAGGCTGACGCAGTCGCCGTACCAGCTGGCATTCCAGTTCATCTCAATGCAGATGTCCCACGCTTCCGGGTCGGCTGCCTCCGGGCAGTCTGCGTACTCCTGCACATCGTATTCGTAGTAGCGGGCGATCTCGGCGTTGATGCGGGCGGCGTCGGCGCTGTCGCTTTCCAGCCGGGGCAGATGGATGTTCAGCCGGACGGTGCCGCCGTTCTCTGTCTGCACCACCTTTTCAAGGGTGTACTGCTCGGTGATCGCCGCGGTGGCGTGCATGGAATCCGGCGGGGTCGATTTCAGTTCCCGGCTGCCAGCCGGGCGGGCAGAGGCTGCGGCCCTTGCCCCGCAGCCTGCCAGCAGCGCCGCCAGCAAAACTGCCGGTATCCAGCGGAATGCTTTGTGTTTCATGGTGGTTCTCCTGTGTTCTCAGCGGCTCCCGCCGGGGTCAGGGATCCGGGCAGCGGATCAGCTGCAGCTGGGTCTTTCCCTCGGCAAAGGGGTTCTGCCCGTCGATCATGGTAAAGCTCAGGGTCTCGTTGTACAGGTCGTACTTCACCGCCGCCACAAAGGTGATGCCCGGCATCCCGTCCGCCGTCTCGTTGGTAGAGACACCCAGCACCATGCCCTCCGGCACCACGCCCAGATAGTCGGCGTAGCCCTGATAGAAAACGTTGTTGTCCTGCACGCCCATCTGGACGCAACCATTGCTTTCCACGTCCATCCAGTCAAACTGGTTGTCAGACATATCGTTGAAGGCACCGACAGCCTCCGAGGGGAGCTCCTGCGCGTTCCACTCTGCCGTCAGGGGAGCCAGCTCCAGCACAGAGCCATCCTTCTGCCGCAGGTTCACCTCGCTGCCGTTTCGTTCCAGCGCCACGCCGTTGCTGGCAATATAGATGGGATCCTGACAGACCAGAGCGCTGCCGAACATGAGGCAGTGCAGCACGTCCACGTACTCTACCACGCCGTCCTTGGTCAGCAGATAGACCACCGGGTGGAAGGACGCGCCCAGTTCTCCGATGCACAGGTCGATATACTCATTATAGATGCCAAGGATGGGGTAGGTGCGGTCCTGTTCCAGCCGGATGCCGTAATCCGCGTCCCATGCGGCGGTCTCCGGCGTGCGGCGCAGGGTGATGGTGCCCTGCGTTCCTTCCAGCTGCACCGAAGCGCTGCCGTAGGTATCGGTCAGCACCGTCTGCGGCTGCGGGTCAGCAGCCTGCAGCGGGATCTCCACATCCAGCTGCCGCCAGCCCGACCCGGCGGTGGAGCTGCACCCGCCCCGGAGCACCAGCCGGTTTTGTTCCGGCAGCAGCAGGCACAGGTCATCCAGCTGGTTGTTTTCCAGCGTGTTCATCCGCATGCTTGCCAGATTGCCGCCGCTGCGCAGGCCCTCGTAGTAGCCGCCCTGCGCCATGTTCCGGTCAAAGGTCTGCATGGCCTCGCGCAGCATCTGCTGCTGCACGGCATCCGGGTCCAGCCCCATGCGCTGCAGCATTTCCGCCACGGAGACCTGCTTTCCGGTGGCAAAATCGAAGCACCAGCCCCGGGAATACCCCGGGTCGGTACCGCCGTCGTAGCGGAACACCACAAGGCTTACGCAGTCGCCGTACCAGTAGGCGTCCCAATTGATATAAGTATCATAAGTATCCGGGCTCCCCTCGTCCTGCTGCGGCTCGATCTCCGGGCTGTCCTCGTACTGTCGGAATTCTGCCGCATACATGGCGGCAAGCTCATCGTTGAGATAAGCAGCGTCCGGGCCGTCGCACACCAGCTGCGGCACATGGATGGTCAGCTTCTGTGCGCTGCCCCACTCGTACAGCTGGATGGTCTTTTCCAGCGTGAACTGCTCGGTGATGCGGTCTTTTTGTGCCGTCTGCACCGCCGTGTCTGCGGCGCTTTGGGAAGCTGCGCCGGAGCCTGCGGGGGCCGCGGGGGCAGCTGCGCCGCCGCAGCCGGTCAGCCAGAGAGCCGCCGCCAGCACCACAGCGGCAAGGCGTTTGTGTTTCATGGTCGTTCTCCTTGTTTTCTCAGCCGTAGCTGCGGGTCATCTGCAGCTGGGTCTCGCCCTCGGCAAAGGGGTTTTGCCCGGCGATCATGGTCAGGGTCAGGTTCTCGTTGTACAGGTCGTTCTTGAACGCTGCCACAAATTCGAGTTCCTCATCGGCAGCGATGCCCAGCACCACGCCCTCGGGCACCACGCCCAGATACGCGGCATCGCCCCGATAGATGCGGCTGTTGTCCTGCACGCCCAGCTGAACGCTGCCGTCGCTGCCCAGATCCAGCCAGTTCCAGCCGTTTTCGTCGGTGTAGTTGTAGGAGCCGGTGACGGAATAGGGGATCTCCTGCGCGCTCCACTCTGCCGACAGGGGAGCCAGCTCCAGCACAGAGCCATCCGCCCGGCGCAGGTTCACCTCGCTGCCGCAGAGTTCCAGCGCCACACCGTTGTTGGCAATGTAGATGGGGTCTTGGCAGACCATGGCATCCCCGAACATGAGGCAGCGCAGCACGTCCACATACTCCACCACGCCGTCTTTGGTCAGCAGATAGACCACCGGGTGGAAGAATCCGTCCTCCTGCTCCCCGATGCACACGTCCACATACTCGTTATAAGCGCCAAGGATGGGGTAGCTGTGCTCCTGTTCCACCCGGATGCCAATGTCTCCCCATTGGTCGGTCTTTGGCGCGGGGCTCAGGGTGATGGTGCCCTGCGTTCCCTTCAGCTGCACCTGCACACCGTCGTAGGTATCGGTCAGCACCGGGGTGTCGGCGGGGGCGGCGGAGGTCAGCGGGATCTCCATATCCAGCTGCTGCCAGCCTT
>ERZ506917.352-NODE-352-length-18368-cov-4.302627_pt1 | contig 18368 bp, 7 predicted proteins | sample MGYA00512904_ERZ506917 | MGnify/ENA metagenome assembly ERZ506917 | reverse complement strand
CTCTGCTTCAATATCCCAATCTACTGCCATCAGCTTTTCAACTGCTGCAACAAGCTCGTCAGCTCTAAAGCAGGACTTGGTGTTCGGATCAACGGCAAAATGGACCGCACCCATAGTGGTTGCGGAAGCCTGCTTCAAGAATATTAGAGCACTTTCGAAATCTGCTTTGCGGTTGAGAACGAACTGAATCATATCATTCCACTCACGGGTATCGCGCTTTATGTTGTCATCCTTCTTAAAATCCTTGAACAATGATTTGATCACCGCATGAGGAGAGCTCGTGTCCACTTTTTGTCCCAAGATACATGCTTTGAGATACTGGATTGCAAGACACCATTCCAAGACGGGGAGCGATTCTGCGCCCTGCTTAGTCGCAGTAACCTTTTCGATAATTTGAGATCTTCTACGTTCCAGCCATGTAATCAATCGCTGCTGATAATAGGCGGCGTCCTCAAAGTCCCATCCCTTCGCATAATTCAGCTCGTTTAAGGCCATCAGAGCGTCGCGGCTTTCAGAGCTCCTGTCCATGTAAACAATAGCCTTATCGACATTTGCAGGGGCACTCTGGTCGTCGATGTAGTAGCAGCCCAAATCAGACAGACGCTCTTCTGCAATATAGGCCGGGACACCAATATCCTGCCAGTTAATCGCGCCACATTGCTTGGAGTCACCACGAACAAGAGTACGAAGCCAACCGCGATAATCCGCATCGAATTTCAACGGTTCATTCTTCGTAAACCACGCTGTGATGTCACTCTTAAACTTCAAATAATTTTTTGTTGCAACATCAACAGGAGGTCTTGGTTTCGGCGGCTCCGGTACAATAGGTTTTTGATCAGGTTTCTCCCCACCATCCGTAACAGGCTTGGGCTGGACATCTGAGGATACAGCTGTTCCTGTAGTCTTGTCTACGATTTCACCGATGCCAGAAAACGCTTCCAAGCCAATATCTGCAAGAAAAGCCTGACGCAAGCCGCCGAACCACAAGGTGCCGTCAGTCTCTTTAACACCGGCTGCAGAACCATCACCCCAAATTGCAAAAACTGCTTTCAAACGATTTTTGTCGTCGGTACTGATATTCTCTAAACGGTCGATAGCGGAACTGTGTGGGTCATTCGCCATTTGAGCGTTGCTGGGGTTCATTGGGAAATACCATCCGTCACCATACAACTTGCCGTCAAAATACTCTTTCAACTGAGCACGGATAACATTCTTCAAGAACATTCGTGGGCTCTTGGTTGCCAGTGCTTCATACAGAGCTAACAGCGAGTGACGGTTAAAAGGATACAGCGTAACTTGCTTTCCTTTGATAGTCGTGGTTTCCCAATCACACGGAGGAGCAAAATCACTAATCGGCAAGTCATCCAGATCAGCTCCGGACTCGTACCAACTGCGAAGATCTGCCGGATCGCTATAAATGGCATTCAAGTATCTGCCAGCCATCTGAACGATGAATTCATCTGTTCCATACGACCGATCTGTAACTTCGATTTGATGGGTTACACGGTCTTTGAAATTACCTCTGAACGCATAGTAGTAGTCGTTTGTAATACCAATGACAGAAGTAACGCGGCACAAATCCTGGTAGTCGCCGCCATGCTCATAGGAGAGTGCTGTAATAAGCTCCTGGTCGATACCGGTAAAACCAGTAAAGTCCTCTATGAAGATCGTAAGATTCTTGCCTTGTTTCTTCAAATCTCTTCTCAGCTGTGCAAAAATTGTCTCAGCATTTTCACTGGAAATATCAGCGCATCGCTGAATGACTTCTCTCGTGAAGCCATTCAAATAGTTGATAAGCTTGGTGATTTCAAAGTCATCACCCTTCAAAGAAGAAGCAAAGAGAGATGCCTGCGGGTCACCCTGCTTCATAACGGCACGAATGATTTTAGATACATTAAAATCTTCATCGGTAAAAATTGTAGTATCTTGAAGGATCTGATTGCTCGGTGCAGTAATGACATTATAGCACTTTGAGATTGCGCCACCCTCACGCAAAAGATACTCACTTACGCGGCTATCGGCAAGGTAACTGGCGATGTCGCGGCATTTTACAGGCTTATAATTCTCACCAGATACATCGTTTCGAACAGCAGCGATATAGGCGTAGAGAATCTCCGTCTTGAAAGAGTCCTCGTCCTTTGAATCAGAAGATGCAACAAACTTACGAAGTTTCTCTGCTATATCGGGATCTTTGATTGCTTCTTGTTCCAACAACTGCGAGAAAGCTCCACGGACAGAGTTATTAAGACGCCGCAGAAAAACCAACTGCTCCGTAGCAGGATTATATACTGTAGAGGGGCTCCTCTCGAACCTACCCTTCAGATAACGGATAAGATGTGATTTACCTGTACCATGATTGCCCCGGACAATGATCATACGGTGTTCGTTGTCCGGGTTATAAATTAGCTGTTCAAAAACCTCATCCTCACTCATCAGCTTGGTGGGAGCAGGCATTTTCCCTTCTTCGTAATAACCACCGCGGAAAAGTTCGAGAGACGAAAACGGCATATGGGTAGACATGAAATAGGCGTCTTCGGTTGCCATATCGTCGGTCTTTATCGCATAACGCTCCATTACAGAACGATATTGTTCCCACTTCATGAGTTAATCGCCTCCTTCACAGAAATATGTGTGAAGCCATTGATGGGATCACCGTCAACATAGTAGAGCATGATTGGTGTGGAGTCAGACCACATTTCAAGCTTGATAAGCCCAAGTTCATGAAGGGTACGCAATCCTGCAGAGAGGGCCAGAGGGAGTTTGCTTTCAATCTCAACCTCGGGCAATTTTGTACTTAACCATAGCATAAAATCTTGTGCAAGAATTGTCTCGTCATACCTGAACTTCTCGGTGTAAGTAGTTGCCAATATATCTTCCAGCCGTAGTTTCATGTTAGGGATAATCATAGTTCCGCTCAAATAGCCAAGGCCCAAAAAAGCGGCCCAAAAGCGCCATCCAAGAACGGCATTTTCGTTTAACGCAGACAATTCCTTTACTTCGGAACCGCAAGTTTTCGCCATTCCTTCCCACGACTTCAGAGAAAAGATTCTCTCATTTTGAGAAATCAGCCATTTGGTAAACATGTGAAAGGTTGTATCCTTGGCAGCAAAAACACGGGAGCTTACATACCGACGAAAGGTTGCAGGCGAAGCAATTACATCCGGATCAACAGCCAATACCAAGTTATCAGCCTGCGCTTTGATGATGGACAGTTCTTCAAGCGCAACATTGACCGATTTGTTGATCTGATCGAGCTCCTTTTCATCATTGCTACCCAAAGTCATTGCCCTACGGACTTCGTCACGGGTCATGCTTTTATGGGCAATTAAGCGGCATACTGAAATCACACGCTCCGGTGTAGGCTCCATTCGCATGCCATCGGGATTTACTTTGAACATACGAATACCTCCTTAAAACTTTTGAATTGAAATATGATAACCGTCGCTATACTCTCGTATGATTTTGCCTCCATTGGCAACGACAGTATTTTCGTTGCAATAGAGCACCTTGCGGTAACCATAAGTATCCAGTTTTCCAAGATTTTTGTACAGTGAGAAATTGGTTCCTGTATCGCCGTCGAAGATGCAAACAACACCTTTGGCGAAGAAATACGGACAATGTGCAACCGCAAAATAGAACTCGTCGTAATTCAAAAGAATACCATCATACACAATCTGACTTGCCAAACGATTAGGAACAACCAGTGCACCAATTCCGTTTTGGGAAGCCTTTTCCGCAATCACAGCTACCTCTTCTGCGCTACAAGGTCCGTTGGATGGCCTGCTGATTATCATTTCATTGAAAGACCCCATATTCCTGTCCAGACGACGAGAAGGCCGTGCGGGAGGGAGTTTAATATTAGGGTTCATTCGCAGTTTGTAGGTATCATCGCTTGTGATGCGACCTTCCGGATCTGCAGGACAACCATTGCAAACCTCTCTAGAAAGTGGGAAAAGGTATCTGAAAACACGCCCCCAACACAAGGATTTTGGAGAAGATACAAGCTTGCTCATAATTCTGTATCCAGCCATCTGAGCCTCATACTCTCGGGCACGGGGCTCTGTCAGCGCTGCTGCTAGGCTGTCATCATCACTGAGAACATCTGGCTGCAGCAGTTTGATTGTGACTGTGTAATACTTTTTGGGTGGATTGGATTTTTTGTCGAAGACATAGCTTGCGTCCAGTAGATCGATGAAGCCTGTTCGGTGCAGGAACAGCAGCAAGTTTACATTCCATGCCACATTTCGGTTGCCTGCGTACTCCGCTTCCTCGTCAGTCATTGTTGCAGGGGTAGCAGAAGTGTTCAGAACACACTCATCGGCATTAATCATCGCGTCAGGACTGGCCAGCATGCCTTTCAAACGAATAATAGCACGTTCAACAGTGAGTACGCGTTTGTTGACGAGGCCAAGTGCACGACGCACATCGCCCTCGCTATCATATCTGCTCTGATACGGGATGAACAGACTGAGCGAAGGGAACTGATCTCGACCGCCACGCCCTACCTCTTGATAGAAACGACTTAAATTTTCGGGGCAGCAAGCATGGATGATTGTTCTTACATCGGGTTTGTCAACGCCAATACCAAATGCGGAGGTGGCAATCACAATATCAAAATCGTGGTTTTTCCATCCAGTCAAAACTATGTTTCGATCAGATTCTTTCGTTTCACCCGTGAAAGTTGGAATGTTTTTATAGCCTGCTTGACGCAGCTTTTTCTGTAAATCTTTCGCTTCTCTCGGTTCCAGGACATATACAACCATAGGTTTGGGCAGGAGCTTGATGGCCTCAATGGTTTTGTCATCCTGCTCCTTTTTAGACTTGGCCGAGTAGAAGTAGAATCGAGGTTCCTGCCTCAGCGCATCGCAACGAACCTGTGCGTTCTTTCCTTCAGAGCCAAACAGGGCAAACAATGTGTCCACCACATCATCAGAAAGTGTAGCCGAAAGTAGGAATGTGCGGATGAACTCATCAGACTCCCGCTTCCACTTTTTGAGCACGATAGAGAATATCTGAAAGTCGGGTCTGAAAAACACGCCCCAGTCCGGAACAACATGTGCTTCGTCCACTACAACATTGGCTAAGTAGTGGTTTTCCGCTGCTGCGTCCAAGATACGGCGCAGTTCCGGATTTTTCAAAATAGCTTCGGGAGAAGTAAAAAGGATACGAGCCTTTTTGTCTTTCAAAGCCTTGATGATTGTAGACCGCTCTATCTCGGACAGTTCACCACGATAGCAATAGATCTCTGCTCCGTCGGTCAAGTTGTGCCGTGCGGCATGATACTGATCCAGGGCCAAGGCGATGGTTGGTACGATAACAACAGTTAAGCCCTCGGAAACACTTGCCAGCAGCTGAGTTACCAGACTTTTACCACCGCCTGTGGGCAGCGAGATAAGGAGCGTGTGACCGTTAGGTAAATTCAACGCAGTATGAACTGCAATTTTCTGCTCAAAACTTTTGTATGCATTAAAGACAGTGTGCTTTGCTAATGTTGCATCGCCGGAAGAAGCGCTCTCCAGTTCAATACCATCATTATGGCGAAGGGCGTAAACATCCTCAACATACTGCTGAGGCTCAAGCCATTCAGGAATGTGATGCAAGCAAGACACTTGTAGATCGTTTTCACAGACGAGATCAAACTCTGAACCATACTCACGTACGACATTGAATAACTTCTCAGTCAATCTTATACGACCAAGCACCAAAACAATGTCACGGATATTTAAGCAGAGATCTTTCACGGATGCCTCATCGCACTTGAACTGGATGATGCGCCGAATGAAGCCAATCACATACCGTGACCTTGCGGCCTCTTGCATTTTCAATAGCGTAGAAGTGTCAACGAGATTCTTTTCAAGTTCTGCAATAGCACTCTTGGATTTCATCGCGCCGACTATGTACTGCTGTAATACCTCTTTACTGTCCATTAGTTCTCACCCTCAAGAAACATACTGCATCCAATACAGGTTTCGCATTTTTAAGTGCGCGGAGCGTCATATCGAACAAACGCTCCCGTTCTTCAACGCCGGACATGTCGCGCTCAAAGTAGATGCACTCAGCTCTGTATCCGTTCAAGACGCGCTGCATTTCCTTTTCGGCAGCTTCGAGATCAGACCGTTTTTCAAGCCTTGCACGGGCACGGGCATAGGCAGATGCAGAATACTTATCTACCAACGGCTCCCATGTACTTGGAGGAGTTAGGCTGATAAAACGCTCCAACGGGGAAATAGACAATCTGCCGGCACTTCTGCGACCGACATGCCCAGCGTCGTTGGGACGCAACGCAAGTAGCGTTTTCACTACTTCTTTTTCGGGAATCTCTTTGCTCTTTATGTTAAGGGGTATTGCTACGAAAATCTGCCTCAGCGGGAGATACATCTTGTATTGAGCCAAGGTTTGCATGGGCATCTCATTTTCGAGCAGTTCGTCCAATTCGGGAGCAATGTTGTAGATGTAAACAAGGCCGTCATAATTGTACGTGCCGGTCGTTTCAATGCCGGTGCATCTACCGCGATTACAGCCAACAGCGTTAGAAATAATTGAGTCATATACGGCATCGCCGGGTGCAAAGAATAGTATGTCCTCCCGTGTAGCCGCAGTTCCTCGATCAAAGGAACCAAGAATCTTTCCTTCTCTTCGCATGATTGACGTATTGCTGTATCGTTTCCAGTCTGGAGGAATGAAAAGAGACTGCCTTGCTGCGTTTACGCTAAAGCTGCTTTCTCTGAACTCAATCAAACCGGTCTTGGTTGGCTTCTCCGGATTTAGTCCAGCTTGTTTTCCCCACCCCATCATAGCGGTAGCGAACAGATTGTCATCTTCGGATGCATATATACTTAGAACATTATCAATGCCTTGAGACAGTGGACGATACAAAGTTGCCCCAAGGTCAAAATCCTGTTCGTCTTCAACGCTCTCTCGCATTTCTTCTGCTTGGTCCAGAATGTCATCAAACGCATTATTAAGTCCAGTGTAATAGTCATCCAACAGAGCTTCGATAATTAGCTCATTCAGTTCGCCGGTGATGATTTCCAGTCCACTCAAAGACTGTTCAAACAGCTTCATACCGTCTTTCCAAATATGGAAGAGTTGCTCCTCAACAGAGGCATCTGCATAAATAACGACCGACTTTACATCCATATCCGGATTACGTCCAAGGCGGTCCAAACGGCCAATACGCTGCTCAAGGGCATTGGCGTTCCAAGGAATATCAAGATGAATGACTTGAGCTGCATTTTGGAAGTTTCGCCCCTCGCCACCAGTTTCGTCACAGATAATCACACGGCATTCCGGGTCATTCTGGAAAGCATACACGCTGTCTTCCAGCTCTTCGCGCTCCATGTGATTGCCGAAAGCTACGGCATGAACGCCCATATCCGCATACCTTGCATTGAACAGCTTCAAGAACTCCATGAGGGTAGCGTTATGAGCCGTGAACACGACCAATTTACAGCTTTCATCGTCAAGGATATCTGTCTCCTGATCAATATAGTCCATGGCGGTCATCAAGCGGCCCTTAATCAAATCAGGATCTTCGTCAAGAGCTATATTGACTAAGCTGTGTTCGTTTTCCGCTTGGCGTCGCCAAGCGGCCGCGCTCTCCAATAATATGCCATCGTCGATTTTGAGCCTGCGAAGAGCATCCTCAAAGGCCCAAGGGCTGCTGAACAGAGCAGAAAGGAGCGGGATGGCAGTTTCGGTCACATAATTCTCATCATCCTCACCATTGTCTGAAAGATACGCGAGAGTATTCTGAATTGCACCGATTTCGTTATAGTTTTCATTAAGGGACAATGGAGTGTACGGAATAGCATGTAAAGTTCGTTTCGCCATCTTTTCCGAAATCAGTTGACGGCGATTGCGGATTACCTTTCTTTCAATTCGGTAATTCTCGCAAATATAGGCCAATGCCTGCTTGACTTTAGATAGGCCTTTATCTTTTGCGTTCAGGTCAATTTCTTGAACCATTTTTTCAAACGCAGCATCTTCCAAGGTCTCCGCGATGTTGTTCAGATCATCAATAATGATTTCAGTGTACTCATCATAACGCTCCAGATAACCCAAAAGTAAGTTGGCGGATTTTTGAATCCGCTTTTGTCTCTTGACCATCCACGCAAAGCGTTCTGCAGACATATTCTCATATTGCTCCGGATTAAGAAGCGCAAGGAGGCGGCGATACTCTTCGTTTCTATCCTGGATGGGAGTGGCAGACAAAAGCAGAATATGTTTGACTCTTCTACTGAGACTTTGTACTTGGTTGTACCAAGCATCATTCGCAAGCAGTCTATGTGTTTCGTCTACGATTGCGAGATCCCACGGAGTAGAGAGGGTCAGCAAAGACTTGCCGATATCCTCCATGGAAAGCAAACATATCCTTGAACGAGGAGAGTTGATATCTGCATTTAAACCATACTTGTAATTCAGCTCGTTTTTCCATTGACTTGCCAAGGCGCCCGGCACAACAATCAACACTCGGAGGTCCTTATTCTCACTTGCTAGTATGCTGAGAACAGAACACGCTTCTACAGTCTTGCCCAAGCCGACCTCATCTGCCAACATATAGCGGACAGGAGTAGTTTCAAAGCATCGGGCAACTGTGCTGATCTGATGTGGGAGCAAAAAGGCTCGGCAACCGGCCAGAACTCGGAAACCATAAGTGGCATTATTCACAAGATGAAGGTTCTTGCTTACCTTGAGGTGGTTGATAAACCATGTGGGATGCTGAAACTCATAGGCCCGAAGCTGCTTGTCCGGCGCGTAATTCATTTGTGAATAGTCAAACTTCAGCTCGGTCTCGCATTCCTTGGCATACTTACCGTTGGGGAACTTAATCCAATACCAATAGGGCTTATCCTCTGCGTAGGGTTCGGAGGCACGAGACACGACTATGCCTCGTCCCCATCGACTATCAACGACACCACCAGGACTAGCCTCACAACGAGCAACTGCTTGAGCAAAGAACACATTATGCTGAAAGATTTCCTCATAGTATTGTCTACTACCCAAAAGGTCGTGCATTTTGACCTTAATTGCATCGGCAATTTCGTTGTACTCGTCCAGCTGAGCAAGGACATAGAAACGGGGATGGTCTTTGTCACCTTCTTCAATGACTATGGGGCATCGATAATAACACCCTACTAACATACGCAGCTCTCCTTTCTCAGCTTGACAAGAAACCAAGGCTGCATCGGTGGTTTCCTGCAATATTATAGATTCTCAAGTTTGCATCGAATGGTTTCTTGCTCTTTCAAAAATCGCGCTGTAAAAGGAATGCCCTTTTTGACCTTCATGCTGGCAAAGCTATTCTCTGTCTGAGCCATGAAATCAGCTATGGTTTTAATACCGTTATTCTGCAGAAGCGAAATTTGGCTTGCCTCTAAATGAAGCAATTTTGTGCTGATCTTTTGTGCAAGGTATTCTTCTTTGGCTTTCGCTTGCCTTTTGGTTTCTGCGGCCTCTGCATCAAGTCGTTCTTCCTCGCTGCTTTCCAGAGCTGGGGTTTCCGCTGCCGTTGCCTCAGCGATCTGCGCTTCCAGTTCAGGAATAGGCGCAGGCGTTCCTGGGACGGTGGGACTCTCATCATCGAAAGAAGTTTCGGGAGGCGCAAGAAAGTCTTTGGATGTCCACACATCAAGTCCCTCGCCAGATGCCTTGTTAGAAAGGCTTCTGTCATCGGTGATGAAAAGCACCGGAATGTCCGTATAGATCTTATAGCGGAGTGCGACAGCCAAAATCTTGTTATCGTTTTGCTCTTTTTCATCAGCTTTTGCACGATAGGCTTCGGGAACTAAACTAGGCAGGCCATCTGCATAAGCAAGCGGGAAGCGTCTCTTGTAATTAAAGATTGCCGTAATAGCTTTTTGCGCTTTGAATTTTCGATCATCCGCGCCAAATCTTGTTTTGTGGTGCTCAAGCTCATTGTTTACATCCTTGGGGACCACAACCAGCTCCCCATCGTTTACTCCATCGAGAAGATTGGGACAGTTCATAATGGAGCATGTGTCAAACACAATGATCGTAGAATACTTCCGCAGCTCGGCAAGTTCGCTCTCTGTAAACTCAAGTTCCCTTTGCTTCTTCACTTGTGCTTCACTCGTTGCAAGGCGACTCTCAGTTTCCGCAAGCTTGTCCAGAAGCTCTTGGCTTCTGTGCTCTTCGTCTTCCAATCGAGCTTGAATACGCGTAGTATCCTCGCGGCGAGACTGTCTTGCAGCAAGTTCACCCTTTAGACTCTGAATTTCCTGTCGGTTTCCCTCCACCATTTCTTGAATCTGCCGAAACATCTGCTCGAAGATACTCAATTCCGGAGACTTGGGAGTATCCACATGAGTCGGTACTTCTGCAGCAGGAGATTCCACAAAGACAACTTCAGAAGCAGGAGCTTCTACAGCGGGAACATCCACAACAGGAGTTTCCACGATAGGAGCTTCTACCGCAGGTGCAGTGTCGATAATGCTTGCGGTTGCAGGGACAATAGGTTCAGCGGGAACTGCCTCCACATCAATAACTTCCTGCTCACACACAGGAGGCAAAGTGGTTTTGGCAGGAGCATTTGCTCTGACAGAGCGATTGATGCAGGGTTCATTTCTAGAGCTGGACATGCCGACCTCGCTGCGTAGGAAAGATTCCATACAATTCTCTCTATGAACGCAATAGATACACCAATCGGAAGGAATTGCCGTCTTGTCTTTTCGGCAAGCTTGATTTAGATATAGTTTTGTCTCATTGCGAAGGATATCTGCTTTTTCCTGATTTCCGGGTAGTGGTAATCGGTGGAGAGAATAGATTTTATTCCATCCATCTCTTCGTACAAGTGCCTCAAATTCTTGATATGGATTCTTTCTTTCCACTTCAGAAACATCGACCGCAAACAATGCTGCACCAAAGTGCTTGCGCATATTCATGTGCTCGGAGTCATATGGTTTGACAAACAAACCACTGCCATTTGTAATAACTTCATGAACAAGGTAGTTTCTTGCTCTTGCTTTGAGGTCGAAGATCTCGGTCGCTTTCCAAAATTTGAAGAATGGCTCAAGTTTTTGTGCTTCCTGTTCCAGAATCTTGGGCAGGTATTTCATGGCGTCAGAACGCTTGTGTTTGCCGACCCGTTTCCATACCGCTTCGATCAGCAGATTCTCAAAATACTTTTGATACAGGAAGTTGCCCTGTACGACCGGGCTGTTTTCCATTACATAATCCAAAAAGAAACGATACGGGCATAGGAACATGTCCATCATTTGGAATCGATCATACTTGATTCCTTTGGTAAGTTCTTGGCCAACAGAAATAGAGAACGGGGCAGGCTTGTTGACGCTTTCTAAAAGTTCAGCTTTAGGCTTCAATCCCAAGATGGTCAGCAATGCATAGGGCTCGGTTGTTTCATCTCCGTACTGCTTAACATAGCTGAGACGAGCATCACAGCGGTTGTAGCACAGGCCGTAGAAAAGAGCGTATCTGAGGAAGTTACTGCGTTCGCCCAGCGCTGTGTAGTAAACCTGAAACTGCAGGTCAATAGGAGAATAAGCAGCACGAATAAACTCATCAGTCAGCGGCCACGGTAGCTGATCGTTGACGGTCATATTCATGTCACGGTCAGATACACAGGCAAAGTGGTAGACCTTGTGCTGCTCTCTTTCAAACTGGCGCTTGCTTTGCAGAATATCGCCATCAATCTGTTCGTAGTTCTTTACAATCCAGTCAACGCCTTGATCTTCGTCATTCTTCTGTTTCAGATAGTAGTAGAGGCCCTCTTTTAAGTCTCGGAATGTTCCGGAGAAAGTTGACTGTTCTGGTTTGATCTTATCCAGACGCAGCTGAAGTGCTGTAATCAAAGCTCGCTCCTGCTCATTTGCAAGTGCCAATTCACGCTGCTTGAGGAACTCTTCAAGATTGTGGAAGTGCTTACCAAAGTTGATGAAGTCCTCGCGAGAATTGTCCAATGCGAAAAGGTACGTGGCTATCTCGTTAATCTCTTCGATAGCACGAATAAGGGCATGCAAGTCCTTCTTGGTGACTTTGTACTTATTGTAGATAGACAGGTTTTTGAGCTCAGAAAGAGCATCATTGCCAGGGGTACCAGCCAGTTTGTCATAGTTCTTTGCATACCCCTCAACAATCTCGCGCTGAAACTCGTCATATGTAGTTACATTCTCAAAGAGAATCTCAACATTGTAGAAAGTTCGGAGCAGCACTTCGCCGGGGGCAACGCTTAGAATGTTAGAGGACAAGCACTCTTTAATAGCATTAACATCAAAGATAATCTTGCCATTCTCATAATCCCAAAGACGATAAATCGCAGAGAAGAACTGGCCAATAGGATAGGAGAGGAAATGGCGGTCCTTGGCATATTCGGGGTAATAGATTTTTAACAGCGTATGTACATCGCGATTTGCAGTATATACCTGCTCATCCAAATGCCGCAGAACAGCCGCATTACTCCACACATCATTGCCTCTTTCCATGACGCTACGCGATTCGGAATAGCGCTGAATGGCAGCATCAAAGTGGTTAGAAACAAAGTGCGCGTACTCGGTAATATTCGCGAACTCCATAAGCTGAACACTCTTGTACAGCTTATACCACTTTCTGAGTATGCCACTACCTACGGCATTTCTGTCCTCGCATATCTCACCAAGGGCACAAGCCAGAGCGTTGCTCGGATTCTGCATAGTGGGAGGTGTGTACTCGCGAACAACAGTATCGTGATGGATGGGCACTTCAAAGCACCCATAGATATCGTTCCAAGAGGAGTAAATCTTGGAATACTTCTTCTGATAATTGAACAGGAAAATGATGGTTATACCCATCTTTTCCATAGCAAGCAGGAGGCGGAGCTGCACCGGCGTAAACTGATGTACACCATGAACAACGATGCTGTCAAACGGCAGCTCCTTGGTTGCGCCAACCGCTCTTTCACAACGCTTTACTTCCTGTGGTGTTCCAGTACATTCTTCGACTTCCTTCTTGGCGAGCGAAACAACAATCTCCTTTAGTTTCTCGCGAGAAGGTGTTTGGGGAAAACGGAAGAGAGAGCTTTCCTGTGCCTTTTTGAGCATGTGAACAAAGAGCTTTTGCTCGGTATTGCCCTTACTTCCGTCAATAGCAGATGCGGAGATGTCAAGCTCAATAAACAGGCGTATAGCTTCGAGAAAATGATTCTGGTTCTGCTCTAAAGCCATGTGGAAAGGCTTGCTTATTCTGCGCTTCTCTAACAGCTGCTTGAAAGCAGAGGAAAAAGCGCTGTACTGCTGCACCCGAAGGCTAATATTGTCGGTCCACTGCATGTAGACCTCTTCATGCTGGACAAGTTCATCCAGCGGGCAGATTAAGCCCTTGATGCTATCGCCCAATACATCCTTGAGGCCATTGACAAGGGTTCGTGCACTGCAGAAGTGGGGCAAGGCAGAAATCTCACTCCAGAAATCCGCTTTATCTAACTTGTAAGGGTCTTCGTATGTGTAGATTTTAAACGGCATTTCTTAGACCTCCGTTTCTATGAGATTCTGCCAAGACAGATTATGCTTTCCTTGGATCTCAATCCAAGAGAAGGATCGAATCGATCTTGTCATAGCAACATAGAGGACACGAGCTTCCTCGCGGGCCTTTTCAGACTTCTCAATGATTTCATCATAGAAGTCGTTCTGGACGGTTTCGCCGGAATCGCCCACGCTCATGCTATATCCAATACGATATCTACCTTGATACTTGGTGGTGCTGATCTGCAACTGCGTCCTTTTGATGAAGTCCATAGATGCCGAGCAGAATGGCATGATTACATGACCATATTCAAGGCCTTTCGATTTGTGAACCGTAATACACTGAATAGCAGTTTCTTCCTCATTTTGGGCTGGGGTTCTGCTATCGACAGATACTTGCGAAACGATACTGTTATGAAGATGTTCCTGTAGCGTATTGATGGTGAGTCGGTCTACATTGCAGGCGTTGATAATCTGCTCAAATAGAAGGTCGACATTCAACTGATAATAGTGTTGTTTCCATGGGTCATTGCTGAAATGCTTCCACGGCTCGAGAGTGTTATAGACCTTGCGGATTGCTTGCAGAATAGGCTGCGTTCTGAGGCTGGCAACGATATATTCCCACTTGTTATTCTTATCAACGGTGTTCGCAAGCATCAGGTTCATGAAGTTGATAAGGTAATTGACTTGCTCTTTTTCGTCCGTCTTTGCTCTCCAGCCGCCGGTGCGAATCTTCATGCGAATTTCGTACAGATTGGATTTAGGAATGTCGAGATTAAAAAAGTTCGATGTTACGAGGTTGTACAAGTAGTCGGCCTCATCGAAATGTACCAGCGCGTTAACCAAAGTGAGCATATCAATGGCAGGCTGGGACATATACAAGTCACCGCCTGTGTTGGTGTGTACGCTAATTCCGAGTCGGGCACAATCTGTACGAATCATGTCAGCCTGCCAGTTTTCGCGAACAAGGATTGCAATGCTCTTTTCTTTTGCAGAGAGCTTCATGCCATGGCTCTCTTCATACTGGATACGCTTCTGAATGCGCTTGATTTCTTCAACAAGAATTGGGATGCGCATCTCTTCGCTTGTGGTGGGAAGCCTACGATAGAAACGATTTACACTGGTTAAATACTTGCCGTTATAATCCTGTGTTCCAATAAGCCTGTCCTTATCTTCATCATAAGTAAGAAGTTCGTCGTCCAGTTTCCCCCATTTGGTAAAGGACCGATCAAAGATATCAAGTAAATGCTTGTCGGTGCGGTAGTTCCGCTGCAGAGAGAACTCCAACCATTTATCGGGATTTTCTGCGATACCTAATTGGTCAAAGGCTTTTTCCTTTGCGCCACGGAAACGGTAAATACACTGCTTAATATCGCCTACAAGGAACAGCTTATAATCAAGAACCTGTGAAATACGCAGCAGAGACTCGATTTGAGAGTCATCGGTGTCCTGGAACTCATCGACGAACATAAACTGCTGGGCGTGTTTATCTTTTTTTAGTTCCCTGATTCTGCTTTCGCTTTCTGGATTGTTGATAAAACGATTGAGAACAGACATCATGGAACTAAGGTGAATTTTGTTGTCCTCAATGAGTTCCTCAAAGTATTCACGCTCCACGGCAGGAATTACACTCGCAAGAAGCTCATGCAGTTCGCCGTGAGATTCATTGTTCAGAAGGGTCCCGAAGTCTTGGGGTTCAATAGCTCCAATGTCTACACTCTTGTTGTGAAGTTTTCCGATAAAATCAAGGATGCTGTCACGGATAGCATAAACAGGCATACCCAGCTTGTCGGTATAGTTTTTGCCCTGCTCAATTTCTTTTTGATAAATATAGGCATCAAGCAAATCAGAGATCTTTTTACGGCGATAAAACTCGCTGGATGTAATACTTAAGTCAATTCCATATCCAAACGAAGTACCCATCTGAGCGATAAGGTTCTTGGCGTAGGAGTGAATGGTGCTTATCTGCATATGGTCAATCTGGGAGATCATCTGCAGATAATCGGGTTTTGAGGTTACCAGGTAGCAATTTTTGAAATATGCTTTGAGCTTTTCCTCCATTTGGTCGGCAGCTTCATTGGTGAATGTAATCATCACAATGCGGTCGGCCATCTTCTGCAGCGGGACATTTTGCGTATAGCAGATAAAGCCAATGCGAGAAATCATGGTATAGGTTTTTCCAGTACCGGCACCAGCACGAATGACAATATTCTTTTCGGGGGTTGCATGTTCAACTTGGTACTGCTCAAAGTTAAACTGGCTCTGCTCACTAAGCTTTTCGAGTATGCGTTTCTGGGCAGAACTGTAACTGCCATTTGGGATTGCGAAGGAAGTCGTATTCTTATCAAAGGGCGCACTCAATACACTCATGGAACAATGGAATCCCATGAACATATCCCCAACAGACTCAGCCAGAGGAGTATGGCTTTTTTGCTCGTCAAATGCAATTTCGATGTTGTCGCGATTACGGACTAACCCCCTTTGCGTAAGGGCAGTATCAAGGGCTTTGATGACAGCAAGCATCTGTGCTTTCTTGGAGAAGACGCAGTACAGTTTGCAGCCGTGCAAATATTGAGCCACCATATCGTTGATGGTATTGCCGGACATCTGATCGAATTTGTTGAAATAGTAAAAGCGCGAATAGTCATGCCGATGATAGGACGAGGCAAGTTCTTTTTCAATTTCGGATTCGCCATCTTCGTCAACATTGATATCCGTTTCAAACAGGTTACGGACCTCCAACATGGTTCTCCGGTCAAATGGATCTCTGTTCCAATGACAAACCTCACGGAGTGCTTGATCCAGCTTATTGAAAAAGGATGTGTTGTCTTTCAAATCCTCCTTGAGAATCGTAAACTTTTCTTCCATGACCACATCCAGCCGATGAGATTTGAAGAACGCCTTGGATACCTGTGGCAAGCAGACCATTTGATATACAAGCGGGAACTTGCTGATATTCTGACGAATATGGCGCTCAATGGAAAAACGATATCCTCGGGCTTGCTTCTGCGGTGATGCAGATACCTCACCATCGTTGGTCTGAATAATCACTGAATCATTATTTTCAATGCGTAGTATATTCTCCTCGCGCCATCCTTTAAGTTCAACTACAAGGATTCCTTTTTCGGGCATAAGAATACAAACATCGAATTCTTTCCCGAAAAGCTGACGGTTCCAGTATATGATGTTGGTATCATCCAGGTATTCTGATGCCTTATTAATAAAAATCTGTTCGCCATAGTTGTTCGAATTGGAAGATCCCATCAGGCGTCCCATATCACAAACCTCTCGTTCTACTCTAATTCCGAAGCTGCATCACGAATCATTGATGCATATTGTCTTTTAGCTTCTTCAGGTCCTTTGATTCTGACCTTCCCGCCGAAGCCGAAAATCCAGCTGAAGAAGATATGGCTGACGGCCACACGGACGATCACGCGGAAGGTGCTCATATCGCAGGCGTAGATGGTTACATCTGTTCCGAAGCGGTCGATGATAGCATCGATCACGGAGTTGTCGCAGATCAGTTCCACCTCCTGATACTCGCTGCCGTACATCCGGAAGGTGGTCGCAAGAAAATCATCGACACCGAAGCCCGCCGGGACCGGTACGGCTTCCTCCGAAAGAATGTCAGGACGGGCGCTGATACGGTCCACACGGAAGATTCCGATGGCCTGATGCTTGTCCGAATAGCCCAGTACATAGTAATAATCGCCGTTCCAGATCAGACGATAGGGGCTGAAGATGTACCGTTCGCCGTCGTGGCGCAGCTTCTTCTGCTTTCGGATGTTGTAGGCAAAGTATTGGAAGCCAATCTTCTTTCTGGCATTGATGGCCTCATTGATTGCATCCACGATCAGCAAATCCTGTCGATTTTCCGACTTCACCCTTCCCTCCACGGAAGCGTTGCGCTTCAGTTCCTCGGCCTTATGCTGTCCGGCCAGCGTGACAATCTTGGAGACCATCTGCTCGCTGCGTTCTTTGGAGATGAACTTGGAGGACTGCACAGCATCGATCAGCAGCTTCAGCTCAGCGATTTCAAATTGACGGCTAATGAGGTTATAACGGTTCTGAGTGGACTTTACTTCTTGGATGTCCATTCCGAACTGCTGCAGAAGCTCAATGTCCGTCTTGATGGTCTGCCGGTGCGCCGGGATACCGTATTCCTCTTCGAGAATCTGCGCCAGCTGCATCGTGGTCAGATAGTGGCCTTCATCGGTGCGCTCATATAGAATCTTCGCCAGATATAGCGGGCGGAGCTTTGCATTGTTGTCCATTGGTTATACCTCACGCATACATGGTAGAATTACTGCTTAGTTTGTTTCATCCTCTACTACTTCCATCAAGTCTCCAATGTCACAATGGAACACCTTACACAATCGGAGCATGACAGACATGGAAACAAGGCGGTTATTGTTCAACTGGGTCATGGTATGGGACGACAGGTGCGCAGCCTTGGCCAGCTCGCCTTTTTTCATTTTGTTCTTGATTAATAAAATCCAAAGTTTGTCATAACGAACCGACATAGGGGTCCTCCTGTTAAAAATAGAATCTCTGAAAGCACTTATAATTGTACAGACTATATTCTATCATAAGGCTTCCAAAATCACAACAGAATCCGAACGAATTCTACAAAAGCAGCAGAGATGGTGTCGAATTTAGCCGTCACCTAAAAGCCTTCCGAGCCGTCTATCCGTGGAAAGGTAATACAGAAGGCTTGTACTCATTCAGGATACGGAACTGGTGCAGGGACGGCCAGTAACGACCAGTTGGTATCGATGCGAGGACTGCACGAACTGCCCGCACCGGTCTGCCTGCTGTCAGGCAAGGGATATTGCTAAGCCGAAGGAAGTTGTGCTGAAGAAGACCTTCTGGGAAATGCGGGCGGCATCTCAG
>ERZ506917.348-NODE-348-length-18464-cov-6.021131_pt1 | contig 18464 bp, 15 predicted proteins | sample MGYA00512904_ERZ506917 | MGnify/ENA metagenome assembly ERZ506917 | reverse complement strand
TGGCTCACCGCCGAACCCCTGCTCCAAAAACTCGACCGCATCAAAACCAAATACGCCCTGGCGGAATAGCGCAAAATAAAAGCCGGACCATCCTAAGCAGATGGCCCGGCATTTTTATCACATCAAAAATTTCCATGGAATTCCCGCCGCGAATTGGCATTCATAATGGGCGCGGAGGCGGAAAAACTACGGGTGAAGGAAATCGAGAGATGATTTCCCGAAAACAAACAAGGAGATGCAACAACATGACGAACCGTAATTCTTCCAACATCAACGTCCCGGAAGCCCGCGACGCAATGGACAAGTTCAAGATGGAAGCCGCCTCTGAAGTCGGCGTCAACCTCAAGAACGGCTACAACGGCGACCTGACCTCCCGCGAAGCCGGCTCCGTCGGCGGCCAGATGGTCAAGAACGTGTGCCCTATACGAACTGCGAGATTTACGAGAAAAAACCGGATCATGGAGGGGCATATGCAGGCAGTACGGTACATAGTGCGGATCAGCGTATAAGAAAAAAGCACGAACTCTCGGAAGAAATAACCGGAGTTCGTGCTTTTCTTATGCAGAAATAATTTACAATCTTTAGAGGTCGCCTGAATAGATAACCACACCGTACTGTCGAATCAATTCATTTTCTCCTTTTATTGGAATCTACGTCAATACTGCATCATTTTTATGCGACCTCTTTATAACGCTTATAGACATATTCATAAATTCGCTGAAGATATACGGGAATACTTGGGTCATCGTAGCAGGCAGGCAATTCGCTCCATAGGTCATCACGAATCAAATTGTATACGATCGAGCGAGTCTCTTGCTTGTCTGTCCAATGGTCGAGTTCGGCAATTTTGCTTTTCACTTTTTGCAGAAGTTCAACCGCCACAGCCTTGATTTTTCGAATATCCGGCTTAGAGAGGTTCTCAGAGAACAGCATATCATAAAGAGACAACTCCTCGTCGCTGGAGAAACCCTCACGGACATACCGTCGTTCTTCCTGATCCATGTCTTTTACAATCTGCATCAGTTCATCAAAGGTTTTCTCAATCGTTGCGCGATCCTGCTGGCTGTTATAGTCCTCAATGATCTGCTGATAGCGTTCATGATATATGATGCGATCGGGATTATTCAACAACATGGAATCCAATCGGCTACGGATCAGTTCTGCGAGGTCTTTCATTACCAGATTCTTTTTCTTTGTCTTGGCAAACTCGCGGCGCAGTAAATCAAAGTCGATCTGGCTGATGTCAAACTGTCTGGAAAGAACCATTCCAGAAGCGGCATCTTCCACATGGACGTACTCGCTGATGATATTGTTGATCTCCACCATCAAATCCACATTAGAGGCTGTTTTTCGTTTTTTCTTCAGTTCGCCGTAGATGGCGGTAATTGCCTCATATCGCGTGCGCACTTCTGGTGCAATATCCCCGCGATCGGTATATTTCATCAGGCGCGACAGTTCTGAGGCATAGGTTAAAAAGGTTTTCTTTTCTTCAATTGTGGCAGAAACTGCATTCGCTGCCGTTTGTATCTGCTGCAGCTTTTCAAAATCTTTTGCATCAATCAGCGATTGTAGAGAAAAGCTGTGTCCCAGAAGGAAACTTTCCGTTGCAGCGACAGTCTCCAAAATCCGGGCAATCAGTTTTTCCTTATCCACCGTCGGGTCAGCACCACCGCTGCCGTTCACATTGGCAGTATAATCGGCCAGCGCCTTCCGAAGCGCCTTGACGATGCCGATGTAGTCAATGATCAGGCCGTTGCTTTTCCCTTCTGCCACGCGGTTGGCACGGGCGATGGTCTGCATCAACGTGTGCGCTTTCAGCGGCTTGTCCAGATACAGGCAGGACAGGCACTTCACATCGAAGCCGGTGAGCCACATGGCGCAGACAAACACGACCCGGAGCGGGTTGGCAGGATCTTTGAATTCCTTGTCCAACTCCCGCTTTTCCATTTTTTCGCGGTGCGTCTTGATATCCAGGCCCCACTTTTGGAAGGTCTGGATCTCGTTCTGCTCCTGACTGATGACCACAGCCATTTCCGTTTCCTGCATCCATTGCAGCTTGCGCTCCAGCTCCTGGGTCTCTTGCTGCGTGGCGTGTTTGATCTGAATTTTCAGCGCTTCAATTTCAGCCGCCCAATATTTTTGGACCAAATCATACATGCGAACACAGGTCACCTTATTCAGGCAAACAAACATGGCTTTCCCGCTTGTCCACAAATCGGAGTAATGGCTCACAAAATCCCGTGCGATGGATTCCAGGCGGGGCGTTGCTGTCAGCAGATGGATCTCTTTGGCGAACTCCGCCTCCAGCTTGTCCTGCTGATCTACATCCAAATCTGCCTGCTCAATGGCATCCAGAATGCGGTCTGTAATTTCCGGGTTGTCTTTCACATCCAGAATTTTCTCGCCGCGGTTTTCGTAGTACAGCGGCACAGTTGCACCATCCTCTACAGCTCGCTTGAAGTCATACACAGATATGTAGCCACCGAAGGTGCGCTCGGTGATGTTATCGCTGGACAGTAGCGGAGTTCCCGTAAAACCGATGCGGGACGCCGTGGGCAGAAGGCGAACCATATTGTCTGCAAAGATGCCGTACTGACTACGGTGGGCTTCGTCCGACATGATGATAATATCATGGTCGGGATAGATTGGCTCCACATCCGTCTTGTTGAACTTCTGGATCAGCGTAAAGATGAAGCTCGGGTTGCCTTTCAGTTTATCGATCAGGTCGTCGCCGCTGGACGCAATAAACTGGCTTGCTTTTGCTTTTCCAAGAATACCACAGTTTTCGAAGGTGTCGCTGATCTGTGTGTTCAGTTCGTCGCGGTCGGTCAGGATCACGATAGTGGGCGAGCCGGAGAACTTGCGGCGAATCTTCTGCGCCAGAAACACCATGGAATAGCTTTTGCCGCTGCCCTGGGTATGCCAGAACACGCCCAGCTTACCGTTGTTCAGCTTTCGGGCTTCGTAGGCTTTGATTGCCTCGTTCACGCCGAGATACTGGTGGTTCCGGGCCAGTATCTTTGCCGTATGTCCTCCGGAATGGTCAAAGAGGATAAAGTTTTCCAGCAGATCCAGGAAATTTTCCTTTTTGCAAATGCCGCGAAGCATGGTTTCCAGCGCCACGCTGCCCTGTTCCTGCTCAGACAGACGCTTCCATTCATGGAAGAACTCATACTTGCTGCCCAGCGTACCGACCTTGGCTTCCGTTCCATTGGAGAGGATCAGGAAAGCGTTGTAGTAGAACAGATGGGGAATGGTGTCCAGATAGTCGGTGTAGTTGTTGGTATAGGCATCCTGCACATCCACGGTGTTCTTCTTCAGTTCGATGAACAGCAGAGGAATCCCATTGACGAAACCGACAATGTCCGTGCGGCGGCGGTACAGGTCACCGTGGATCTTCAGCTCTTTGATGGCGAGGAAATGGTTGTTATCGGGATCCCGGAAGTCGATGACCGTGGCATATTTGGTTTCTGTCCTGCCGCCGGGCTTCTTCACGGTGACAGGGATACCATCCCGAATGAGGAAATACTTCTCCTCGTTGATCTGCAGCAGGGAGGCGGTGGACAGTCGGTACTCCAGTGTGCGCTGAGCCTCGTCCATCTGAGCGGGTGTGATCCACGGATTCAGGCGCAGCAGAGCCTCCCGAAAATACCGGGCCAGCAGAATCTCCCTGTAGCTCTTGCGGCCAAACGTGCCGTTTTCGCCCAGCTTCTCCGTGTTGTAGGCAAAGGCGACCTCCCAGCCAAGCTCATTTTCGAGTAGGTGACCGGCAGATTCCTGCACGAGTATATTTTCAGAATAGTCATAACTCATGGTGTCGCCTCCAATCTTTCATATTCCGCTATCAAAGCATCTGCCGCTTCGAGAGTATAGAAATCCTTTTTTGTACTGCTTTTATTATCAGGATCAAGATAATTCGATTGGCAGTAGTTTTTATTTGCTTTGATGATCTTTAGCGCTGTGTAAAAAACCGTTCCAAACTTAATCGTAGGTTTCTTCTCCTTGAGTTTTTCTTTCAAATCAGCATATCTTAGTGGTGGCAAATTTGGTTTAACTCTCATTTCTGGCGCATTCGGATCATCCGTATATCGAATCGCACGCTGTAGCGGTACTGCACCTTCTTCATTTGTCAATGCAGCAATAATATCTGCGTTTTTGATGTTCTTAACCTTATCTGTTATAAGGCTGAATCCTACCACAATACTGTCTTCGACTCCAGCACCATCCAATTTTCTGATTGACTGAATGACCGCATTTACAAAATCATTTTGAGCACCAGCAAAGTCCTGCTTCAAATAGTCAATCGGATCAAACGGCAATTTCAGGCCAATAGGGAGAATAATTAGATTGTCTTCTTTGGTGATGTCCTTGTTGAAATATATTTTAACGAAGGCATCATAATTTATGACCGCCTTTGCGAGGAGCATAAACACAACAGGGTCGAGAGCACCTTCTGCAAAATGAATATTACTGCATCGATACTCATTCAATTGAAAGATATTTTCGGCAATGGCCATGAATTTTTTGTTCTTTTCTGTAGCGTTCACATGATCTCGAACCAAAGTTAGGGCTTTACTCAGAGTAATTGTATGTTTGCCATCTGCCTCATAAATTTTCTTCTTGCCAATATACTGGTAGACATAGGCTTTTAGCGCTAACTCCCATGCGTTGACAATCAGGATGGTGGCAGTAGGGTACCTGTATGCAATATTCGGTTTGTTATGAATTTCAATTCCGGCAAATAACGCTGCCCGCGACGCATCTAAAAGCAGTTTCTTTGTAGATTTTCCTCTTGCCATTACAGAACCCTCCTCCGTTAATATGAAAAAAATTTACGCCTTAGTGGAATCGAACTCCAATCCAGCGGCTTGCATTTCACGCATCAACTGAGATTTCCATTCTGATGCTGAGTGAGATATGTACAATACCCCGGCTAAATCGCTTGGGACTTCAATGCCCGCATCATTGATCGCTGCGACTCGATCACGTCCCAACTTTGCGTAGAGATACCCATGCTCAAAGATTACATTCTGCCTTGCTCTATCATTCAGAGTATCGGTGCCCTTTTTACGGCCTTCATCGCAACAGGTATACAAAACGATACCAAATCCTACATCGGTGAGGTCTTCAATCTTTTCTATAATAGTCCGTCCAGAATTTGCTTCGTTTTTCACAACGATGGGTTCCAATCCTATACGATGAAGCATCAGTTCAACTTCCTGAAGCAGCTGTTCATCGTGTCCATGTACAATAAAGACCTTTTTATTGCTGTATTCCGTCGCCATAGTTTCTTCCTCAATTTCCTGTGTCATAACAGTTTCTACAAAAGAATCAAAGGATGGTTGCTTGAAATATAAATGATTGGCCCCAAAATCTACATCAATTTCAGTAATATATTCATATTCGACCATATAATCAAGCGTATCCTTATATCTTGGATATTCTTCCGCTTGAATAGTGATTGCTATATTACCCGATGCTTTTTGCTTGATTTGGGCATAGTCTGCAATCAGCTTTCTCTGCTTTTTATTCATACGATATTCTCCCGACGTTTGGTGAGACACAACTTGTTCAACATGTTCTTCCGCATTCGGATCAATTTCGAACAGCAACCCACGTAGCTTTCCTTTCATAGTGGCCAGATTTTCTCGCAACGCATCATCGCCTATAAATTCGTAGGTGAACCCCATTCCCTCAATATAGTTGTACATACTGGTTCCCCACTTTTTGATGCGGTTTTGATAAGTACCATCCAATTCCACATGGAGCGCTTTCAGCTGTTCGAATGTGCCATTGGCAGCAACAGCATCAATCCGCTTCATGTCAGCCAAGATCTGCGCCACTTGGCCTTTAGTTCTACGTTGGGTCGGTGTTTTGAATCCAGCCAAATCATCATAATTGGACACTCTTGTCATAATTTACACCTCGATTTCTCCGCTCATCAGTTTGGGAAGCAGGCGATCACGAGCTTGTGAAAGCTGTGCAATTTGGCTGTTTTTTAGATATACCTGTTCAAATATTGGCTCTACCAATTGAGAGAATGCCTCTAAAGTCGATTGCGGGGCCAGTAAATACGGGAACTGCATGATTTTATCGACTTGCGCTCTTTGACGCCCGTCACTGCCTGTCATGCTGTTGATAGCTGTTTTGCGGAATTCCTCTGTCCGAGCAAGAAGATATACCATATACGGATTGATTTTCTTTGCACGCATAACAATGAATTCGGTAGAGCCTACTGTACCTTCCTCTGAGGTTATTCCCGCCACAAATGCTGTTTTACCGTTTTCCAGGCATGGCGTAATACGAGCAAGCAATGTATCCCCATTGCGAAACTTTGCTCCGGAATTAGATTCCGTCATAGTAAATTCGGAAGAATTCAAAACCATCGAGCTTGTGCTCAGCGCAGTCATCGGAACACTTTGCTTAATACATCCTTTTTTAAGAGGTGTTTTAGGGTTAAATTCTATCACATTACCAGCTGTACACATACTCCACCCCTCCGGGATGCCATCTACGATAGGCGTGGTTTCGTGGCCGGGGAAGCGCAGATCTACAAACCATTCCTTATACAGCCGCTGCGCCGCTTCCTCCAGCCGCTTGATCTGTTTCTGGTTGTTTTCAATAAGGTCATCGTAGGCAGAGAGGATTGCCGCAATGTGCATCTGCAGATCTTCATCTTCATGAATATTCATTTTGAAGGCTCGCATAGTAGAAAGTAGCAAATTCTTCTGTGCTGCACCATTGGATCGATTTATAAAGTCATCAACGCAGTTTTGCAATTGGTAGTACAAGTACTTTGGAAAAATCTTCGCCTTATCCGGCTTGACAATTGCAACACTTTTCTGGAAAGTCGTTCTGTATGTTAGCGGGACATCCCTAACAAAGGCCATCCGGCCGATTGTGCCACTATTAGTTACAAGAATATCGTCCGGTTCAAGCCGCGTTCGCTTGTGGGCATCCCAAAAATCTTCTTCAATAATCTGCCTAGCATCCTCGTAATGGATTTGTCCCTCTCTTATATCTTTACAGCTTATAAAATAGTAACCAGAATCATCTTTGCCACGGCAGTCACCATGCTTACCATCGGTAATATTCAGAGTCAATTCCGCAAGAGCCTTTTCAATCATATCCCTATCTCCTTCATGTTTCTGGAGATGGTCTGCATCAGCTCATTGGATTCTGCCTGCAATGTCAGCAGTTCCTCATGAATCTCCGCCATGCGCTTTGCAAAATCCACGCCGTCATCCTCCACGGCGGCCACGCCCACATAGGCGCCGGGGGTCAGGGAGTAGTTCTTCTCTGCGATCTCGGTGCGGCTCGCCACCTTGCACAGGCCGGGAATGTCCCTATACTCGCCCTCGCCGAACTTTTCATAGAGCCATCGTGCTTCCCGGATAATATCCACACACTCACGGATGCTTTGTTCGTGAGAAGAAATGATGCCATTTAACTCTTTTACATACCAAGAGACTCTTGCTGGGCTTCTTCCTGCTCTGCTAGCCAGCAGTTGTTTGACAGGCGTTCTCATTTTGTTTTCTTCCAGATATGGGGCAAACTTTGTCACAGCAATCTTTTGCAAACGCAGAAAATCCTCCAACATTTGCTGGATTTCTACACAATCATCTAGGGTTTCCATTGTATCTGCTTTCTGCTGCAATTCATGCCCCTTTGCATTTGCTTCCCGGTAGAAATCCGGAAGCATTTCCGTAGATAACATTCCTGTCTGGAAGCTGACAATAGATGAGATAAAGCTTTTGATGCGATTGACATACTCACCAATTAGCCCTGTGTATTTTTCCTCATCGCCCCGGTACAGCCAGACAATGGCATTCAGGTTTTTGAGCTGCCACTCGCTCCACTCGTTCAGAGTGCGGTCCACCACAGTGTAATAATTCCGGGCGTCCAAGAACAGCACCTTGTCCTGTAGCTCCTCGCTTTTGCCCTTATCAAAAAACCACAGGGAGCAGGGCAGGCTCTTGGTATAGAAGAAGTTATTGCCCACGCTGACCATCACATCTACATGACCGGTCTCCACCAATTTCTGACGGATGTCCCGATCCTTGCCGGAACTGTCTGTTGCGGAAGATGCCATAACGAAACCCGCCCGACCATGCTCGTTCAGGTAGGAGTAGAAATAGGAGATCCACAAATAGTTGGCGTTGCCGAATTCCTTTTTGGCGTTGATAGAGGGCAAGCCGAAAGGCAGACGCCCTGCGCTCTGGGCTGACTCGGAGTTCACTTTGTCTACGTTGAACGGCGGGTTTGCCATGACATAGTCGCAGCAGCCGTCCAGATTGTGGGCGTCGTGATAGAAGGTATTTGCTTCGTCGCCGGACTTAATGATACCGTTGAGCCCGTGAACGGCCATATTCATCAGGCAGAGCTGGGCGTTATATTCCACCTTCTCCTGACCGTAGAAGGTCATAGCAGAGTTAGCTTCCATACCGGCGGCGTTGACAAAATCACCGGTCTGAACAAACATCCCACCGCTGCCGCAGGCGGGGTCCAGCAGAATGCCGCCGGTCGGCTCCAGCACATTGACAATCATCTTGACAAGCGATTTGGGCGTGAAGAACACGCCATCGTCCTGAGCGATGTTTTTGGCAAACTTATTGAGGAAGTACTCATAGATGCGGCCAATGACATCGCCGCCCACCTCGTCCAACGCACTGTTGTTGAAGATACGGAGCAGCTCGACCAGCAGTTCATCGGAGAACATGGTGTAGTCCTTAGGCAGCACACCGATGAGCTGCTCAGACTGGGCCTCCACTAACTCCATGGCGTTGTTGACCACTTCGCCGAGACTGTTCATCACATGACCGCTCTGGTTTTTCAGCTGCGCCGATGCGATATCTGCAGGCAGATTGACGAGATATTCATACTGCGCTTCCTTGGGGAGAAACAGTGCGCTCTTAGATGTAAAGTCGCTAGCTTCCACGGGAATGACGCGGCCATTGCGTACCGGGCGGTTCTTCAAAATCTCTGCTTCTACCAGTTTGAAGCGGCTGTATGCGTAACGCAGGAAAATCAGGCCCAGCACGGGCATGCAGTATTGATTTGAGGTCAGCTTGGAGCCTGCACGAAGCAGATCGGCGGACTCCCATAAATCAGATTCCAATTTTCGAATGTTAATCACTTATTTTTCTCCTTTGGCACGGGTTGGTTTCTTTCGTTGCTCTCTATATTTGTATCAGAGTGAAAACTGATGATATAATTTAAGGATTATCAAACTGCCTGTAAAATGAACTACAGAACATAACACCTACAGTTCTTCTGTCTTGAACGTCGTATACCCCTCGTAATAATAGCTGTGGTCGATGCCCTTCATAAAGACCTCACGGCTATCCACGTCATCCGTCAGCGCGGCTTTCAGCAGCACTTTAATCTCCACGTCCTTGATGGGGCTGCGCTCCATGGCAAGCAAATAGTCCTCCTTATCGACCTTGCTCCAATCCACGACCTGAGCGATTCTGTTTTTCAGCATCAAATCGAGCCAAATGCGCATACTGCGCCCATTGCCCTCGCGGAACGGGTGGGCGACGTTCATTTCTACATACTTTTCGATGATTTCATCAAACGTGTCCTGCGGCATTTTTTCGATGTTCGCCAGCGCCGCTTCCAGATACATCAGCGGCGCAAAGCGGAAATTACCCTTTGCCAAATTCACCGTGCGAAGCTCACCCGCAAAGTCATAAATGTCATCAAAAAGGTACTTATGAATTGCCTTGAGCGACGCGAACGTGCCGACAGGCAGCTTGTCCAGCGTGCCGCTTTCAAACAGCCACACGGCCTTTTTCTTGCTGATCCGTTCCTCCTCCCGCGCAAGGTCGGCAGAACTCGTCAGTCTCAATTTATTTTCCAGTGCCATAGCGCACCTCCAAGTTATTTCTGCTTATGAGCATTTTCAAACCGTCGATACTCAAGCTTGGTTCAGTCGAATATAGCATCATCACAATTTCGACAGCTTCCCGTGCTGACTTCGACAAGGTATTTCGAAGTGCCTTATTCTTCGTTCTCAATGCTCTCGTCAGATTCTTCAGACACAATATTGAAAGAAAACTGCGAACGATCAAAACCAAACTCTGAAATCAGATTATCAATAAAGCGAATACAGGACCATGCAGACAAATTCGCTTCCAAATAGATCGTATCGGAAAGCTTCCAAGGCCACCGCATACCAACTCCATCTGTATTAAGGTGGACATGTTTTCGCTTTGTTGAATTGAATGAGTAGTGACGATTCGCAAGTTCCTGCAATTTACCGGGTTTCTTTTTGTCCAGAAGCTTGATAACATCCAACAGCATCAATGCATACTTGTTTTGTCGATAGGTTTCGCCGAAGAGTTTGAAAGAAACCAACTTTTTACCCGTAACTTCGTCATAGTGATCGAGCGTTATCGTTTCGACATACTCAAACTCAATCGAATCGTCCGTGATTCGGTCGATTGCGTATCGGTTTGCTACAATGTTTGCCAGTCGCTTTGCGCGTGCCTGTATCTGCGGAATATCCCATATATCTGCTTCCAAAACGTCCCTGTTTAAAACAACTGCCTTCGAGTTCTCGCGGATAATCTCCTGCTTTTCCTTGAAACTCTTGTTGGAAAGTTCGGAATTATATCCGGTTACGGACAGATTACCAAGCGTATGTAAGTATTCCTCGTGTTTTTCAGGATCAATGTAACTCCAATCGGCGCTCAGTGTTTGCGGCATAATGTGTTCAATCGTCAGATTCTCCACTTGCAATGTTTCTTTATTATCACCATTTTCAATATCAAGGAGAAGGAATCGGCAGAGCGCATTATTGCCATAAATATTGGCTGTCAGCAACGCTCGTTCAAACTCGTTTTCAGATGGAACAGCGTCCTTGGATGAAACTGTACAAAGGAACTTGTTTAATGACTCGTAGTATTTCCGCTTGTTCGCAGTAACTTTAAAGATGCGATTATAAAGGTATATGAACAATCCGCGTAACGTATTGGATGGAACACCGCAAACCAATCTGCGAAGCAGATAGGCGAGGATAAACTGAAGAATGCGCTCCGTTGTTTCCTCATCGATTACTTCGCGGTGGAAATCATCAAATACATGGAACAAAAATGGATAGCACGTTGTCTGTTTCAGAATTCTAATTCGTTGCAGCAGTTGATTGATTCGTACTGAGTAGTCCTTGTTTCCGTAGACAAAGGCACCATAGATTTTTGCATAGTACCTGAGTTCGTCCAGGATGGCCTCCTGTGTATAATTACTGCATTTAAACAGCTTAACAAAGCTGTGGTAGAGTTGACGGCTATTTACGGGTTTGCCCGTCTTATAAACGATATACTGCATGAAAAAGTCGTCAAGATTGGAATAGTCCATCTTATTCCGAAGTGTCTTTTCGATAATCAGCCAATAATCTTCGTACAGCCGTTCCTGATCATCGACATTCATCAGAAGAAAGTTCCGAATCAGGTCTGCATTTGACAAGTCCAGTCCAGTGGAGTTGATGCTTTCGAAGATAACTTGTGGATCATCCTCACCCTTTGTCAAAACAATCTCAACGACCTCAAGTTTTGTAAGCGCATCAAGTACCTGTGATGGACAAATGCCATTTTCAGCCCATCGTTCAAACCGTTCTTTGCAAAGCCGATAGTTCTGGAAAATATGCGTATCCTCATCCATTTCATCAGTTTTATTTGCCAACAAAAGCAAGAACTGATTGTTGTCCGATTTAATCGGCTTTAGCTTCACCTTGTATTTTTCATCGCAGTATTTGTTATGCAGGTATTGTTCGTCGATCTCCTGAAAGCAGGTATCGCCGCCTGTTTCAGCAACAACGGCAAGCGCCTTGAGAATAAGCATCATAGTAGTCAATCGCTGCTGACCATCAATAATTGTATATTCCTGCAGCGTAAACCCTCCGCTCTTGGCAGCCATAAATACAATTGTTCCAAGGAAATGCTTGTCCCCGCTGTTGATAATCTCATAGATATCATCAAGCAAGCGGTCACAGTTGGCTTCTGACCAATCGTAATTTCGCTGATACACTGGAATCCGAAACAGGACTTTATTTGTTCCAATAAAATCTCTCAGCATCCAAAGCTTATGCGCGTCCATATCTGCACCTCATTTCAATCTATACGTTTTCTCCGCCCCTCTGCCGACGACCTCGATCAGCCCTTCCTCGCTCATCTGGCGGGTCAGCAGGTAGGCTCTGGTTTTTTTAATATGCAGCAGCTCCTGCAAATCCTCGTCGCGCATTTCGCCGTATTCCTTGAGATATTCAAGAACTGTCTTCATCTGCGGCGTAATGACCGGTGCAGCGGGCTTTGCTTCTGCCGCAATTTCTGCGCCCGCAGAAACGGCGTTCATGTTCGGCAGCACGATTCTAAATGCATTTGTCGTTGCCTCGATGCTGGGCTGGACGGGGCAGCTTGCGTAGAGCTTGAAAATGCGGCGGATGCCGGTGCCGTAGCTTTCAATCAGGCGCAGGCGGTGAAAGATCTCTGCCAGCTTTTTATTCCTCGGCTGAGAAACGCCGAGGCGGATATCCTCCGTGGAAAGGCCGGGCAGGAGGCCGCCCAGAGAAATAAATTCCATTTTGCTGTCGTTCACGTTGATGATAATGCTGCCGCTGAAGCTGTAGTCCCGATGCACCAGCGCATTGAGCAGCGCTTCGCGGATGGCTTCCTCGGGATAGTCCTGCTTATCCGTGCGGACGACACCCTTGATGGTAGAGACTGTCCTGTTGCACAGCGCCAGATAGTTGATCGAGTTTTCAAACTGCTTGAAGATCGAGCCGCCAAACTCCTTGCTGTCCCGGAACTCTGTGCAGGATTCATCGTTGAATACGGCAATTTTCGTCGTGTGCTGGCACTGATCGGACAGGAGCAGCGCCAGATTGGTGTACTGGTCGTCGTGAATATTCCGAAGCCCCAGCGCAATATACTTATCCTCCGAAAAATCCACCTTGTACCGCTTGAACGCGACCGTAGCTTCATCAAAGGTCAGATTCTGCTGCACGGTGCGCATTTCTTCAAACACGTCGCCGTCCGAATCTTTGATCATCTGCCGGATCTGCTCCGGCGACGCCTGTACACTCGTCGCGCCCTGCCGGACGTAAACGCCGGCGGGCTTCAGTCCTTTGCCCTTCAGATAATACGGCTTATAGCTGCCCTCACCGACTTCAATGCGGATGACCTTGTTCTCCTGCAGCACATAGCGCACGAACATTGTCACGTCCGGCTGGATCGCGTCGCGGATGCCGTTCGTCAGCCGCGTGTATGTCTCGTCCACATTGTCAATACCTGTCACATTGCCCTGATCGTCAATGCCGATATAGATCACACCGCCGTCCGTATTCGTAAAGGCGATGACTTCCTTGTAAATATCTTCTGTCAGTTGAGATTTATATTCCATGCGCTCGTTTTCGTACTGCATCAATCACACCTCCGTGTTGGTTGTTTTTATTATACCACTATTTTCACTCCGCGCAAGTGAAAAATGGTGAATATAGTGAAAATTCATATAAAGATTTACAGAAATTGAACATTCAGAACGTCTCTGCTCGAACATAAAGACCTGCACCGCTTTCACCAATGCAGGCCCATTTTATATGTCTTTCAGCGCATGATACACATCCCGCCAGAGGTGCAGACCGCTGCCGGGGTATCGGCTGCGCAGACGCTCCAGTGCAGCTTTTCTGGCTTTGGTCACACCGTCCGGCGAGAGCATTTCGCGCAGGCCAAGCTCGTCTGCAGACAGCTTTTCGTAGCCGAATACGCCATAGGTATGACCGAGAATTGCGCGGTCTTTCGCGCTGAGCGTACGGAAAAGCTGCTCCAGTTCCTCCGTGCAGACCTGTCGGTAAACCGCCTGCTCCGGCGTGAGAGCGTGCTGGTCGAGCAGCAGCCACGCAAGCGGATCATCGTCCGAATCGTCATTTGAAAGCGCAGAAATAGAAAACGGCTTCGTTTTGCTGCCGATCAGCTGCGCAGCTTTTTCTGCGGAAACGCCGAGCATCTGTGCAACTTCATCCGGAGAAAGGTTTTCCTCTTTGTGCAGCCGCTGTGCCTGCTTGACCCGCTGCATTTCGTCTTTTGGCAACGCCGCTGCACCGAGATTTGCCTCCAAATAGCGATACATCTTCCCACGCAGAAACGGATGCAGATATGTGGTCAGTTTTCCACGATTCTCGTCATACTCCTCGACGGAAAGACGCTCACAAAGTTCCAAAGCACCTTCGGCGCACAGCTCGTCCAGCATTTCCTTGTCTGCGCAGCCAAAGCTCTGCGCCGCGTCCTTTGCCACAGAAGCGATGAATCCCTGCATTTGCAGATAAAGCTGCTCAAAGGCTTCCGTGTCGCCGCTGAGATACTGCCGGTACAATTCTTCATTCGTCATGGGCTGTCACCTCCATGCAGAGCGTCTTCATTTTTGTTTTCTTGGACGACCTACGGGCTTACTTTTGCGCTGTACACCGCAGAGCGGATATAGATTCCTGGTTGCCAGGGATTCGTTGAAGACTTCGTAGGGCATACCGGGCTGCGTTCGCGCTTCGTGGTAAAGTTCTTCTGCCTTTGCGCGCAGGCGCATCTGCTCCTCTGCTGTGATAATGCCGCGGGCTTTATCCTTGTCGATGCGCTGATAGCAGCGAGAAAGTGCCTGCGTCAGTGGACTGTCCGCCGCTGTTTCTTTGACGCCGCGCGTCCGGTAACCGAGCTGCGCACAGGAATAGCGCGGGTTATCCGGATTCGGGGAATCGCAGTATTTTGTATGATAGCCCTTTTGCAGCAGAAAGAGCCTGCCGCACAGTTCACACTTCCGAATCAGATGCCCGGCTTCCAGCCCTTTATAAAAATCCAGCTTCAAAAGCGTTTGCAAATGCTCTGTTTCGTAGTATTCAAAAACCCTGAATTGCCCCGAATCCGGTGCTGTTTCTCTCGGCACTAGATGGATTCTGACATCATCAAAAAGTGTATAGTTCCCGGTGCCTTCTATCGGATTAGCGATCCACTTGTGCCGAAATTCCGGAAAGAGAAACCCGTTTAGGGCCGCAATATATTGGTTCGGTGACAGATGTTCGAGCGTGGAAAGCGCCTCCCGAATAAATGCGCGCAGCGTCTGACAGACGGAGGCAACATCTTTAAGCACCTGCGCATAGTTCATGCAGTATGCTTTATAGAGCTGCCACTTTAAGTCTAACGGCACAGGCGCGATCAGCAGCGCCGGGGTTTTCGCCTCCGGCTTTGGCGGAATGGGCGGATACAAGTTCAGATACCATTCCCGCTGCGTCTCGCTCAATTCCTCCGGATTTTTGATTCTGCCGTATTTCTTCGGATTTTCCAAGTAGTCTTCATATGCACAGATCTGACGTAAAATCTCGTGGTCGTGCGCATCCATTTCAAGTGGATCACCCTCTGCAATCGGCATTTCTGTGAGCTGCTTTGCCTCCGTCAAAATGTACGAGTCCGTCTGAATCAAACGAAAAATACGGTGGCGGCAGAGTGCTTCATTCAGGCGGAGCATCTGCTCATTGACCCGATGCCAGTCGGTCAGCTTGTGTGTTTTTTCATAAAGCGCCATACCTTCTATCGCAGATTTCAAACTGCCGTCAAGCGCTCGGTATTCCTCCGGCGTGATATTCAAAATCTCCGTTGTCAGTGCTCCAAGCGGAAATGCTTCTCCGTAAATACCAAGCGTTTTTTCTCCAACATAAAACGTAATGGACTGAAACATACGTTTCTCCTTTGAAAACCTGTCCGCAAATGATTTTTATTTGTCTGCTATTACTCTGAGTGTATCAGAAAAATCTCCATACTACAAGTAGAAAGGTGCGTGCCGCGAAAAACGTGGTACGCACCTTTACTTTTTGATTCGGAGGAGATTTTTTGACAGGAAACACACCATTAAAACTGATTTCCATGAGCGAAATCAACGCGGAGGAGGTGCAATGGCTCTGGTATCCTTACATCCCGCTTGGCAAGCTGACGATCCTTCAAGGCGACCCCGGCGAGGGAAAAACGAGCTTCATTCTGGCGGTCATTGCAGCGCTGACGCGCGGCGATCCGCTGCCGGAGTGTGAACAGGCAGCGGAACCGATGAACGTGATCTACCAGACAGCCGAGGACGGTCTGGCGGATACCATCAAGCCAAGGTTAGAGAGCGCAGGTGCAGACTGCACACGTGTTCTGGTCATCGACGAGGGCAAACGGGAGCTGACACTCTGCGACGCAAGGCTGGAAGAAGCGATCCGCAGGACAGCGGCAAAGCTGATCGTGCTTGACCCGCTGCAGGCGTATCTCGGAAGCGATGTGGATATGCACCGTGCGAATGAGGTGCGCCCGGTACTCAAACGACTTTCCCTGATGGCGGAGCGCACACAATGCGCCGTCATTCTGATCGGACACATGAACAAGACGCAGGGATTGAAATCCGGCTATCGCGGTCTCGGCTCTATCGACTTCCGCGCTTCAGCCAGAAGCGTTTTGATCGTCGGGCGGCTGAAAAGCGGCGATACGCTCCGCATTGTCGCGCAGGACAAGAACAGCCTTGCACCGGAGGGCGCAGCCATTGCATTTGAACTTCATCCGGAGCATGGCTTTCAGTGGAAGGGCTTCTGCGACGCGACCGTTGACAACATCCTGAACGGCACAGGGCAGGTGCAGACAAAGACCATGCAGATGGAAGACGAGCTGCGCAGGTTTCTGACGCAGCCAAGACCAGCCGAGGAAGTCCTTGCGCTTGCAAAGCAGCTCGGCATTTCAGAGCGGACGCTGAAAATCGCAAAGCGAAATCTCGGCATTCTTTCGGAGCGCCGCGCCGACCAATGGCTCTGGCGCTTGCCGGAGCAAGAGGGTAAGGGGGTAACGCCTTGAACGGTTTTGCATCCTTGCACCCTTTCGCAGCAGGCACCGTTCGCCGCCGTGAGGCGCGTGTCGCCGCTGTGTGCGGCTTTCTGTCCCGACAGCGAGTGTGTGTGCGGCACAATGGGAAAAGCCAACGTTGCGCCGACGTGCGGGCAATGTAAAAAAACACAGGCGCAATACGCCAGCCCAATGCAGAAAAGTCCCGCCGCAGCGGGGAAAAATCCTCCCGAATGGGAGGAGCCAGCATCGCATTTGGCTAGTCGCCGGCACGCCGGCTCCCTGCCAAATGCCTCAAATCGGGCAGAAGCCCATACCCACTTCAATGAAAACGGCGGAAACATGAAAAAAGGCAAGCAATTCAGCATTCGGATCTCGGAACAGGATTTAGAGACAATCCGCCGAAAAGCAGCGCAGGCGCACATGAGCCAGAGCGACTATGTAATCAGTTGCTGTCTGGGCAAGAAAATCATCATTCTTGACGGACTGAAAGAAGTCCTGCGGCAGCAAAAAGCCATCGGCAACAATCTCAACCAGCTGACGGTACTGGCGAACATGGGCAAGGTACAGTTCGCCAATTTGGATTCTGCCGTGTAAATTCCAGGCAGGAACGACCCATCAATATTTACGATTGTAATACCAGTAGCACCCGGTATAAATGAGCGATTGAATACAAGTCAGCGCGCAGAGAACTTTGCCAATGAGCGGCTGATGGAAAACCAGAATCGCTGCGAGGACGGCAAGCAGCTGCGCGTAAATGCAGATAAAAAACGTCAGACTGCGCGCCTTATTTGCAACATATGCTGTTCGCTCGTCCTGAAGCGAAGCATCATAATCAGCCGCCTGATCGGGATCACGGCTGAGCCGGGCTGCGCGCAGCAGACGGACAAGCCCAAGCACGCAAACGCCGCCGCCAAACGATGCAAGCCAACTGCTTTTTATAAAATATCCTGCGATCGCCAAAACGGCTCCAAGTACGAAATACAGCATACCAAGTCTTTTCTGTTCCTTCAGTTTCATGCATCTTCCTCCTCGAAAATGAAAATATCCTCAATTCGCGCATCAAATATCTGCGCGATTTTGTGCGCCAGAAGAATGGACGGATTGTATCTATCGTTTTCCAACGAAATAATGGTCTGCCGCGTTACACCAAGCAGGCTTGCAAGTTGCTGCTGCGTCAGCCCGCGTGCTTTACGTTTTTCCGCAATGCAGTTTTTCATGTATACACCTCTTTTCAAAAAGTCAAGCTTGCTTTACATCAACATTATAACGCCAGCACCGTAAATATCAAGCTAATTTTACATTTACGTTTCAAATTTTATGGCAAAGCAGTTGGACGCGGACCTGAAAAAGCTCCTGACAAAGCGGGAAGCGCAGGAAGCCCTGAACGCGATGCAGATGAGCGCAGAAAATTTCGAGAAACAGGCTGGGAGCCTGAACGAGAAGTATTCTTCCGGCTGCACGGCGCTGACCGAGACTACGAAGAACGCCCTGACCACAATCCTGAACGATACGAAGAAGCAGCTTTCGAATACGGTGCAGGAGACGCGGAAGAAAATCCGGACGTGCGCGTGGGTCTCGATTACGGCGGTGATCTTGTGCGCGGCGCTGTGCAGCTTG
>ERZ506917.336-NODE-336-length-18914-cov-4.900154_pt1 | contig 18914 bp, 16 predicted proteins | sample MGYA00512904_ERZ506917 | MGnify/ENA metagenome assembly ERZ506917 | reverse complement strand
CCTTCGCTATCTGGGGCAGCAGCTGAAGCTATCGCGTACATCAGGAAAGGTTCTGTTTGCAGACAGAGAAGAAATACCGGAATTTGATACGGTTATTACGGTATATAATATGTTTTACTATGCAAAAGAGCATCCGGCAGCATCCGGGGAACTGGTTCCTTTTCGCCTGGTGAAACGGGTGTATCCTTTTGAACGTGCCTATCAGAAACAGATTCTGGAACCATTCGCCAGATTATTTTCCGGGCATGTGAAAGAACTGCGGGAAGCGTGTGAAAAACTGGGTGGTACAAAACTGCCACAGGGAGATGCGGGTTATCGGATCCCGGTATATCCGTATTTTGATATGGCGGTGTTGTTCTGGGACAGAGACGATGAGTTTGAGGCACAGGGAAATATGCTGTTTGATTCTAATATCACGGATTTTGTCCATGAAGAGAATGTGGTGTGTATTGCAGCGGATGCAGTAAGATATCTGTCCAGGGCAGCGGGCCTGGAAGAAATGAAGATTTATGCGGGATAATAAATAAAGAAAAGATATACCGGAAGAGATAAGGAGAGTAAACTATGAAGATTCGGGCGATGCAGCTGAAAGATATGGAAGAAGTGGTTGGGATGATGCGGGTATTTTATGATTCTCCTGCGGTGATCCATGCAGCACCGGACGAGATTCTGAGACAGGATGTAAAAGACTGCGTGGGAGATTGCCCGTATATTGAGGGATATATTTTTGAAGAAAATGACAGAATCCTTGGATACAGCATGGTGGCGAAAAGCTATTCTACGGAATATGGTGGTATATGTGTCTGGGTGGAAGATCTTTACATGAAAGAAGAAGCGAGAGGTCTGGGGGTCGGAAGCTGCTTGCCGAAGCTTACGAAGAGGCCAAGCGTGCAAATACAGCGAAGACGGAATTTCTTTCACGCATGTCACACGACATAAGAACACCTATCAACGGAATCCTTGGAATGTCACGAATTGCCGAACAGTGCATAGATGACAGGGACAGAGTGATGGATGCGCTGTTCAAGATAGATGATGCTGGAAAACAGCTTGAACTGCTCATCAACGATGTGCTTGATATGAGCAGACTTGAGAGCGGAAGAACGGAGCTCACCAGTGAACCGTTTGACATAATAAAGGTTTTGAGAAGTGGATATGATCCGATCCTGGTCATGGCACAGGAGAACGATGTGAAGCTTACGGGTGCTCATTTCAATATAAAGCACAACATGGTTATAGGCAGTCCGCTTCATCTTCAGCGGATCTCTCTCAATATACTGACAAATGCCATCAAGTACAACAAGCCGGGCGGAACGGTAGAGGCGTGGATGGACGAGATACCTGTAGACGGCAGGCATTCCAATTATGTGTTCAGGATAGCTGACACAGGAGTTGGAATGAGCCAGGAGTTCATCAGCCACCTGTTTGAGCCATTTTCAAGGGAGCACACTGATGCGGGAACAAAGTATCAGGGAACAGGTCTTGGCATGGCTATTACCAAGGAGCTTCTTGACCTCATGGGTGGAAGCATAGAGGTTGATAGTAAGCCGGGTGTGGGTTCTACATTTACCATGAAGATACCATTTGAGATCTTTACAGATGTCGTTGAGCCGGAGAAGCCAGAGGATCACGAGGCAGTCAGACTTGATGGAATGAAGATACTGCTGGTTGAGGACAATTCGCTCAACATGGAGATAGCAACATTTATGGTGGAGACGGTTGGTGCTGTTGCCACAACTGCGGCAAATGGCCGTGAGGCTGTTGAGATATACAGATCACATCCGGCTGGAAGCTTCGATGTGATACTCATGGATGTGATGATGCCGGAGATGGATGGCCTTGAGGCCACCAGGCAGATAAGAAGCTCAGACCTTGAGGATTCCGGAACCATTCCGATCATTGCCATGACTGCAAATGTATTCGCAGAGGATGTGAAGAAGTGCAAGGCGGCGGGCATGAATGAGCACATAGCAAAGCCACTTGATGAGGATAAGGCATTACATATAATTGCGGGATACAGACATTAAACACAATAAGATACACGATTAAAGAGATAATGATACAGTAAGTAAAAAGCAGTCTGCGGACATCGCCAGTGTTATACATGGTGATGATCCGTCAGACTGCTTTTTATTAATTATATTGAAATGTCTGTCTAGCCGATGCCTCCGAGAAGGATACCAAGTATCAATACAAGGAGACATACAGGACAGTAGATGTATTTGCATATAGGCACGAACTTCTCTGTGAACTTCTTTTCCCTTCCGGTGTTGACCTGTGTCTCAACATATTTCTTGCCACATACCCAGAAGAACATGATTCCGGCAAGTCCTGCGCCAAGTGGGCAGATGTAGATGGACAGTACATCCATCCAGTCAGATACGATACCCTGTATACAGATGGATACCACAACTGCTATGACACCGATGATGGCACATGCAGGTTTTCTGCCAACTCCAAGCTTCTCCTGCACCGTTGCGATTGGTGCTTCGTACAGGTTGATTAGTGATGACAGTCCCGCCATGAACACAGCCACAAAGAAGAGTATGGCAACAATATAACCGCCAGGCATGGACTTGAACAGGCATGGCAGATAGATGAACAGCAATCCCGGGCCGCCCTGGTTGAGCTGTGCTCCGGCAGTTGCCATGGCAGGTATGATTACCAGTGCGGCAAGCATGGCAGCAATCGTATCGAAAAGTGCAACACGTCCGGCAGCCCCCGGTATATCCTCATCGTCTGGCAGATATGAGCCGTATATCAGAGTTCCGTTTCCCGCAACTGAGAGTGAGAAGAATGCCTGTCCCAGCGCAAATATCCATGTCTTTGGATCTGCAAGTACCTTTGGTTCTATGCGGAAGATGTATTTGTATCCCTCTATGGCTCCCGGCTGGCATGCCGCATATATGGTCAGGATGATGAACAATACGAAGAACGCCGGCATCAGGATCTTGTTGGCCTTCTCAATACCGTTGCCCACGCCGAACATAAGGATGGTGATTCCGATGGCAAGTGCAATGATCTGCCATGCATTGTTGCCAAATGAAGATGCCATTCCGCCGAAGTTTGAAGCAAAGCCGTCTATATCCTCCGGTGACAGTGTGCTTCCGGTGAAAGCTCCGATCATGTATTTCAGTATCCAGCCCATGACGACCGTGTATCCGATGGCCATTGCCAGTGCGCCGAGCACAGGTATGCCGCCCAGCAGTTCACCGAGCTTTCGCTTGCCCTTTTTCTCCATGGCGATTCCAAATGCATCGATTGGACCGGATCTTGTAGCTCGTCCGAAGCTCATCTCTCCGATAACTCCGGTGAATCCGATGAGTACCACAAATATAAAATATGGTATGAGATAGGATCCGCCTCCGTACATGGAGACTCTTGTAGGGAACATCCAGATGTTGCCCATGCCCACGGCAGAGCCGATGCAGGCCAGGATGAAGCCCCATTTGTTGTTAAAAGATTCTCTCTTTTTCATGTATAATTCCTCCCAAATGTGTTCGTTACCGCATTGGCGGACCTCCCTCATAGTCCGTAAATTACGTTAACTTAATTAATATACATGAATATCATTTGGAAGTAAATTAAATAATGTGGACATGACTTAAAACATAGCTGCAAAAGCAAGAATTTAATTGAAAAATAACCGGCAGGTGGCGTACAATGTACCAGAAAAATGGAAAAAGTTATTTGAATATTATCTGAGAGGTGAGAAGATTGACAGAGGACAGATATGAACATATAGTACATCCATTTCCCCCACTATACGACGAGAAATCAAGGATACTCATACTGGGAAGCCTGCCATCGGTGAAGTCCAGGGAGCAGATGTTCTTCTACGGACATCCGCAGAACAGATTCTGGAAGGTCATCAGCAGAGTGCTTGGCGAGAAACTTCCGGTGACCATAGATGATAAGAAAGCCATGCTGCATGCACACCACATAGCCCTGTGGGATGCGATCTACAGTTGTGACATCATAGGTTCAAGCGACAGCAGTATAAAGAATGTTACGCCCACGGATCTGTCGAAGATAGTGGAAGCTTCCAAGGTCACAAAAGTGATATGCAACGGCAAGACCTCAGGAAAGTATTATGCAAAATATCAGCAGAAGATACTTGGCATAGAACCTGTTGTACTTCCGTCCACAAGCCCGGCAAATGCTGCGTTTTCAGTGGATAAGCTGGTTGACATCTGGGGTGCTGAGATACCGGATATATGCAAATTATAGACAGAAGATAAACTCATACATAACATTTTCTAAAGCTTTCTGTAGAATGATGTACAACGAGTGAGAATATGTTATCATAGAGACCGCAGCCGGATGGAGTCAGATATCCGCTGTGAATATAGAATATTCATAATTAAATTAAAAGGAGAGAGAAGAGATGGCATTAAGTTTTATCGAGATACTTAAGGTAGTATTCCTTGGTATCGTGGAGGGTGTCACAGAGTGGCTCCCGATCAGTAGCACAGGACATATGCTTCTTGTGGATGAATTTATCTCACTGAATGCGAGCACTGATTTCAAGGAAATGTTTTTCGTGGTGATACAGCTTGGAGCGATACTTGCTGTCGTGACCATATTCTGGAATAAGATGTGGCCTTTCCAGCTCAAAGACAAGACACAGCCTGTCATGAAGAAAGATACCTGGAGTATGTGGTTCAAGACAGTTGTTGCATGTATACCTGGAGCGATAGTTACGATACTGTTTGATAATTACATAGAGGCGCATTTGCACACAGCGGTTGTCATAGCGATTGCCCTTATTTTTTATGGAATAGCATTTATTGTGATTGAGAACTGGAACAAGACCAGAACACCGAAGGTTGAGACGCTGAACGACATAACATACAAGACAGCATTTCTTATAGGTATGTTTCAGGTGCTCTCCATCATACCGGGTACATCCCGTTCAGGTGCCACCATCATAGGCGCTCTGCTCATCGGTGTATCAAGAGTGGCAGCAGCGGAGTTCACATTCTTCCTTGCGGTTCCGGTTATGTTCGGACTCAGTGCTCTGAAGATGATCAAATTCGGACTGTCATTTACAAGTGCTGAGTTCGCTATACTTATTATAGGTTGTGTCGTTGCATACCTTGTATCCATTGTTGTTATCAAGTTCCTGATGAGCTACATCAAGAAGCATGACTTCAAGATATTTGGCTGGTACAGGATCGTGCTCGGAGTTATAGTTCTTGCATATTTTGCCTTATTTGCATAGCTTATAAATAAATAAAATCAAAAATTGCATAATATATATAGTATGTGCTATAATGCCCATGAATTGTGCATTATAGCACATATTAACATTGTGATAAAATTTTATGGGAGAAGAAAGATGGCAAAGGTTTCAATCATCATTCCAACATATAACGTAGAGATGTATCTGGTGGAGTGTATGGATAGTGTTGTAAATCAGACATTGAAGGATATCGAGATCATATGTATCAATGACGGATCTACAGACAGTTCACTTGAAATATTAAAGGGATATGCGGAGAAAGACGACCGTATCATTATTGTTGACAAGGAAAATGGCGGTTATGGAATAGGCATGAATATCGGTCTTGATAAGGCTACAGGTGAGTATATTGGTATAGTTGAGCCTGATGATTTTGTGCCACTTAATATGTATGAGGAACTGTACAACAAGGCGGTTGAGAACGACCTTGACCTTGTAAAGGCAGATTTCTATAGATTTAAGCGCAACGATGACAATGGCAACATGACTTTGGTGTACAACCACTTGTCACCGAATGCAGAGGATTATAATGTTGTGTTCAATCCAAGCGAGACACCAAGTGCGATCCGTTTCATTATGAACACATGGAGTGGAATCTACAAGAGAAGCTTCATAGAGGAGTATCATATCAGACACAACGAGACTCCGGGAGCATCATTCCAGGACAATGGTTTCTGGTTCCAGACATTTATATATGCCAAGAGAGCTATGATAGTGAACAAGCCATATTATATGAACCGCAGAGATAACCCGAATTCATCTGTTCACAGCAGAGAGAAGGTATACTGTGTCAATGTTGAGTATGATCACATCAGAGATATACTTGTAAAGGATCCTGAGATCTGGGAGCGTTTCAGAGGCGTATACTGGCTCAAGAAATACCACAATTACAACGAGACGATCAGGAGAATCGGACCTGAATTCAAGAAGGATTATATAAGAAGATACAGCTCCGAGTTCAAGAGAGCAATGGAGATGCAGGAGATTGATCAGACTATATTTACAAAGCTTGAGTGGGCGAACATCCAGTTTATCATCAAGTCCCCTGACGATTACTATTATACAAGAATCGCATGTACAGATCGTGAGCGCAAGCTTGAGAGAGAAGTCAGGAGACTCCGTGGTCTGGTTCATCAGACCCGTGCAGATCTGGACAGAGTGAAGAAGACACCTACATTCAGGATCGGTGCGGTCATTATGTTCATACCTAGAAAGATCAAGAGTTTATTTAGTCGAAACAAATAGAGGTAAAGCTATGGGTACAAAGGTATCAGTTATTCTTCCTGTTTACAATGTGTCTGATTATCTGCGCCAGTGCATGGACAGCATAGTGGGTCAGACACTTAAGGATATAGAGATCATTTGCGTGGATGATGGCTCCACAGATGATTCTCTGGCGATATTGAAGGAATATGAGGCGAAGGATCAGCGTGTAAAGGTTATACAGCAGGCAAATGCCGGAGCCGGGGCAGCGAGAAACAAAGGTCTTGAGATCGCGACCGGAGAGTATCTTTCATTTCTGGATTCCGATGATTTCTTTGAGCCGGACATGCTGGAAAAGGCATGGAGCAAGGCTCACGAGACCAGAGCTCAGGTAGTTGTGTTCAGATCAGATCAGTACAGAGAGGATCTTCAGGAATTTGTTCAGGTCAGATGGACACTTCACGAGAAGGAGCTTCCACCGTACAGACCAATGTATTTTCGTAATTTCACGGGCAATATATTCAAGGTGTTTGTGGGATGGGCTTGGGATAAGCTCTTCAGCAGGGAATATGTTGAGGAGAACCATTTCCGATTCCAGCAGCTCAGAACTTCGAATGATATGCTGTTCGTATTTTCAGCGATAGCATTTGCAACAAATATAGAGATAGTGGACGAGGTGCTTGCACACCAGAGAAGAAACAATCCAAAGTCATTGTCCAATACCAGAGAGAAGTCATGGCAGTGCTTCCACGAGGCTCTTGTGGCACTCAAGGCGGCGCTTGAAGCCCACGGCAATTTCTGGGAGTATGAGCAGGATTACATCAACTATGCACTGCATTTCAGTCTGTGGCATCTGGAGACCATCACAGGACCAAAGAAGGAGGTTCTGTTCAACAAACTTAAGGAAGAGTGGTTCGAGGAGTTTGGTATCAAGAGTCTTTCAGAGGAGTGCTTCTACAACAAGACCGAGTATGGCAAGTACAAGGTTATCATGGATAAGACCTTTGAGGAGTACGAGAAGGCAACAGCATAGAAAAGAAAAAACAGTTTCACCAGTCGATCGGTGAAACTGTTTTTTTGTGGACAAATGTGTGTATCAGAACAGGTTCATAGCACCTATGATGCCCTGATTTCCCTCGAGCCCTGCGGGAACAATGTATGTGTCGGTGTCCTTGACCTGTGGCATGTCGATGTAACCCGACAGCAGTTCAGTGTAGTAATTGCGGATCATAGGGAACAGGAATTTGTTGTCCATGACTCCGCCGCCAAGGACGATCCTCTCAACTGAGTAGCACATGGTGTAGTTGACCAGTGCCTCAGCTATATAAAATGCTTCAAGATCCCATACCGGTGAGTCGGCTGGGATGTCTTTGCCTTTCATTCCGGTTCTGCGCTCAAGCATAGGGCCGGATGCAAGACCCTCTACACAGCTCTGGTGGAATCGGCAGGTACATGGTATATCATCGCCGGTTCGTCTAGGGATGAGGATGTGGCCTGTCTCCGGGTGTTCCATGCCGTGAATGAGTCTGCCATCGGATATTATACCGCCGCCGATGCCGGTTCCAACAGTGAGGTACATTCCCGAGTTGAGTCCTTTCAGTGCTCCATACAGGTATTCACCCCAGGCTGCTGCGTTTACGTCTGTGTCCACCACAACCAGGCAGCCAAGCGCATCCGTAAATGCTTTGTAAAGGCTGAATCCCTCCCAATCTTTCTTGGGACTCCTCATGATGGAGCCGTAGGTAGGGGAATTAGGATTGATGTCGGCCGGGCCAAATGTACCGATTCCGAGAGCGGATATGTCATATTTCTTAAAGTAATCTATCATGGCAGGCACGGACTGTTCAGGTGTGCCCGTCGGTATGGATATTCTGTCTATTATATTCTTGTCTGCATCGCCTATGGCACAAACCATCTTGGTGCCACCGGCTTCAAGTGCGCCGTAGTACATATTTCCTCCTTGGTGCCATGTTTATATGGCAGAAATTTTTCAAAATTATATACATTATATATGCCGTGTCACTTATCTTCAAGCCCGGATTTGCGTCGGTACTTGTGGAATATAAAAGAGAATTGGTGTACGCTTTTTTGGACACTTGACAAGATAAGATAGAGCCATACTAAGGAGCTTGATAGAGGCTTGAAGCTTGGAAGATAAAGTGTACAGGAGGCGTGATCATGATAAAAGGATATTTTGTTTCGGAAGGGTATATGGGATATGTGGACGGAGAGTACCAGCTTTTCGCTGATGAAAGAGATTATGTTGAGTATATAGAAGATTAGCCATTTAGCTTCTTGACCTTAGCATAACTTATGTTATGATGAGGCATATGGGTTAATACACAGGGATTACAATACGGATGGTGCTGCTATGAAAATCTGCAAGGTGATTCATGAGTTTGTATATCATGGATAATCTAAATATATACAAGGAGCAAACATAGTGGAAAAGGTATTGAACAAAAAAGAATATGTTATGGATATGACAGAGGGAAGCAGTATGAAACTGATCATGAAGTTCTCAGTTCCGCTACTTATAGGCAATCTATTTCAGCAGGTATACAGCCTGGTTGATTCGATAGTGGTTGGTCGTCATCTAGGGGCAAATGCGCTTGGCGGTGTGGGATCAGTTGGAATGATCAGTTTCCTGTTTTTTTCTTTGTGCAATGGAATGGCATCTGGAATAGGTGTTGTCATATCAAGATATTTTGGAGCGAAGAAAGAAGAGCAGGTAAAAAAAGCCATAGCAAATGCATTGTTTGTCATATTGGCGGTTGGTGCACTCATGAGTATACTGGGATATTGTTTTGCGGGGCCTATTATAAGGCTAATGAAGACCCCTGCAGAGACCTTTGACTACGCATATACATACATGAGGATCACCTGTGGATTTACGATAGCGGTGGCTATTTATAACGGAATTTCTGCTGTGCTAAGGGCACTTGGGGATTCAAAGACCCCTCTTATATTTCTCATGATTGCTTCTGCCATAAATGTTGTGCTTGATATTGTGTTTGTCATATACATGGATATGGGCGTTGCCGGTGCCGCATATGCAACGGTTCTCAGTCAGATCCTGTCTAGCGTTGGCTCTATATGTTATGCGGTGAAAACCAATCCCTATTTCAGACTGAAGAGAGGCCATTTCAAGTTTGACAGAGATATAATGAAGGAAGATTTCAGTATCGGTATACCAATGGCGGTTCAGACTTCCATGATATCAATATCCTGCTCAATACTGCAGACCCTTATAAATGGATATGGTCCGGAGGTCATGGCTGCATATACTGCAACAGGAAAGGTTGAGGGAATCATATTCCAGCCGTTTAGTTCTCTGGGACTTGCATTGTCTACATTTGCAGGACAGAACTGTGGCGCACTCAAGTACGAAAGGGTGCGCAGAGCGGTATGGCAGACAGAGCTCATCACGCTGGCTCTTGGCGCAGCAATGTTCTGTCTGGTAGCAGTTTTCAGGGAAAATGTTGTGGGATTTTTCGTGACGGAGGAGAATGTCATAAGGCTTGGCGCGAAGGGACTTGTGATATCCGGAAGTATGTATATTGCACTTGGAACGATATATACCATGAGAGGCGCATTAAATGGAATGGGGGATGTGGTGTTCTCCATGCTGAATGGTGCTCTTGAGGTGGGAGGAAGGATAGTATTTGCGCTGATACTGATGTATGTGTTAAAGATGGGATTCTGGGGAGTGTGGTATACGAATATATTTACATGGATTGTGATAGCACTCACCGCATCTGTGAGATTTTCTGTGTATATAAGAAAGTGTCAGAGAGAAGATGAAGGTACGGAAAATGCATAGATAATAATTAATATAGCAAGGACGCCTTTTGGGGGGCGTCCTTCTTCGATTCAATCACATTGATACTCCAAGGGATATAGGTGTTATGAATTAGCATACTTTATATTTTGACAAAAATTCAGCGCTATATTATCTTTAATACAGAATAAACAGGAGATGACCATATATGTCAGGGGAAAGATCAGTGGATGTTGAAAAAATAAATAATAATGAAAAAGGCTTTGAACCGGCGCATATCAGAAGTGTGATCTCGCTGGCTCTGTTCAGCTTTGTATTTCTGGGTATGGAATTCTTCTTCGACAGCAGGGCAGCAGAAGTGGTGGATGCCAGGAGTGTTCTGTTGTATCAGAGTGTGATATTGCTGGCCAGTGTGGTGGGCCTATTCATATATGCACTGGTTAAGAGATATGTCGGCAGCAAAATCAAACAGATAATGGCTATTGCTTTGAATATAGTGGAGGTTGCCGCGCTCGTAGCGATAATACTGTGTTCCGGCAAATTGATACTGTTATATGGAATTATATTCTTTATTGTGTGTGGTGTTATGGGAGGACGCGTGTATCACGATGTGAGCCGCGATTATACGGATAAAAAGCATCTTACGGTAATTGTGGGAATTTCATATGCACTTGGACTGCTTCTGCAGTATATCAATTATAATCTTATAGACAATGTGATCCTGCGTATGGTTATGTTCTCGCTGGCCATAGTGGCACTTGCAGTGATACTTTTTCTGGCCAGAGATGAATACGCAGAAGCGGAAGTGAACACATACATGGTAGATGAGCGGAACAAAACGAATTGCAAAGAAAAATGTGACGAAACAACTCCTGATAGCGGATCGGTGGCTGTGGCGCTTGTGATGGTTGTTCTTCTTATGACGTTTATATTTTCCGCACTGGATAATGTTGTGACCGTTGTCCACGCTGAGGGCGGGGCAGATGTGGGGCAATGGCCAAGGTTGTTTCTCGCATTAAGCGGAGTTGCAGCAGGCTTCTTGTTTGATATAAAAGATCAGCGCTTTATGAATCAGATGATGTACTGCGTTACAGTGTTGTCCGTTATAGCCATGCTTATCATAGAGTTTGGAGGGGCATTTATCATAGGTCTGATTGTATTCTATCTTGCAGCCGGATTCTTCGTAGTGTATTTCACGACAGGATTCATAAATGTATCCTATGGAATGCGTTGGTCAGCGCTTTGGTCTGGTGCCGGAAGGGCAGTCAACAATATTGGTGCGGGTATTGTGGGAATAATATCATATATGCTGATAGATTCCCCCGGAATCATGGTTATGAGTGTAGTGGTCATATTGTTGCTCGTACTTATAAGCATTGCGGTATTTGTGCTTGAAAATCTACAGAAGGAACAATATAGACGATATGATGAAGAAAAAGTGACGAAATCAGCGGAGAATTCTAACGCAAGAGTTGAGGTTGATTTTGAATGCTTTGCAGATGCTCATCATCTCACGGGGCGTGAGCGGGAGGTGTTGCAGAAGCTGCTTGTATCTGATGGCAGTGTACAGGATATAGCGGATGAGCTGTACATATCAAGGGCATCCCTATATAGGCATATATCTTCCATGAATGAGAAGACTGGAACGAAGACCAGAGTAGGCCTTATTCAGTATTATTATGGATGGCATGAGGAATGATGATTGCGTGAGAGTTGATTGCTATGGAAGTATAAGTGTGCCAGATTGAAAATACACATATGGATTAGATAAAAGTGATGAATGAATGTAAAATTGAATATATAGCACATATTGAGACATATGTAACGTTATGAAAACGACAGCAGATGACTATAATCTATGACATAAAACAACAGGTGAGTTACTTACCTGTAGACGAAGAATATCATAGAAGGGGGAATGACTATGAAGCATTTCAGGAGATTGACATTTCTGCTGTCGTTTATTTTTATTCTGATGGCGGGTGGTGTCACGGCTATGGCCGCAAACAATGGTCCGTGTGAGGATGAGGAGTGGAGCTTTGCATATGTTGAGTTCTACAATCCGGATAATAACGAAGCGATATATGTGTACAGCTTCAGGACTCCGCAGGCAGGAACAACTACCAGTGCCAAAGGTGCGGTGTATGACAAGAGTACGAACACTTTGACACTCACCAATTGTAATTTGCCGGATTACAGGGTCGTTACCAATATGATGGGCGATGATTTTAAGATCAAGCTCGTGGGAACGAGTCATGTAAGTGCATTGTATGCATGGGGAGATGGATATGGCGGTTCTGTGGAAATCGTTGGTGACGGTAAATTGTATGTCAACGAGAAGCAGAAGTCAACTGACGCAATAGTTTTACAGCCGGAGGGAACAAGATCATACTTCAAGATAAGCGGAAATGCTGAGGTACACGCATTTGCGGGAAAGACGGACGGCAACCTTGTTCTGGCCATGAACACAACGGTTGCAGATTGTTTTGCTGTAAATGGTTTGACCGGTCTTCAGAAGACACAGGCAACCAGAATGAACTATGAGCAGATACAGAGCATAGAGATTGATCTGAGCGGTGAAGGTGACATTTGTCAGGTGTACAAAAAAGCTGATGATAAGAAATTGTATACTGTGACGGAGGGGGTGCGTACCGAGTATAATCCAGATGGAACGATAAAGGCAGAGAATGTGCGTATATATACAGAGTATGAGCTCATGCCTATACCAGGAAACGATGGAAAGTATTATATGCATGAGCTGAAGACTACAGAGGGTACATTCAACGCTGAGGAGTGTGGATACACCGATACACAAGAATCTGTTGCCGGATATTCTTTCAGATCCTCTTCACCTGCATATGTGTACATTGAGGAGAAGACGGGCGATAAGTGTGTATTTTTATATAATTCAATAGATAATAACTACAAAGATTATGCATATTTCAAATATGACATAGCAGGTGTACTTGGCGATGTGACAGACAAGTATGGAAATGTGTCATCATATTGTATGGTGGAGAAGTCAGAAGACAATGTTTCATTTACAAGAGACCTGTATTACAGCAATGAGTATATGTTGTCACAGGGTTACAAGGTATCCGGTGAGCTTGAATATATACAGAACACTTACGTGGTGTATAGTAATGCCGCGTCTGGCGTCCTCACAGCAAAGACGACCGTATGTAAGCACGCCACAAAGGTGAACACTGTGACAACAAAAGCAACAATGTCGAAGGCTGGCGTCATCACCACAACGTGTAAGTCATGCGGCAAAAAGCTTTCGACATCCAGAATATCCAAGGTGTCTACAATTAAGCTTAATACGGCTTCGTATGTATATAATGGAAAGGTCAGAACACCGGCGGTTACAGTAAAAGATGCCGCTGGGAATATTCTGACAAAGAATAAGGATTACAAGGCCACCTACAGTGCGGGGAGAAAAAATGTAGGAAAATATTCGGTCAAGGTCACATTGTGCGGAAATAAATATAAGGATTCGAAGACAATGTATTTCACCATCAATCCGAAGGGAACCACCATTGCTGCGACTGCGTCCGGCAAGTGCCGCATGACAGTCAGATGGAACAAGCAGATGACACAGACAACGGGTTACCAGTTACAGTATTGTGCAAATAAGAATTTCAGAAGTGGCACAAAGGTAAAGACTGTAAGCAAGAACAAGACGATCAGAACAAGTGTAAAGAAGCTTGCGAGTAGAAAGACATACTATGTACGTGTGAGAACCTACAAGACAGTAAAGATAAATGGAAAGTCAGTGACATTTTACTCTGCGTGGAGCAAGGCGAAATCTGTTAAAGTAAAATAGCTTAATTACATCATTTTGAACAACGGGGCGTATACAGAACATAACAACAGTTTTGTATACGCCCCACTTTTGGTGTGCAAAACAGGCAGATGGTATTATAATATACAAAGGCGATGTGAAGCTTCAGCCATGTACAAAGATGGATGACTGGTGCTTCAGTATACAGACAGGAGTTATTATGAAGAAGATACTTGTGGCGGTTGACTCTTTCAAGGGAAGCATGACGAGTCTTGAAGCGGGGAATGCCATAAAAAAAGGAATAAAGTCAATATTGCCGGATACAGAGGTCAGGGTACGTCCTGTGGCTGATGGCGGAGAGGGCACTACTGATGCTCTTATATATGGAAGAGATGGTGTCAGCAGAGAGCGATGTTATGTGACCGGACCGCTTGGTGATAGGATCACTGCGGAATATACAATATATAATGCCGCAGACGGGCGAACTGCTGTCATGGAGATGGCAGCGGCGGCGGGGCTTCCACTTGTTCCGGAGAACCGGAGAGATCCGATGCATACGACTACATATGGTGTCGGTGAGATGATAAATGATGCCGTTTCAAAGGGATGTGAGCGTTTTATCATCGGGATAGGTGGTAGTGCAACGAATGACGGCGGGATAGGAATGCTTCAGGCTCTTGGATTTTACTGTCTTGATGCGGATGGGAAAGATGTGCCATATGGAGCGGCGGGACTTGGCGTCCTGGAGCGTATGATCAGACCTGATGGTATGTTTGGTATTGACAATAAATCTGGCCAGAAAGAAGCTGAAGTTTCTCGTGTGACAGGTGATGGCGAAGTGGAATTTGTATCAAAGTTAATGCACTGTTCATTCCGTATCGCCTGTGATGTGACGAATCCACTTGTAGGTGAGCTCGGATGCAGCCGGGTATTTGCACCACAGAAGGGGGCAAATGCGGAGACTGTTGAGCTCATGGAAGAATACATGAAGCATTATGCTGATATTGTAGAAGAATCGGTAGAAGGTTTGAGCAAATCGGCACAGCTTATTGACTGTGGATATGAAAAAACTGACGTAGATACAGAGCCTGTAGGTGAAAATGAAACAGGAAAATTCGACAGGTATACACTAGGCGCCGGCGCTGCGGGTGGTCTCGGATATGCATTTCTCATGTTCCTCGGCGGAAAACTAACGCCAGGAATTGATATAGTTTTGTCTGAGACAGGGCTTGAGGCGGACGTAGAATGGGCGGATACTGTAATAACCGGTGAGGGCAGGATAGATGCCCAGACCATGATGGGCAAGACCCCATTGGGAGTCGCAAAGCTTGCAAAGAAACACGGCAAATATGTGATCGCCATAGGAGGATGTCTTGGGGATGGCGCGGAGAACTGCGTCAAAGAAGGAGTGTTCAATGAGTGCTATGCGGTAAACAATGTGCTTGGGATAGATGACAGTGATCCGGAGCAGGTGAGAACGGCGATGAAGCCTGAAAATGCTGCGGCGAATTTGACGACGTGTGCCGCAAAGATCACAGGACTCAAGGAACAGATGTCGGCACGTGTGTGCAGACCTGCACTGCTTAGATAGATATGGGATTGAATTTGTTTGAAACAGAATCAGAGGCGTGTGAATTTTTTCTGCAAAAAATGAAGAGATATGCAAGGAAATAAATTTACTACTATATAATACGAGGAGAATAAAAAGATGACAAGAGAAGAAGCGTGGGAATTACTCACAGAGTACAACAAGGATGAGTTTCATCTGGAGCATGCACAGATCGTAGAGGGAACCATGAGGTATTTTGCAAGGGAACTTGGTTATGGCGATGAGGAAGAGTTCTGGGGAATAGTCGGACTGCTTCACGATCTGGACTTTGAACAGTATCCTGAGCAGCATTGCATCAAGTCCCAGGAGATCATGAGAGCGCACGGTGTTGACGAGAGGATCATACATGCGACGGCAAGCCATGGCTATGGTATCACGGTTGACATAAAACCAGAACATGAGATGGAGAAGGTTCTCTATGCTGTGGACGAGCTTACAGGACTTATCGGAGCGGTTACACTTATGAGACCATCAAAGAGTGTTCAAGATCTGGAACTCAAGTCAGTTAAGAAGAAATACAAGAGCAAGGGATTTGCTGCGGGATGCTCCAGGGAGGTCATCGAAAGAGGTGCAGATATGCTTGGTTGGTCACTTGATGAATTGATCACCAAGACTATAGAGGCGCTCAGGACATTCAGACCATGATCGGGGGTATAAAGAAAATCGGAGAATTTGTCCGCAAAGAGACAGTGCTCACCGTGGCACTTCTGCTGGCGGTGATATCGGCATTTATCGTGCCTCCGGACAGCGCGTATGTGGACTACATAGATTTCAGGACACTTGCGATACTTTTCTGTCTTATGACAGTGGTCGCGGGATTTTCACAGCAGGGGATGTTTGGCATCATAGCGAAAAGTATGATAAATCGTATGGGTTCGCTCCGGGCGGTGACAATTGTCCTGATATTCATGTGTTTCTTTTTCAGCATGTTTATCACAAATGATGTGTCGCTCATAACATTTGTACCGATGACACTCACGGTCCTTGGTATGGCAGGAGAGGAAGTACTTACCAGATGGATGGTGCCGGTGATAACCCTCCAGACCATAGCTGCGAACCTTGGCAGTATGCTGACACCCATAGGCAATCCGCAGAACCTGTATCTGTACGGACTTGTAGGGATCAGCGCAGGCAGGTTTGTATTGCTTATGCTGCCATATACAGTGGCATCGGCAGCGCTTCTTGTAATATGTGTCATAGTATGCATGAAAGGAAAAAACAGGCAGCTTGAGATCAGACTCTCGGACGGAGATGTACAGGTTGACAGGAAGCTTGTCGGAATTTACTGCATACTTTTTGTGTTGTCATTGCTCACCGTGGCGCGAATCGTCCCATACTGGGTGACATTTGCGGTAGTGCTTGTGGTAGTCCTTATATGCCAGAGAAGATTGCTGCTGAAGGTAGACTATTCGCTGATATTCACATTTGTGGGATTCTTCGTGTTTATCGGAAACATGGGAAGAATAGAAGAATTTAGGACATTTGTGGAGAGTGTTCTTGGCGGGCATGAGATGATCACATCAGTACTTGCAAGTCAGGTCATAAGTAATGTGCCAGCGGCGGTGTTATTGTCGGGATTTACAGATAAATACACAGATCTGATAGTCGGTACCAATCTCGGAGGACTCGGAACTTTGATTGCGTCCATGGCAAGTCTGATCTCATTCAAATACGTGGCGAGACAGGACAAGGGCGCCAGAGGAAGATATCTGGCATATTTCACATTTGCAAATGTGCTGTTCCTGGTGGTGCTTATATGCATGTGGAAAATAATATTTTAGCCAGAAAAATATTGCCCTTAGATGGCAGTAGTCATAAAATAGAAAGGTAGGTTTCTTCAAATTAAGGAGGCAGATAATATGAGTAAGAATCTTGGTGCAAAACCTATGCTGGTGCCACAACCGGTCATGATGATCGGAACATACGATGCCGATGGCAATGCAAATGTCATGAATGCGGCATGGGGCGGAATAGTCGGAGCAAATGAGATCATATTTGACCTTGGAAGTCATAAGACTACCGAGAATATAAAGCTGAACAAAGCGTTCACAGTTGCCATTGCTGATGCAGAGCATGTGGCAGCCTGTGACTATGTGGGAATCGTGTCGGCAAATGACGAGCCAGACAAGATGAAGAAGGCTGGTTTTACAACCAGAAAGAGCGAGTTTGTAAATGCTCCAGTCATCAACGAGCTTTCACTGACAATGGAGTGCAAGCTCAAGGAGATCATAGACGGGGACAAGTTCCTCGGCGAGATTGTAAATGTTGTTGCAGACGACCGTATCCTGGGCGATGACGGCGAGATCACATATGAAGAGTTCCATCCGATCGTGTTTGACACCATCGGACATGGATATTTTGCACTCGGCGACAGGGTTGGCGATGCTTTCTCAGAGGGTAATAAGTTGAAGTAGACAAGCTTGTAACTTGGGAAAATCATCAAATTGTACATTGTAACATGAAAAAATTAGCCGTTTTTGGAAGAAAAACCTTAATTTTTCAAGCAAATGTTCAATATACATATGGAAAAAGGCGAAATAATGTGATATAACAGACACATATAAAAAAGCACAAGCTAAAGTGAAAGGAAGATTTAGATATGGATAAGAAGAATATCGATTGGGCAAACCTTGGATTTGGCTATGTTCAGACAGATAAGAGATTTGTAGCAAATTATAAGGATGGAGCATGGGATGAGGGTACACTCACAGAGGATCCTAACGTAGTATTAAACGAGTGCGCAGGTGTTCTTCAGTACGCTCAGACAGTTTTCGAGGGAATGAAGGCTTACAGAACAGAGGATGGACGTGTTGTATGTTTCCGTCCTGACCTCAACGCAAGCAGAATGGCAGACTCAGCAAGAAGACTTGAGATGCCACCTTTCCCAGAGGATAGATTTGTACAGGCAATAGTAGATACAGTAAAGGCAAATATTGATTATGTACCACCTTACGGATCAGGTGCTACATTATATATCAGACCATATATGTTCGGTTCAAATCCAGTTATAGGTGTTAAGCCGGCAGACGAGTATCAGTTCAGAATCCTCACAACACCAGTTGGTCCTTACTTCAAGGGCGGTGCAAAGCCTATCACAATCAAGGTTTCAGATTTCGATAGAGCAGCACCTCACGGAACAGGACACATCAAGGCTGGTCTTAACTATGCAATGAGCCTTCATGCAATAGTTACAGCACACAAAGAGGGATTCGATGAGAATATGTATCTCGATGCAGCTACAAGAACAAAGGTTGAGGAGACAGGTGGAGCAAACTTCATCTTCGTTACAAAG
>ERZ506917.327-NODE-327-length-19124-cov-4.082542_pt1 | contig 19124 bp, 20 predicted proteins | sample MGYA00512904_ERZ506917 | MGnify/ENA metagenome assembly ERZ506917 | reverse complement strand
AGGCGGAAAAGACCCGCTGTTTGGGCATGTTGACGGTTTTCAGATAGGCCCTAATTGGAGTTCAGTATAAGAGTCCCCTGCAAGATCCCATTTGCGCCGTTTCCGTTGACGTTGGTGATATTATATGGTATAATCGATATAAATGAACCGAATAGTCCCTGTGCCTCCACGATACACCTGCTGTGAAGAATAAAAAGGAATGGATGCTTTTTGTTCCGTCAGAAGATCCCCCCGATTTTATTGCGGTTGACATCGTGCAAATCTGGAAACAATCCATGGGGCATTTCAATATCTTGCACATGCTGGATATACTTTGGCGTGCCCTTCTGTTTATGGGCAAGGCTTGCGTGTTCTGCATATTTTTTATCCGGGAGGAATTTTTTTATGAGCAGAAAAGTAACCGTTATTGGAGCCGGAAATGTGGGGGCAACCATCGCCTACACCTTGTCCCTTGGGGACATCGCTTCCCAGATCGTTGTAGTCGATATCAACAGGGAGAAGGTAGAGGGCGAGGTCATGGACATCGTTCAGGGAACCAGCTTCCGCGAGCCGATCTCTGTCATTGCCGGTGATTACGCTGACGCGGCAGACTCCGACATCGTCATCATCACCTCCGGCATCGGGCGCAAAGCCGGTCAGAGCCGCATCGATCTGGCACAGACCAACGTCAACATCATGAAGGATATTGCGCCAAAGATCGCGGCGGTCGCCCCCAACGCCCTGTATGTCATCGTCAGCAATCCTGTGGACATCATGACCTACGTGTTTACCAGAGTCTCCGGCATTCCGGAAAGCCAGATCATCGGCTCCGGCACCATTCTGGACACCGCCCGGCTCCGCTACGACCTGTCCCACCGCTATCACATCGCCCAGAAGAACATTCATGCCTACGTCTACGGTGAGCATGGGGATACCTCCTTCATTCCGTGGTCTCTGGCGCAGATCTCTGGCTGCCCCCTCAGCGAATACGAAGATATGATGGTCAAGCGGAATGTCACGAAGAACCGCCTAGACCCGGAGCAGACGCTGAAATACGTCCAGAAATCCGGCGGCGAGATCATTGCCAAGAAGGGCGCTACCTTCTACGCCGTATCCGCTTCCGTGAATAAAATTCTGGGTGCGCTGGTAGCCGCCTATGACAGCGTGGCCACCGTGTCCTCCATGATGCACGGAGAGTACGGGATCGAGGACGTGTGCATCAGCACCATGACGATCATCGGCCCCAACGGCGTGAAGGGAAAGGTTCCCGTGGAGCTGACCTACGACGAGCAGGCAAAGCTCCGCGCCAGCGCCGACGCGCTGAAGGAGGTCATCGCAAGTCTGGATATATAAACCGTTAAGTTGTGAGGCATACGCAGGGGGATAATCCGATGATTGAGCTGCGAGCCATCAGTGAAGATAACTTCAGAGAATGCCTGCTTTTGAGAGCAAGTGTAGAGAATGAGGATTTTGTCGATTCTGTGACCTATTCACTGGCGGAAGCATGGGTTTACTATCAAGACACAAGGCCGTTTGCCATATACAGCGATGACACGATAGTTGGGTTTGTTTCCATGTATGTGGGAGAAGACAATTATCAAATCATCAACTTCTTAATTGACGATGCATTTCAGAGGAAGGGATATGGATCAAAGGCGGTAAAGCTCTGTATTGAGTATTTGCAAAGGGAATTCTCTGCCTGCAGAATCTCTGCTCCGGTAAAGATGGAACATATTGCTGCGCAGGAGTTCTGGATAAAGCAGGGCTTTTGTCTTTCCGATACGATTGAGGATGGATATGTATTTATGAGACTCTTTTTGACTTGACAAAAAACGAACCCATGCATAGCGGAATGAAATGATTTGATTGAGGTACTGAAGATGGCAGAAACTTATTATAAAGCTGGACAAATCCGGCGAATGCGTTTATAATGGGCGCAGGGATGTGACTGGAAGGGATTTCCGGCGGCAAAGCTTCCCCATTATGCCCGCCATAAGCGGAAAAAAGGAGAACATATGAGAGAAATTCCTGTCAGCCGGATCACCGATGCTGTGGAGCGGCTGTGTATCGAAGCCAATACCCACCTCCCCGATGACGTGAAGCGCGCCATCGAAGCCTGCCGTGCCTGCGAGGACGGCGAGATCGCCGTGGGCGTACTGGATAACATCATGGAAAATTACCAGATCGCCGACCGGGAATGCGTTCCCATCTGCCAGGACACCGGCATGGCCTGTGTGTTTCTGGAGATCGGTCAGGACGTCCACCTCACCGGCGGCGACCTGCGGGAAGCGGTGGACGAGGGCGTTCGCCGGGGCTACACCAACGGCTTTCTGCGCAAGAGCGTCGTCCGCGACCCCGTTCGCCGGGGCAACACCGGCGACAACACCCCTGCCGTTCTGTACACCGAGATCGTTCCCGGCGAACAGGTGAAGATCACCCTCGCCCCCAAGGGCTTCGGCAGTGAGAACATGAGCGCCATCCGGATGTTCAAGCCCTCCGCCGGACTGCAGGGCATCAAGGACTTCATTCTTGAGACGGTGGAGGCAGCAGGCCCCAATCCCTGCCCGCCCATCGTCGTCGGCGTGGGCATCGGCGGCACCTTCGACAAGGCGGCGCTGCTGGCGAAAAAAGCCCTCATGCGTCCGCTGGACACCCGGAATCCCGATCCCTTCTATGCCGGTCTGGAAAAGGAAATGCTGGAAAAGGTGAACGCTCTCGGCATCGGCCCGCAGGGCTTCGGCGGCAGAACCACCGCCATCGGCCTGAACATCGAGACCATGCCCACCCACATTGCGGGTATGCCCTGCGCCATCAACATCAACTGCCACGTGACCCGGCACAAGACGGAGGTGCTGTAACATGGAAAAGAAAATCACCCTTCCTCTGACACGGGAGCTGGCAAGAACTCTGAAAGCCGGGGACTCCGTGCTGCTGACCGGCACCATCTACACCTCCCGTGACGCGGGACACAAGCGGATGTGCGAAGCGCTGGCGCGGGGGGAGAAGCTCCCCTTTGATCCCACGGACGCCACCATCTACTATGTCGGCCCCACGCCCGCAAAGCCCGGACAGGTCATCGGCTCCGCCGGCCCCACCACCTCCGGCCGTATGGACGCTTACGCCCCCACCCTGATGCGTGCGGGCGCGAGGGGCATGATCGGCAAGGGTGCGAGACTGCCCGAGGTCGTGAAAGCAATGAAGGAATGCGACGGCGTGTATTTCGGCGCCATCGGCGGTGCGGGAGCGCTGCTTGCCAAGTGCATCAAGAGAGCCGAGCTGATCGCCTACGAAGATCTGGGGGCGGAAGCCCTGCGCAAACTCTATGTGGAGGATATGCCGCTGGTCGTCATCATTGACTGCGAGGGCAACAACCTGTACGAATCCGGCCGGGCGGCCTATCTGCGCAAGAGGGACGGGAAATAAGCTGCCGCATACCGAAGCAGGTTGTGCGGGCGGCAGGCAGTTCCCCCTTTGACTTTTGGAAAACCTGTGTTATTATAATACACACGGCGGGAAATAGCTTCTTGTGGCTTCGGGGCAGCGCTGGTCGGTTCCGGGGCTTAAAAAGGGAACGGGGTGAAAGTCCCCACGCGGAAACGGCGCTGTAAGTGTCGATGCGTCCGGTTTGTCGGCGGAAGCCGGTCATTGGGGAAACCTGAGAAGGCAGACCCGGACACGTTCGAGGCACAAGTCAGAAGACCTACAGGAATGAGAAATGCAGGGGAACGCTCCTGTTTGTTTGTGTTGCGTAAAAACGTTCGCGGCGGCTGGTTTTTGGCTGCCGCGTTTCAATTTGATAATATTGGAGGTTGTCACATGAGAGGAATTCCATCTCTGATCACGGATATTCGCAAAAAGGTATTTACCGAGGTCGCCCGTATGGCTTACAGCGGCAACGGCTACGAGGGGGCGGAGGATCTGCCCTTCAAGATCGTTCCCGGCGATCAGCCCCTGCACCGGGAGTCCATTTTCTTAGAGCGCGCCATTGCGGGTGAGCGGGTGCGGCTGGCTATGGGCCTGTCCATCCGCCCCGTCCAGACCCGCAGCCTGATGACCGAGGGCATGGATGCCGCCGCCATCGCCGAGCAGTATTACGAGCCGCCCCTTATCAACATCATTCCATACGCCTGTCACGCCTGCCCCACCAACCAGTACCGGGTGACGGAGGACTGCCAGAACTGTCTGGCAGCTTCCTGCCAGCGGGTCTGTCCCAAGGGCGCAGTCTCCTTCGTCAACGGCAAGAGCCACATTGACCCGGAAAAGTGCATCAAGTGCGGCAAGTGCGCCAGCGCCTGCCCCTACCACGCCATCATCCACATGGAGCGCCCCTGTCAGGCGGCCTGCGGCATGGACGCCATTGTTTCCGACGAACATGGCCGGGCAAAGATCGATCAGGACAAGTGCGTGGCCTGCGGCCAGTGTCTGGTGTCCTGTCCCTTCGGCGCCATTGTGGACAAGGGGCAGATCTTTCAGGTCATCCAGTCCATCCTGAAAGGCGACCGCGTCATTGCCATTGTCGCCCCCGCCTTCATCGGGCAGTTCAGCGGCAAGGTGTCCCCCGGAAAGTTCGTGACCGCCATGAAGCAGCTGGGCTTCGACCGGGTGATGGAGGTCGCCATCGGCGCTGACCTGTGTACCATCGAGGAAGCCAAGGATTTTCTGGAAAAGGTGCCGGAAAAGCAGGACTACATGGCGACCTCCTGCTGCCCCGCGTGGCATTCCATGATCGAAAAGCTGTTCCCTGGAGAAATGCACAAAATATCCATGACCCTGACTCCCATGGTGTTCACCGCCCGGATGGTCAAGAAGGACTTTCCCGGGTGCAAAGTGGTCTTCGTGGGGCCCTGCGCCGCGAAAAAGCTGGAAGCCATCCGGGCGGACATCCGCTCCGACGTGGACTTCGTGCTGACCTTTGAGGAACTGCAGGGCATGTTTGAGGCGAAGCAGATCGATTTTGACACCGTGGAGGAGCAGGATTATCTGAACGAAGGAACCAGCGCGGGGCGCGGCTTTGCCGTATCCGGCGGCGTCGCCAAGGCTGTCACCGATCTGGTGCATGAACAGTACCCGGACATGGAGATCCAGACTGCCCGGGCAGAGGGATTGCGGGAATGCCGGAAGCTGATGATGCTGGCAAAGGCCGGAAAATTCAAGGGCTGTCTGCTGGAGGGCATGGCCTGTCCCGGCGGCTGTGTGGCCGGCGCGGGAACCATCCTGCCGGTGGACAAGGCCGCAAAGCTGGTGGAAAAATACAGCCGGGAAGCCGCAGCAGCAAGCCCTGTGGAATCCGCCTACAGTGACCGGGGTGAAAGTCTGGAATGACAAGGGCAGCGGGAATCGCTTCCGGCCGCACCGTGCCGCCTGAACATACAGCAGGATAACTGAAAAACGTGGTGCCGTCTTTTTTGGGCGGCACCACGCTTTTTATTGATTTCTGTATTTGTCCATCTCCAGCAGCATTTTATAAAGCTGCGCCTGTTCCGCTTCGGTCTTCGATGCGACCAGATCATAGCATTTAGACGCAATGCTGTCATTCCCGCTTTCGCCCAACTTGTCAAATAGCTGAGAAAGGGAGACATCCATGGCGGACGCGATTTTCTCCACGCTTTCCAGCGTGGCGTTTTTCTCGCCGCGTTCCAGCTGCCCTATATACGTGGGATGGCAGCCGGCAAGCTCTGCAAGCTTTTCCTGACTGAGTCCCTTCTGTGTCCGGTAGTTCCGAATGCGTTGGCCAATGATTTTTGCAATATCACTCATTTTCATCGCCTCCGCGTATTACTGATCGCAATCTATTTCCGCAGCCCTTTAGCCAGTGCAATCAAATTATCAAGCTGCTCATTGCTCAGCCCTTTGGCAATGGCATAAAGTTCATTTGCCTTGGAAGGGCTGGCGGTATCTGTATCAAAAAAGTCCTTCGGGGTTATTCCGAGATACTCGCAGATATAGAAAAGGCCGGAAAGCGACGGCATGGACTTACCGCTTTCAATATTGTTGATGTAGCCGGGGTTCTGACCCATGGACAGGCTCATGTCACGGGCGGAAACGCCCTTCTCCTCCCGAAGCTTCGCCAAGCGCAAGGAGAAATCCTTCTCAGTCATAACCATTCACCGCCTTTTGCTATATTGTAGCCCACACATAGCGAAAACTTATTTGTTTACAGCCCGCATTTATATTGTGATAATGGTTTATAGATGCTGTTATTTCGTAAAATAAAGGTTTCCAGACGGCATCCTATAGCATACTGCACCAAATTATGCTATAATTCTCGTAAGGTTGCAAAACAGGAAACGGAGGCACAACCCATGACATATATCCAGCATTACGATTCCCCGTTGGGGGGCATTCTGCTGGCCGCGGATGAGATCGGGCTGACCGGGCTGTGGTTTGAGGGGCAGAAATACTTTGCCCGGGATTTGTCCGACGTACGCATTGAACAGGAAACCCCCGTTCTTGCGGAGGCCAAGCGCTGGCTGGATAGCTATTTCACCGGCAAAGAGCCGGATTTCACGCCGCCGCTGCACCCTGTCGGCTCTGCGTTCCGGCGGTCTGTTTGGGAAATCCTTTTGCAGATTCCCTATGGGCAAACCACGACCTACGGTGAAATCGCCCGGCAGCTTGCCGAAAAGCAGGGACTTGCCCGGATGTCCGCGCAGGCGGTGGGCGGCGCGGTGGGACATAACGAAATCTCCATCATCATCCCCTGCCACCGGGTGGTCGGCACAAACGGCAGTCTGACCGGATATGCCGGTGGAATCCATAAAAAGGAACAACTGCTGGAATTGGAGCGCGCCGACATGCGCCGTTTTTTCCTGCCGAAAAAAGGCACCGCGCTTTAAATGGCTTTGTAACCGCATCTTTTTTCCGACAGGAAAGATTGTAATTTCCCCGCGTTTGTGATACAATCCGTGGCAAAGAAATTCTGCACACGGAGGTATCCTATGGAAATCAGGAAATATAACGAAAGCGACGTTCCCGCCATGGTGCGCATCTGGAACGAGGTCGTGGAAGAGGGCGTCGCGTTCCCTCAGGAAGAGTTTCTTGATGAGAGAAGCGGGCGTGCTTTCTTTGCGGCCCAAAGCTGCTGCGGCGTCGCCGTCGCGGACGGCAGGGTTGTGGGACTTTACATTCTCCATCCCAACAACATCGGCCGGTGCGGCCACATTGCAAACGCCAGCTATGCCGTGGATTCCGCGTGCCGGGGTGAGCATATCGGCGAAAAGCTGGTATCCGACTGTCTTGCGCAGGCCGCGAAGCTCCATTTCCGGCTCTTGCAGTTCAACGCCGTTGTGGAGAACAATATTCACGCCCGTCACCTGTATGAACGGCTTGGCTTCACTCTGCTCGGAACCATCCCCGGCGGCTTCCGGATGAAGGACGGCACGTACCAGAATATCTGTCTTTACTACCACGAACTGTAACACACGATCGGCGCGGCCTTTTGGCCGCGCCGATTCAACTTTCCGTATCTTTTCTCCACTTATTCGCCCAGAAATCCACAAACTTGCTGAACCATGTGGACGGCTCCGTGTCGCCGCTGTAGACATAGCGTGTCTCCAGACCAAAGTTCACCGCGTACCACTCACTTCCCCGGGTGTTGTGAATAATGGAGGTGATCTCCAGCTGTGTACCTTCGGGCAGCGTCTGCACCGCAACTGATCTTGCGTCCGTCTCATTGCCGCAGGGCAGCGTCATCAGCTTCGTGTCCCGCACCGTCCGCAGGGTCTCCCCTTGAGGAGTAAGCGGCTGCTCTGCGCAGAGCGCGAGATATTTTTCCGGTAGAGTTGGCCGAGATTTTTCCAGAATTTTGTTCACCGCGTCCCAGTTCTGGTAGAGGGCAAAGAGCTTGTTTTTCATCCGCTGGCGGTTGATGACCACCACGCCCACCTTCTGCCCCACGTCAAATTCGTCGTAGAGCGTGTAATAAGTGGAATCCATCAGCTCTGAAAACTGGCTGAAGTCCCCGTCTCCCACCAGCATACACCCCGCCGACCACATTCCCTTGCCGGCTACATGATTGCCCGTGCGGGTGTGGATGTTGATGCAGTCGGCTTCCGTGGCGACAAATCCGTCCGGGGTCATGTAGACCGCGGAAATCTTCTCGTCCTTCTCGCTGTCCCGGACGTGCAGCGCCTCATACGCGCCCATGTGCTTCACGGAATACAGTTCGTAGGTTCCGTCCCGAACCGTTGCGGGGCCGACCTCCCCCACATCTTCAAGCTCCCACGCGCCGTATTCCAGCGGGCGATCCGGAATTGTGCTGCAATTCTGGTTGAAATAGACGATATACGGCTCCCCCGACTTATCCAGCCGAACCACCAGACACACCGCCGAGACCCGGTAAAAAGACAAATCAGCCAGCCTTCTGTCGTTCAGATTGTCGGAACAGCCCTCAAACAGGAACATGGCGCACTGTCCCTTCCGCAAAGCCTTCCACACGCTGGTGTTGGTGCGCATATAATAGTCGGTCAGCGTTTCCACATAGGTTCGGTGATCGGCGTCGCGGATCAGCTCGGACAAATCAGGGCTGTAGGGGTCGCCCGGTTCGTAGGCAGCCGCCTCCGGCGCTGCCGGAATCAGCAGTGCCGCCGTCAGGAACGCAGACAGCAGGCGGACTAGGATTTTCTTCATAGGGGAACCTCGAGTTTCGTTTTCTACTTTCCGTCAGTTTACCACTTTTCCGGGAAACCGTCAACCGTACCGGACGGAAAGACATACCCCGCGCCTTTTGAAGCGCGGGGCAGATTTCTTCCGATTATTTCCTGACTTCCTTTTCTTCCTTGATCTGTGCCTGCAAATGTACGGACAGCACCGCAAGAGATGTCGCCATGTTCTCATACTGCACCAGAATATTGGGCGGCACGTCCAGATGGGTAGGGGCAAAATTCCAGATGCCCTTGATCCCCCCGGCAATGAGCTGGTCAGCCACCTGCTGCGCCGCCTCCGCCGGGACGGTGATAATGCCCATCAGCACCTTGTGGGTGCGGCAGAAATGGGTCAGCTGGGAAATGTGATAAATGGGCTTGCCTTCCTCGGTCTTTTCCGCCTTGGGGCTTGCGTCGAAAGCCGCCAGAATGTTCAGACCGTACTCGTCAAAGCCGCTGTAGCCCATCAGCGCCTGACCCAGCTTGCCCGCGCCGATCAGAACGGCATCGGTGGTGTTGTCGTACCCCAGAAACTGCTCAATATCGTCGATCAGAGTCTCCCGCAGATAGCCGATCTTGGGGCGTCCGCCGTCGGAGACCATGGCCAGATCCTTGCGGACCTGCACCTCTCCCATTCCCAGAGCGTTGGCCAGCGCCGTGGCGGAAATATGGGCAGGGGCATTTTCCGGCATATTTTTCAGGTACGCCAGATACCCCGGCAGACGTTTCAGAACCGATTTTGAAACCTTTTTCTCTTCCATAATAACCTCATTGCAATCGATACAAGTCATATCGATAATTTCCTTATCGATTATACCATACCGATTCCGAAAAATCAAGCGCAGCTTGTCTGACGGAGAAATTCTTTTTTCAGCCGCAGCATGATCCGCTTTTCCAGCCGGGAAATGTAGGACTGGGAAATGCCCATTTTCTGCGCCACCTCCTTCTGGGTCAGCTCCCGCCGCCCTTCCAGACCGAAGCGCATCAGCACGATCTCCCGCTCCCGGTCGGGCAGGTCGCGGAGCGCCTGCCGCAGAACGCGGATGTCCACGTCATCTTCCAGCGGCCGCATGATCATGTCCTCGTCGGTGCCGAGAATGTCGGATAGCAGCAGCTCGTTGCCGTCGCAATCCATGTTGATGGGTTCGTCCAGAGACACCTCCGTCTTCTGGTTGGCGGTTTTGCGGATGTACATGAGGATTTCATTTTCAATGCACCGGGAGGCATAGGTCGCCAGCTTGATCTTCTTGTCCAGCCTGTAGGTGCTGATGGCCTTGATTAAACCAATGGTTCCGATGGAGATCAGATCTTCCAGATTGACGCCAGTGTTCTCGAACCGCCGGGCGATGTACACCACCAGTCGGAGATTGTGCTCCACCAGCCGCTGCCGCGCGTCCTCGTCCCCCTGCTCCAGCGCCTGAAGCGTCAACAGCTCCTCCGACCCCTTCAGCGGAGGAGGAAGCACGTCGCTGCCCCCGATGTAAAAAATGCCGTTCTCCCGGATCAGTCCCAGTTTCCGTAAAATGTCCAACAGCTTCATATGACCCCTCCTGTCAGTGCCTGATATACGTCTCCCCTGCCAAGTCCTTCCGCCGCAAAAGCCACCACGGCGCTCTGCATCCGACTGCCGATTTTCACCCCGTCAAACCGCATGGCCAGCAGCATATCCCCCGCCTGCCCCACCGCCCGGTAGGGGATCAGGCGAAGCCCCGGAACCGGGCGGCACATCAGCGTTTTCAGAGGCGCGCGGAGCTGGTCTTGCGTCAGACCCGTCAGTCTTTCCGCCACCTCCCCGGAAACCACAAGCACCTGCTCCCCGGAAACAGGGTCGCGCAGAGTGTTCCCGGAATCCCGCAGGGCAACGATGCTGACAGTTTTCTCGCCATAGGTCAGCTCCACCGGGACGTACTCTCTGCCCCCCACCCGTCCGCCGAAGGCCACGATGCACAGCGCCCACACGCCGCCGGCGGTAAGCAGAAGCGTCAGAAAATTCCCATGGCCGATGCTCAGCGACGCGCCGCCCAGCGCCATACTGAGAAGCACGAACACGCCGCTGCGCTTCCATGCGCTTTTGTCCCAGCCGAAGGCGATGACCGCCATCCCGGCAAGGCTGACGATCCGCCACAGCAGTCCCCCGAGGAACCGCATCCGGGGCATCATGCACACCCCGCTGTAGACCGCCCCCAGCGCCGCCGCTGCCGCCGCCCGGAGGGGCGACGCCGGAAAGCCCGATAAACGGTTTGTCCCCAAAAGCAGCAAAAAATCCACCAGAAAGTTCAGGATTACCACCAAGTCCAGATAGATTTTCAACGCATCACCTCCAGCCGGTATGGCAAAAGTATACCCCCTCTCCCGGGAAAAGTCGGTCGCAACCATGTCCCCCCTTCGCCGCAAGTTTCCCCCACCCCGCCGTCCTTTCGGCGGCATTAACGGCGGGGAACGAAAAACCTCCGACATTAGCTGTCGGAGGTCTCCTTCCGCTCCACGGAGCGGATATTTTTTTCTGCCTTGAACCGGGGTGTCATCAGCTCGTGGCCGCAGCCCAAGCACCGCAGACGGAAATCCGCACCGGTGCGCAGAACCAGCCAGCGCTTTTCCCCGCAGGGGTGGGGCTTTTTCATGACGAGAATGTCGTTGACGCGAATGTCCATGTCTTACTCCTTTTTGATGCTGTCCCAGTACTGCTTCGCCGCCTGTTCCAGCTTGTTGGGGCCATACTCGTAATAATGCGCGCCCACCAGTTCGTCCGGCAGGTACTGCTGCTTCACCCAATGGTTTGGGTAGTTGTGGGGGTAGAGATACCCCTGTTCCCGCTCCATGGTGTAGGTATCCGCGTGGACGTTCTGCAAATGCCGGGGGAAATCCCCGGACTTTCCCTTGCGCACGTCGTCCAGCGCCGCATCAATGGCAAGATAGGCAGAATTGGACTTTGGACTGGTGGCCATCAGCACGGCGGCATCCGCCAGGGGGAGCCGCGCCTCCGGCATTCCCAGTTTCAGCGCCATGTCCACGCAGGCGTTGACGATGGGCAGTATCTGAGGATAGGCCAGCCCCACGTCCTCCGCCGCGACGCACATCAGGCGGCGGCAGGCAGAGGGCATCTGCCCGGCTTCCAGAAGCCTTGCCAGATAGTGGCAGGCGGCGTCCGGGTCGGAGCCGCGGATGGACTTGTGGAGCGCGGACAGCAGGTCATAATAGTTGTCCCCGTCCCGGTCGGCGCGGAGGGCACTTTTCTGGGTGACCTCTTTGGCGTCCGCCAGGGTCAGGGGGAGCTTTCCGTCCTGAGGGATTCCCGCGGAAAACAGCACCTCCACCGCGTTCATGGCCTTGCGCAGATCGCCGCCGCAGGAGGACGCGATATATTCCAGCGCCCCGTCTTCGGGTACGGCAGTCAGCGCGGTGCGCTGCTCCATGAAGGAAACCGCCCGTCGTACCGCCTGCAAGGCGGCGGACGCGGAGATCTGCTTGAATTCAAAGACGGTGGAGCGGCTTAAAATCGCGTTGAACACGTAGAAATAGGGATTTTCCGTGGTGGAAGCGATCAGGGTGATCTTGCCGTTTTCGATGTGTTCCAGCAGGGACTGCTGCTGCTTTTTGTTGAAGGACTGAATTTCGTCCAGATACAGCAGCACCCCGTTGGGAGCCATGAAGGTATCCAGCTGCGCCACGATCTCCTTGATGTCTGCCGTGGAAGCGGTGGTGGCGTTGAGCTTGTAGAGGGTGCGGTTGGTCTGCTTGGCAATGATATTGGCGACGGTGGTCTTTCCCGTGCCGCTGGGGCCGTAGAACACCATGTTGGGGATGTTCCCGGAATCGATCAGGCGGCGCAGCACCGCGCCCTTGCCCAGAATATGCTCCTGACCGTAGACCTCGTCCAGCGTCTGCGGCCGCAAAAGATCGGCGAGTGGTTGATACATATGGATGCCCTTTCCTGCGTTAGCTGCTTTCTTTCTTACACTATACCATATTCCCGGCGAAATTGCATCAACTTTTTTGCGAAATTTTGTTCAAAAAAGTTCCCTCTAAGAAGAGGGGACTTCGATTCAGAACGTCGCAACGTCCGGGTCGGCGGGCTGGGCGTTTTTTGTGACCTCCAGCGCCGTCAGGACAGGGCCAACCTCCCCTTTGTACAGGGGGTGCTTCTCCGCCGTGATCTTTGCTGTGACCATGACCCATGAACGGGGTTCCAGCGTCCCCGCCTGATCGTACCGGCAGGGAATGCCGCAGAACTGGATGTCCTCCACACAGCAGGTCATCACGAATCGGCCGGGTGCAAACATACCGTTCTTATCCCGGCGGAGCATGGCCACCTGCCCCTTGAAGCTGACGGTCTTGCCGTCGTACTTCTTCGGTTCCTCGGACACGTCCCGGTAAAACAGGGCATAGTCCTCGTCCTTCACCTGAATGACAGGGGCGTTGATGTCAAAGGGCAGCGGGTCTTCGATATCGTCGTAGGAGGTCGAACCGTCGGTGTAATCGTACAAAATGTCGATGCGGCGGTTAGCCGCCCGGGCCAGCTTGTGCAGGGGCATGACGTCCGCGCCCTTTTCCAGCCGGTTGAACACCACCATCTGGGCGCCCACCAGCTTGTCCATCACCAGATTGCGCATATTGGCGTTGTAAGCCATGATGGTGGTGGAGTCGGCGAACATGACCTCCTGAGCAACCGCCCAGTTCTCCGGGAAGCGCATATACAAGTCGCCCACCTGCTGCATACCGTTCAACTCAGCGACCACGCGCTGCGCCTTGTACTTTTTCGCCAGCGCCTGAAGCTCCTTGGTGGTGACGGTCTGCTGATCCAGCGTTTCCAGGTACACGTTCTTGTGGGGGTAGGTGGAGAAATCATACTCCTCCTCCCCTTCCTCAAACACCAGCAGCAGCGTCCGCTCGCCGGCGTTGAAACGCTCGTCCTCCAGCGTCTCCTGAATAAACTTGGTCTTACCGGAATCCAGAAAGCCGGTAAAGGCATATACGGGAATCTGCACCATGTGTTACACCCCGAACAGAGCGGCTACGCCCGCTTCATCCAGCTTGGAGCCGATGACGCAGAGCTTGCCGGTAATATCAGCGCTGCCGGTACGGACGTTGCATTCCTCGGGAACATAGTCAAAGTGAATCCAGGTGCCGTCCACGGCGGGCAGGATACCCTTCGCTCTGAGGATGGTGCCGTACTTGCCGGAATCCAGCTCATGCAGCGCCGCTTCAATGGCCGCCTTGTCGAACTTCTTGGCGGTCTCAACGCCCCAGGAGGTGAACACCTCGTCGGCGTGGTGATGATGGTGGTGGTGATGCTCATGCTCGTCCTCATCGTCGTCATGATGATGGTGGCAGCAGTGATGGTCATGCTCATCCTCGTCATCATCGTGATGGTGATGATGGTCGTGTTCATCCTCATCATCGTCGTCATCATGGTGATGGTGGCAGCAGTGATGATCGTGCTCGTCGTCATCGTCATGATGATGGTGATGGCAGCAGTGATGGTCTTCCTCCTCGTCCTCTTCCGCGAGGCGCTCCATCTCCATCTTTGCCAGCTCCGCCGCGACGGACGCCTTGCCTTCCAGCGCCTCGATCAGCTGCTCGCCCGTCAGCTCGCCCCAAGGGGTGGTGACGATGGTGGCAACGGAATTATGCTCCCGCAGCATGGCAACGGCCGCGTCCAGCTTGCTCTGGGGGATGGAATCGGTACGGGACAGGATGATGGTGGAGGCGGTTTCGATCTGGTTGTTGTAGAACTCGCCGAAGTTCTTCATATACACCTTGACCTTGCCCGCGTCGGCCACGGCCACGGTGTAGCCCAGCGTGACCTCGTCATTCGTCACCTTGCTCACGGCGGCAATGACGTCGGACAGCTTGCCCACGCCGGACGGCTCGATCAGAATACGGTCGGGATGGTACTCGGCAATGACCTTCTTCAGCGCCTTGCCAAAATCGCCCACCAGAGAGCAACAGATGCAGCCGGAGTTCATCTCGGTGATGTTGATGCCGGAATCCTGCAAAAAGCCGCCGTCAATGCCGATCTCGCCGAACTCGTTCTCGATCAGCACCAGCTTCTGCCCCTTGTAGCTTTCGGCGATCATCTTTTTGATCAGAGTCGTCTTGCCCGCGCCGAGGAAGCCGGAGAAAATATCAATTTTTGTCATAAAAAACACCTTCTGTATAAAATTCTCTAACGATTATTATATCACTTCTTGTCAACTGCTACAAGAAATTTTTCTACCATATTTTTCTTTTTGCATACGAAATCCGCCCCGGCGTTTGCCGGGGCGGCGCACCTTGCTTATGATACCGGAATCAGCAGCATCTGCCCTGCCGCCGGTTCCTCCTGAAGGCCATTTGCCTTGCGGATGGCGTCCATGGTGGAGCCGCTTTCCTTGGCGATGTCCCACAGCCGTCCGTTTCCCGCTCGGCGCAGAATCAGGGACGGTCGGTTTGCGTCCGGCTCCTTTTCCTCCCCCAGCTCCACGCCGGTAATCATGGAAAAGCCCCGGCTGCTTTCCGACGTCATTTCCAGAGGGACTTCCCCCTTCACGGTCACGCTGCCGCTTCCAAGACTGGCCTGCATCTGTTCCGGCGGCATGGGAATTGCCGTTATCACGGTGTTTTCATCCGCATTCAGGATACACTGCCCCTCCCAGCGGGCTGTGGCGGAATGCAGAATGCCGTCCTCGCCATAATACAGCACCAGAAACGAGCCGGGGATCTCCATTTCCACGCCCTTCTGAGTCCTGCGCTGCCGTGGGAAGTCCACGAGGAAGCTGACGTCCGCCGTGAGGTTTGCCTCCGCGGGGATGCTCTGCTCGCCGTAGACGCTCTCCCGGCGGCTTTCCAGAATGGCTGGGACTTCCAGCTGCTCTGTCTGCACAGACAGCTCCCGTCCCGGGCTGTAGGCGTCTTCCGCCAGCGTCAGCATTTCCCGGTCGGAGATGAGATACTGCCCCACAATGCCGCATTTCAGGCGCATATGTCCCTCGTCGTCCACTTCCAGCTCCAGACTGGTGGGGCTCAGCAGGATGTCCGCCTGTGCGTCGCCGCTGTGTTCCCCGGAAAGGTCTGCCAGCTGGGAAAAAGGCAGCTCAAAATCCCATCCGTGGAGCTGCCCCTCCTCCGAGCGGTAAAGCACGTGCAGGTTCCCGTTTCCCCGGAACACCACCTTGTTGGACAGCACCTTTTTCTCCGTTATTCTGGGGTGCAGGCAGTAATAGACCAGCTTCTCAGGCAATGGGCTGGATTCGGGAAGCGTGAGTTCTTCGTCCAGCGCGAAGGCCTTTTCCCCGGCCTCTCTGGGCATTCTGACCGGGTAGCTGCTTGTCAGCAGCTCCACGCCCTCGATTGGTTCCGCCGGGGCGGCGATTTCCGCGGTCTTCGGCACACAGGCCTCCGCCATGGCGGCAGCTCCCACACGCACCATCAGCTTCCGGGCGGACACCGACCGGGCGTCCACGAACCGGGTCAGACACTGGATGCGGATGCTCCCCTCCTCCGTCCGTTCGGGCAGATCCCACTTCATCTGGAAGGGAATCCAGCCGTCGATGCACCGCTCCTCGCTGCCATCCTCCGGCGCATAGAGAATCCAGACCATCATTCCGCCGGAAAAGGAGACGCTGTCGCTGCGCCATTCTTTCCCCCGGAGGATGGTCTGTCCCCATGCGGCAAGGACTCTGCCGATGTCCGGCATTCCGTCGGACAACTTGATCTCCTGGGTCTGCTCCACATTCTGAACCTCCCGCAGCACCGTTTCCATGCAGGGGCAGGCGGATTTCTGAAACTCAAATTCCAAGTTGGATCACTCCTTATCCCACGTTGTCGATACAGTCTATTCAACGCCGGACAAGTTTATGACAAACGAATGTCATCTTCTTCGCATAATGCAAAAACCGAGCGCCAGAAGCGCGATCCCGCCGCAGCAGCAGACGAACCAGCTGGAAACACAATGCCCCACGATCAGCCCCAGTCCGAAGAACAGGCAGCAGCACCCATGCAGGTGGTTTTTCCGGCACATAAAAACACCCCCTGCCTATCCTATGCAGGGGGTGTCCAATTTTTAACCGCCGAGGTAAGCCTTCTTCACCGCGTCAGAGCTGGCAAGCTCCGCGCCGGTGCCGCTTAAGGTGATGCTGCCGGTTTCCAGAACGTAGGCACGGTCGGCAATCTGCAGCGCCTTCCGGGCGTTCTGCTCCACGAGAAGGATGGTTGTGCCGGCCTTGTGCAGCTCCTTGATGATGTCAAAAATCTGATCGACCAGAATGGGCGCAAGACCCATGGACGGCTCGTCCAGCATCATGAGCTTCGGGTGGCTCATAAGGGCGCGGGACATGGCCAGCATCTGCTGCTCGCCGCCGGAAAGGGTTCCCGCGATCTGCTTGCGCCGCTCTTTCAGACGGGGGAAGTAGGTGAACACCGTCTCCAGATCTTTCTGGGACACATCCTTTTTGATGTAAGCGCCCATTTCCAGATTTTCCTGAACCGTCATCTGCTGGAAAATCCGTCGTCCTTCGGGGACGTGCGCCAGACCGGTACGCAGAAGCTTATAGGCTTCCATATGGGTGATATCCTGATCGCAGAAGTGGATGGAGCCGCTGCGGGGATGCATCAGGCCGGAAACCGTCTTCAGGATGGTAGACTTGCCCGCGCCGTTGGCGCCGATCAGCGCCACGATCTCGCCCTCGCCGACTTCAAAGGACACGCCCTTCACCGCGTGGATAGCGCCGTAATACACGTGCATGTCTTCAATTTTCAGCATCTGCTTTCCCCTCCTCTTTGCCAAGGTATGCCTCGATGACCGCAGGATTCGCCTGAATCTCCTCAGGAGTTCCCTTGGCAATGATCCGGCCGTAATTCACCACGGCGATGGCCTCGCACACGTTCATAACCAGATTCATGTCGTGCTCGATCAGGAAAATGGCCACGTGGAAGGCATCCCGAATCCGCCGTATCTGATGCATCAGTTCGGTTGTCTCACTGGGGTTCATACCGGCGGCAGGCTCATCCAGCAGAATCACGGAAGGATTGGTCGCCAGCGCCCGGACGATCTCCAGACGGCGCTGGACGCCGTAGGGCAGGCTTCCTGCCTTCTCATTGGCATGTTCCGCAAGCCCCATGAAATCCAGCAGCTCCATAGCCTTCTCATTGGCGCGCTTCTCGGCCTTGAAGTAGCCGGGCAGATGCAAAACGCTTGAGAAGAAGGAACACTTCATGGAATTGTGCAGACCGACCTTGACGTTGTCCAGAACGGTCATATCCGTAAACAAACGGATATTCTGGAAGGTTCGGGCGATACCCAGCTTATTGACCTTGTATACCGGCATTCCCTTGATGTCGATGCCGTTGACCAGCACGGAGCCGCGGGTGGGCTGATAGACGCCGGTGAGCAGATTAAAAATGGTGGTCTTGCCCGCGCCGTTGGGGCCGATCAGGCCGGAAATTTCGGTGGGGCCGATGGTAATGTTGAAGCTGTCCACAGCCGTCAGGCCGCCAAAGTCGATACCCAGGTTCCGCACGTCCAGAACGGGCTGCTTGCCCCGATCCTGCTCACGGACGAAGGTCACGGTGGGAACTTTCAGGATTTTCTTGGAATAGTCATTCATTGCTTCCCGCCTCCTTCTTCTTGAATGCACCGGCAATCTTGTCGGTGACCACGGACATGGCTTCTTTCACCTTGGGGGACCATGTAAAGAGCATCACGACGATCAGAACCACAGCGTAGAGGATCATCCGGTAGTCCTGCAGGCCGCGCATGGCCTCCGGCAGGATGTAGAGCACCGTGGCGGAGATAATGGAGCCGAGGATGTTGCCCATGCCGCCCAGAACAACGAAGACCAGAATGTTGATGGAGGTATTGAAATTGAACTTGGTAGCCGTGATAGAGCCGTAATTCATGGCGTAAAGCGCACCGGCCATACCCGCCAGAAACGCGGAGACCACAAACGCCTTCATCCGGAAAGCAGTGACATTGATGCCCACGGATTCGGCAGCGATCCGGTTGTCCCGGACGGCCTTGATTGCCCGGCCTTCCCGGGAGTTGATCAGGTTCTGCACAACGAACAGGGTGAACAGAATCAGCACAAAGCCCACGGCAAATGTGGACAGCTTGGTAATGCCGGTGGCGCCTCTGGGGCCGGAGACGATCATCTGGCCGCCCGCGCCCAGAGTCAACCCTGCGGAGCTCATGGTGGCATGAAGTCCTGTCTCATCAATGCCCAGATAGAGATTTCCGAAGATATTCTTCATGATCTCGCCGAAGGCCAGCGTCACGATGGCCAGATAGTCGCCCCGCAGCCGCAGGGCCGGCAGTCCCACCAGCAGTCCGAAGACCGCCGCCATCAGGCCGCCCGCCAGCATACTCACCGGCAGGCGCACGCCCAGCGGCAGGGCGGTGGTGTGCAGCGCGATCGCCACCAGACACCCGGAGAACAGTCCCACGGACATGAAGCCCGCGTGTCCCAGACTCAGCTCGCCCAGCAGTCCTACCACCAGATTCAGCGACACCGCCATGACGATATACAC
>ERZ506917.312-NODE-312-length-19517-cov-4.948412_pt1 | contig 19517 bp, 10 predicted proteins | sample MGYA00512904_ERZ506917 | MGnify/ENA metagenome assembly ERZ506917 | reverse complement strand
AAATATGCTATGCTGGTATATGGAGAAGTAGGGTGCAGGAAAGCACTGGGCAGATTTCAGAGGACAAATCGCACGGCTGTACAATTTGAAAGCGGAAAGGGGGACGTGAAAAACAGTGCGGCGGCATTCGTTTTTTGAAATGCAAAAAGCTTCTCTGCACACAACCAAGCGGCAATACGCCGCATCAATTCAAGAAAGGAAGAATGATAATCATGAAGATGAAAAAGTTTCTTTCATCTCTGACAGCTGGCGTAATGGCGGCAACGACCATTCTGACCAGTGCATTGGTGACCCCGATGATGTCCCTCGCTGCGACAGCGGCAGATGATGCACCGATTGCGTTTCTGCACATTCAGAGTAGCGATGGCAAATGGTCGCTGAACAACTATAAGGTAGGCATGGGAACTGATGTTACCATTGATAAGAGCGGCTCTTATGAAGTTTCTGTAAAAAGAGGCAACTGGGGTGATGCTCTGAGTTCCTACAATTTCTTCGACTTGTGCGTTCAGGATCCGGATCTTTACGACGGTAAATCTCTGTATAAGAAGATCACAATTGATTCTGTAAAGATCGGTGAAACAACTCATGAGATCAATCAGGAATACACCACGTTTACACCGGCTTCTATGCAGGCAGCAGATAATGATGATGATTGGAGTTTCACTTGCAGCAAGCTGGAAATCAACCCAACTGGCTGGGATATGCCGGCAGCAGGCGAAGTGATTTCAGTTAGCTTCACAGTAGAGCTGGCAAATGAAACTACCACAACCACCACAACTACCGTTCCGGTAGCAACCGAAACCACTACCACAACGACCAACGAAACCACTGCAGAAACTTCTGTTGAAACTACTGCTGCTTCCAGTGCAACCACTGCTGCTACTACAGTTACCACTGCAGAGGAAAAGGGCGTGAAAAAGATCACTGTCGGCAAGACCTACAGCGAACTGCTGAAGGATGCACAGAAGGCTGACCCGAAGGAAGGCATGATCGGCTGGAAGTGGGCTGACTTTGGCATCACCAACAGCAATGTTGTCAAGAAGGTCGTTGTCAACGTTTCCTCTGATAAGGAAATCGGCACATACAACTATATGTTCGGTTCTTCTACACAGAAAGCACCGGATTATTGGACACAGACCACACAGGAAAACAAAACTCTGGGCAAGTCCGGCGAATTCACCTGGGACATCACCAAGACTGTGGACGCAACCATTCAGAAGGAATATGATGGTTCTCTGAAGTTTGGTGCCTGGGGCGACGGTACTTATGAGGACTTCACTGTAGATTCTGTTGTGATTTACACAGATGATGCAACGATCACTACGACTGCTGCAACCACTGTGACCACACAGCCGACCACTACAGTTTCCGCAAAGTACACCAAGGAACTGACTCCGAAGGCAGAGGAAGACAAGGGTACTGACGGCAAGGCAAGCAACACCAAGGTTGAATTCGATCCCATGGGTGCATACAAGGCAATTGCTTACTACACCGTAAAGACAAATGACAAGAACACCAGCGGTGCGTTTGGCACATGGAACGACAGTCTGCCGGAAGGTGAAGAATGGCAGAGCACGGAATTCAAGGATCTGGCTGTACCGGCAAACAAGCAGGTCATCGTATCTTATGACATTCCGAAGACTGTTGGTGAAACTGTACAGTTCATGGTTTATTATCCGAAGTTCGGCGATGTGACAATCGACAAGATCGTACTGTGCTTCGACGAAGATCCGGATCAGACCACTACTTCCACAACTGTGACCACTGTAACAACTGAAACAGTTGCAACCACAGAAGAAACTACTGTTACTTCCAAGGAAACTACTAAGGAAACCACAGTTACAACTGTAGCTACCACAGCTGACACTACAGCAAAAACCACTGCTTCTACTTCGACAGAAGCATCTGCTGAAACCAGCAAGGCTACAGAAACTTCTGCATCTGCTGCAACAACCACAGCAAAACAGACCACTGCTACAAAGGCAGACACCACTGTTGTAACCACTACCAAGTCCATCGGCACCACCACGACAGAAGCTCCGAAGGGCAAGGGCATCATCTTCAAGGTAGACGAAGCACAGGTCAAGACTGCAAGCAACTATGCAAAGATCCCGCTGTCCGTTCTGGTTGAAAACTATGTGGACGCACAGGGCTTCAACTTCGCTCTGGAAGTTCCGGAAGTTACTTCCAAGATCCTGACGATCTACAAGAACCCGAAGAACAAGAAGGACTATGGTTATAGGGACGTTTATGTCAGCGGCGACCTGGCTCCTTCTCCGCAGAACCTGAAGGGCTATGAGGCAAACGGTCAGGATATGAGCGTTGAGCCGTCCAAGCGTTGGATGTATTTCCAGTGGACTTCCAGTACCAGCACGATCACGATCAGCGGTGACAAGGTGATCGACATCAACTGCACCATTGCAGAAAACGCAGTGGACATCGCAAAGGAATACGGTCTGGAACTGCAGACAGATGAAAACGGCGACAGCTACTATCTGTTCCCGGTAAACTTTGCAGAGTATCAGAAGGTAAACTGGGACTTTGAGGGTACACACGGCGACGGCTATCTGGCTCCGAACCGTCAGTACATTGACGAAAACGGCACAGATATTGCGACCACTGATGTAGTTTACTACAACGGCGGTATCCGCGTTTATACAGATGCACAGACTGAAACCACTACAGCTGACACGACTACTACAACCACAACCACCACTGCAACAGAAGAAAAGGACATCAATCTGGACATTGACGAAGTATTCGTATATCCCAGTGAAAAGGATGCCACTTCTCTGAAGAACTACACTCTGGGCGTGAAGGTAACTGCCAAGGAAGGCGTAGACGCAACCAGCTATGGTATCAACTGCGTTGTCAACCTGCCGGAAGCAACCGCAAAGCTGTACACCATTCCGTCCAAGCTGCTGAAAAAGAGAGCATTTGTTGTCAACGACTTCGGCAGCGGTATTCCGAATGCAAATGATTTCATTGCATACAAGGACGGCACTTCTAAAATTACTGACGGCAGCGACCGCTGGATCCGTTTCATTGGTGCACGTTCTGCCGAAGGTGCAACTGACCCGACAAAGATGAATCAGGTATTCCGCATGATCTTCAATGTGCCGGATAAGGATACTGTACAGGCACTGGCTGACGAATATGGTCTGACACTCCAGACTGGTGAATACGATGGCAAGACTGTTGAGTACTATGAGTTCCCTGTAGACTGGGCACCGAATGGTTCTGACAGACTGCCCAGCGGCACCACGATGGTAGATGTCAAGCGTTTCAACTACCTGAACGGCGAGGGCGTAACCGGCGAAGACATCTTCGACGAAATGGTTGGTCTGAAGGACGGTGCGATCCGCGTAATCATGAATGATGTAGTGGAAACCACCGAAACAACAACTGCTACAACTACAACTACTACAACAGCTACCACCACTACAACCGCAACCTCTGCGGCAACGACTACTACCACAGAAAAACCGCAGACTACAACTGCTACAGAGGCTACGACTGTCACCACCACAACTGCAGCAACCACTACAACAACGACTGCTGCTACAACCACCACTACCGAAGAACCTATTGTAACGACTACCGAAGCAACTACCACTACCACTACTACCGAAGCAACGACTGTTACTACTAAAGCAACAACTGCTACGGTAACCAGCACCAGTGCAGGCCCGACAACCACCAGCACCAGTGCAACAACCACTACTGTAACAGAATCTGAAACAACTACTACAAAGGCAACTACAACTGCTACAACAGAAGAGCTGCCGGACTTCAGCAAGAAGACCACAGCTTCTACAACAGAAGAGCTGCCGGACTTCAGCAAGAAGACGACTACCAGCACAACTACCACAACAACAACTACTACAGAAGAAACCACGGAAGCAACTACTGAAGCAACCACTGAAGAAACTACTACCACACCGGCAGCTGTTTCTTCTACTACAGAAGCAACTACCACAGAAGCTACGACAACTGTTACAGAAGCAACCACTACCACAGAAAACACGACAGCTTCTACCGAAGCTACCACTACTACAGAAGTAACCACCACGACTGCAGAAGCAGAACTGGAAATCGAAGTAAATCCGGATGCAAACTTCTATCTGTCTATTGACGGACGCAATTTCAACGCTGCTGATCTTGTGAAGTCTGCAACTGTAAACGGCGAGAGCGTCATGGACGATCTGACCTTTGGTGCAGAAAGCCCGAAGGCACTGTTCGACAGCGAAGGCAAGGCATATGTAGATACCGACCTCGATATCCTGTATAAGGGTGAAAAGGTTGCTACTGCAAAGGTTTACATCGGCGTAAAGGGCGATACTGACTTGTCCGGTAAGGTAGAGGCTACTGATATGTACTACAGCAGCTACTACATTGCAAGACAGGGTGCTGGTATTAAGGATGCAAAGCTTCTGGACGGCACAGAGCACGCACAGGATGAGAATCTGGAGAAACTGTCCTTCTTCCTGACGGATATTGATACCGAAAGCAAGGCAGGAGAGAATTCTGCAGACGGCAAGCTGGAAGCAACTGACATCTTCTATCAGGCATACTATGTTGCTCTGGTTGGTGCTGGTCATAAGAGCACTACCTGGGACAATCCGGTTTGCCCGGATCTGAAGAACCTGAAGGGCTCTATGTGGGCTGAATAATCCAGTTCTCTGATTTCGAACGCGTAAGTGTTTCTGACAACAAGGATATGACAGCATAAGAAAAACCCGATGCGGGAGCATTCCCGTATCGGGTTTTTGTTTGCAAGCGTAAGGCGGGATTTGCTTCAATTTTCAAGGCTGAGGCTTTGCTTTTTTCGAATTCTGTATCGAGATAGAAAAAATCACAAAGAATGCTTGCAAAATCGTGAAAAATCGGTTATACTGAATAGTGGAGAATTGTAGGAATGCAGATTGCCGCTTTCGGGGAACCAAGGGCAATACCGCAGTTACCCGAAAAAGCGATTTGAGAAAGGGGCATCACATTGAAGACAATTGAGGAGGCTCGCAGACTGCTGCAGTCGGAAGAATTCATGCACATCGCGGCAGTACTTGGCGGCGGTGAAGATCTGGCGGAAGCTTATCGGAACCGGCTGCTGTGTGCCATTGACAGTTTTGTGCAGCTGTACGGCAGCGGTCGGGAAATTGCCATTTTTTCTGCACCGGGACGGACAGAACTGGGCGGAAACCACACCGACCACCAGCATGGTCACGTACTGGCGGCAAGCATCAATCTGGACGTGATCGCTGTTGTGGCAAGACGGGAAGATACCACGATCCGGGTGCATTCAGAGGGCTTTCCGGAAGATGAGATCTCTCTGGAAGAACTGGAACCGGTAACGGACAAAAAGCCTACAGCAGCAGAACTGATCCGCGGAATCGCTGCCCGCTTCAAGCAGTACGGATGTCCGCTGGAAACCGGTTTTGATGCATACACCACCTCGCAGGTCATGGCAGGCTCTGGTCTGTCCTCATCAGCAGCTTTTGAGGTTCTGCTGGGAAATATCTGCAATGCCCTGTATGCCGAAAATCGGTTCACACCGGTAGAACTGGCACAAATGGGGCAGTATGCGGAAAACGTGTATTTCCAGAAGCCCTGCGGGTTAATGGATCAGATGGCTTCGTCAGTAGGCGGTGCTGTTGCCATTGACTTTGCCAATCCGATACTGCCGGCAGTGCACCCAGTTGCATTTGACTTTTCCAGAACTGGTTATGTACTTTGCATTGTGGATACCGGCGGAAACCACGCAGACCTGACAGCGGAATACGCTGCGATTCCGGCAGAAATGCAGGAAGTGGCAAAGTATTTCGGCAAGGACGTTCTGGCGGAAGTTCCGTCGGCACAGGTGCTGCGTTCCATTCCGGAACTGCGGAAAGCCTTCGGTGACCGTGCAGTGCTTCGTGCGATGCACTTTTATCGGGAGGACGGACGGGCACAGGGCGAATCTGATGCACTGGATCGGGGCGATTTCGAGGCGTTCCTGCACCTGGTACAGAACTCCGGACAGTCTTCCTATTGCCTGCTGCAAAACGTCTACCCGTCCTCTGCACCGGAAGACCAGCCCATCTCCATTGCCCTTGCAGTCGGCTCGGCAGTGCTGGGCGGCAGGGGAGCGATCCGTGTACACGGCGGCGGTTTCGGCGGAACAGTACAGGCATTTGTGCCGGCTGTGCTGCTGTCCCAGTTTCAGGAGGGTATGGAATCCGTTCTGGGAAAGGGCTGCTGCCACGTGCTGCGAATTCGTTCCGTTGGCGGCATGACTGTATTGATATAAGGCAGCATTGTGCTTTTGTGCAGTGCTGCTGAAAGTTTGCCTTTCAGGGCAAACTGATAGGAGGGAAAATTCCCTCTCCATTTGACAGAAATTGAAAGGAAGCGTAAAGTAACATGGGAAAAATTCTGGTCACTGGCGGTACTGGCTTTATCGGCAGTCATACTTGTGTGGCATTGATCAATGCCGGCTATCAGGTCGTGATTATGGACAATCTCTGCAATTCAAAAGTGGAGGCAATTGCCCGTATCGAGATGATCACCGGAAAGCACGTGCGGTTCTATCGCACAGACATGCGTGACGAGGAGGACATGCGGCAGATTTTTGAGGACAACAAGATCGATGCCGTAATTCACTTTGCCGGTCTGAAGGCAGTTGGCGAATCGGTGGAAAAGCCGCTGGAATACTACGAGAATAACATCAGCGGTACACTCTCCCTGCTGCGTGTCATGCGGGAGTATCACTGCAACGTGATAATTTTCTCCTCCAGTGCGACCGTTTACGGCTGCAACAATGAGGCTCCCTACGTGGAGGAAATGCCGACCTCTGCAACGAATCCCTATGGCTACACCAAGGTCATGATCGAACAGATTCTGCGGGACGTTTGCACTGCCAATCCGGAGTTCACGGCTGTGGCTCTGCGGTATTTCAACCCGATCGGTGCTCACATCAGCGGTCTGCTGGGCGAGAATCCCAACGGAATCCCCAACAATCTGGTGCCCTATGTGGCACAGGTGGCACTGGGCAAGCTGGATCATGTGCGGGTATTCGGTGATGACTACGACACGCCGGACGGCACTGGTGTGCGGGACTATATCCATGTTATGGATCTGGCAACCGGTCACGTGGCAGCCGTGGCATACGGACTGGAGCACCGTGGCTTTGAACCGATCAATCTGGGTACCGGTCACGGCAGCAGCGTGCTGGACGTGGTGCATGCGTATGAAAAGGCATGCGGCAAGAAGATTCCGGTAGAGATCACGGAACGCCGTGCCGGAGATATTGCCACCTCGTATGCAGATCCGTCGAAAGCAAAGAAACTGCTTGGCTGGGAAGCAACTGCGGATTTGCAGCAGATGTGTGCCGACAGCTGGCGTTTCACAAAGCAGAATCCCAACGGAATGTGAGAAGCTGCTTTCGTAATCCGTTTACGAAAATGCGTTCCCACAGAAAGGAATACATATGACAGGCAGATTCGGAAATGCGATCGATAATTTCCTGATTATCATGGTTGCTGTTGCCGTGGTGCTGCTGCTGGTGGTGATGCTGGGTTCTCGGCAAAGCCCGTTCCGGCAGAAGCTGAGCCGGCTTCTGGTACAGAATCCAAACACTGCCGACAAACGGCAGTCGCTGGAGTTTAATCGGGAATATTATATCACAGGAGAAAGAGCAATGCGTAAACCAAACCGCGGAAAAAATCCACCCCGTACTGTGATCGCTGTTCTGGTACAAAAGGTAGACGAACGCCGCAGAACCATGGATCCCAGCGGCACTTTGAAACTGTACAACGAATACTATGAGTTGATTTTCAAGACCCGCAAGGGTGATGTGCTGCATATTGTTACCAGCAAAAAAGCGTATATCGAAACCCCGTTTCATCAGCAGGGACAGCTGACTTTTCAGGGTGATCGTCTGATCCGGTTCCAGTATCCGGAGGGAGAAGTTACCGAAGACGAAGCAGCATTCACCAGCATGATGCCGGCAGTACGCCGCGGATAATACAAAAGGCAATACCGCACAGTTTTGTGCCGTGCTGTCATAACAAAAAGCGTACCGTTTCACAAGAAAACGGTACGCTTTTTTCGTTGTTATAGTGGCGGCGGTTTACGGAACGATCATAACCGGAGTGTTGATAGTGACCTTGTCATAGATCTTTTTGGCAACGTCCAGCGGCAGGTTGATACAGCCGTGGGAACCGTTGTTGATGTAGATGTCACCGCCGTAGGCACTGCGGTTCAGGTCGTGCAGACCGATGCCGGTATAGGTGACGGGCATCCAGTAATTTACCCATGTTTCATAGCCCTGCACTGCGTAAGTCCCCAGCTTTCGCGGAGATTCTCTGGACCATACCTTGTATGCTCCCGGCGGTGTGGCACGTGTCGGATCGGACTCCTTACCGGTAACCACATCGGACTCCAGGAACAGTTCGCCATTGACATAGTACCACAAGTGCTGGTGGCAGATGTCCACTTCAATGTAGGTGTTTCCGGTGTAGGTAACGCCGGCGTTGGAATTCATGCGGAATCCCTCTACCTTATATACCGGTTCAATGGTTACTGCCTCGCCGGCTTTGATGTAATCTACCAGCTTTTCCACAGTGGCAGAAACATTGGTTTTCCAGCCATAGATGCCGTCAGAACCGATCGGCAGGGTAATCTCTCCGTCTTCGGTGGCTTTGAACTTGAAGTTGTAGCCGGTCACCAGTGTGTCGTACTTGTCAGCGATATGTTCCTGCACCCATGCGGAAGCTTTGTCGGTGTCCACAGTGATGTCATCGCCGTCCGTGGTGATCCAGTCCATGATAGTAGCGTGATCCAGCTTTTCCGTGCCAACCGGATCGAAAATTTCCTCGCGGTCAGTCATGTCATAGGTGATCTCTACAGCACCGATTTTGTTGTACAGTGCCAGTGTAGGCTCCAGACTTTCCGCAGTGACAGCTGCCTTTTTGTAGCAGTCACTGTCTGCCATCTGAATGGTGTTGTTGCCCTCCCGCATCTGTGCGACCGTGTAGTCGGACAGCTTCTGGGTGTCTACCATGTTGCCGTTATCTTCCGGCTGAATGGTAAAGGAACCGTCCTCGTTCTGGACAACCTTGGCATCGGTGGGCGGTACATTGCCCCAGTCATAGGCGGCGATCAGGCTGACCAGTGCATCTTCCGAGTAGGAATCCTGCATCTTGACTGTATACTCGGTTTTGGAGAACAGCTTCCTGAACCAGAGGGCGTGACTTTCGTCTGCCGGCTCTGTCAGAGCGTTGTCCGGCAGGGTAACGGTGCAGCCGAATGAGGAGCCCTTGAAGGTGATTGGGTCGCCGCTTTTGGGAATGAATGTCAGTCCCATATCCTGTGCGGTATTCAGAACTGCGTCACTGGCTTCCTCCGCGGTCATGCCGCCGATGTCCACGCCGTTGACGTAAGTTTTAGGGAGAAACTTGCTGTGATAGACAGCCAGTCCGGCGATGTAGCTCAGCAGGAGTACAGCCAGCACGGCAATACCAATGATGATGCAGATCTTTCCGGCGTTGGACTCCTCCCGCACCGGTTCGTAATGTCTGGGCGGTGTAGGGCGGGGCGGACGCTGTGCTGTTGCCACGTTGCCTCCGGAACGCTGCTGGTGCTGCGGCTGTGGTGCACGCTGCTGCCGCGGCTGGTCATAGGCATAGCCGGAAGAAACGGCATCATGGATCTGCCGTGCCTTGTCCGAACGGGTGCGTTCCGAAGCGGAGCCGTTTTCAGGGCTGCGGGAAGCCGGACGATTCTGTCCGGAAAAGCGTTCAGAAGACGGTTTCGGCGATGATGGCTGAAATTCTGTTGCCTCTTTTGCAGCGAGAGAAGCCTTGATTTTTTCCCGCATTTCGTCTTTGGTCAGATGCTGCTTGGAAGCATTTCCGGCAGGGGATTGGTCTTTATTGTTCACTGTCATCTTTCCTTTCTTCCATGGTACGAGGGCTGTGCGGAATACAGCATCATTGAACTTCACCGCGTGTCGGCGTTCCGAGTATGTTGACAAACTGATGACAGCTGCGGTCAGTTCGAAGACAGTAGAACCTCTGTTTCTGGAAAAATTAAAAAAATATTACATTGAGAGAAGCGGGCTCTGCAGCGTGGATATTCGCCAGAGCCATTCTTTATTATTATACCCACTGGATTTCTGTTTGTCAACACTTTTCGACATGAAATATAAATTGTAAACATCCTTTACCGATTTGTTTCCAAATGCACATTGAAATTTTATCGGCGGGCTGTTGTAATGTATGCGGAAAATCAGTCATATATTCTGTTACTTTATGCGATGAAAACTAACAAAAAATGCAAATATGTTGTGTAATGTGCACACTGAAAACATTGCATTTTTGTTGAAAAAGCAGATTGACATTACAGGGAAAAAGGCGTAAAATGAAGGTGGAAATTGGGTGGAAAAATGTGTCACCACAATGTGAGCTATCCACCACAATTTGAGCTATAAGGAGAAATATTCCGGGCAATGAGGCTTCCGGAAATTTTCAGCTGATGTCCGGTGTATGCACACATCGGACGAACAGGAGGAATGAATGATGAAGAACAAAAAAATCGGGACCAGTATTCTGGCATTTCTGCTGGCGGCGGCCACTGCCGCAGCCGGTGCACAGCCGGTTCTGGCAGCAGATCTGGGAACTGTAACCGACAACGTTCCGGCGATTGTGGCAGCCAGTGCTTCGGTGTCTGTGATCGATGCCAGCGGCGACCTGGAAGCTGCCTATGCGGAATGGGGTGCTGTATCCAATGCGACCGGCTACAACGTGTATATCAAGCCGGCAGGCGGCAGCTACACGCAGCTGGATACCATGCTGGTACGCCAGTATCCGGATCGCTTCCGTGCTGATGCAGTAGGTCTGAAAGCCGGCAGCTACACCATGAAGATCGTGCCGGTGATTAACGGCAAGGAAGATGCTTCTAAGGCAGCAGAAACTGCGGGACTTCAGGTAGAGGCTCACGACAGAAGCGGCTTTGGCTTTGTAGAGGGCACTTCTTCCGGTGCATACAACGAGGACGGCACGCTGAAAGCAGATGCCATTGTGGTATATGTCACCGATGCCAACAAGGACACCGTGACGGCAAGCATTGACGCCACCGGCAAGGGTGCGACCGATGTGACTGGTGTGCAGAACATCATTACGGCTTATAAGAAAAATAAAGAAAAGCGTCCGCTGTGCCTGCGGTTTATCGGCAACATCACCGATCCGGCAGACATGCCCAAGGGCGATCTGATGATCGACACCGCAAAGGCTGGCATCACCGTGGAGGGTATTGGTACCGATACCGTATTCAACGGTTTTGGTCTGGTCATGAAGAACTGCTCTAACGTAGAAGTTCGCAATATCGGCTTCATGAACTGCAACAGCAGCGAGGGCGATGACTGCGGCTTGCAGCAGGGCAACGACCACATCTGGGTGCATAACTGTGATTTCTTCTATGGTGATGCCGGTTCAGATGCCGATCAGGTCAAGGGCGACGGTGCACTGGATACCAAGACTTCCACCTATGTAACACATTCCTACAACCACTTCTGGGACAACGGAAAGTGCAACCTGCAGGGCATGAAATCGGAAAAGGAAACCAACTATGTGACCTATCACCACAACTGGTACGATCACTCTGATTCCCGTCACCCCAGAATCCGCACCTGCTCTGTACACAGCTATAACAACTACTTCGACGGCAATGCCAAGTACGGCATCGGCGTCACCATGGGATCTTCTGCTTTCGCGGAAAACAACTACTTCCGCAACTGTAAGAACCCGATGATGAGTTCCGGACAGGGTACTGATGCACTGGGTGAGGGCACATTCTCCGGCGAAGCCGGCGGTATCATCAAGGCTTGCGGCAACTATATCGAGGGTGCTTCCAGCTATATCCCGTATTCGCAGAACAGCACCTCGTTCGATGCCTATGAAGTTTCCAGCCCGTCTGAAAAAGTACCGGACAGCGTCAAGACGGTTTCCGGCGGCACAGGCTACAACAACTTCGATACCGATTCCAACATCATGTACAGCTACAAGGCAGATGCAGCGGCTGATGTGCCGGCTATCGTTACTGCCAAGGCCGGACGCGTACAGGGCGGTGATCTCCAGTGGAAGTTTGACAACTCCGTGGACGATACCAGCTATGCGGTCAATCAGGCATTGAAAGACGCTCTGGTCAATTACAAGTCCTCTATCGTGGCAATCGGCAGCGGCTTTACCGACAGCACCACAGATCCGGTTGTCACCACTGAGGAAACCAAGACTACTACAGTGACCACCACCGTCAGCGTGTCCAAGGATACGACCGCAACGGCTCTGACCACTGCTACCACCAAGAACACCACGCCTACCACACCGGACGTGCCGGTGGCAGGGGACATCTTCTGTTCGCCTGCCGGTACCGGCAGCGGTTCTTCCGAAAAGGATCCGGCTTCTGTTACCGATGCGATCTCCAAGCTGTCCGCAGGCCACACCATTTATCTGCTGGGCGGTACATACAAGTTCTCGGAAATGATCCTCATTGACGCTCAGAACAGCGGTACTGCTAATGCAATGAAGACGATCAAGCCTTATAACGGTGCAGATGTGGTGTTCGACTTCTCCGGACAGGGCGATGCAGACGGCAGCAAGCGTGGCATTGTGCTGGACGGTGACTACTGGCACTTCTATGATTTTGAGATCACTAAGGCAGCCGATAACGGCATGCTCCTCTCCGGCAACAACAATAAGATCGAACGCATGGTATTCAACGACAATCAGGACACTGGTTTGCAGCTGTCCCGTTATAATACCAGTGCAGCAACCATTGCAGACTGGCCCAGCAATAACCTGATCCTGAACTGCACTTCCAAGAACAACTGCGACAATGCCAGCATGGAAAATGCCGACGGTTTTGCTGCAAAGCTGACCTGCGGCGAGGGCAACGTCTTTGACGGCTGTATGGCATACAACAACAGCGACGACGGCTGGGACTTGTTTGCAAAAAGTGCTACCGGTCCTATCGGTGTTGTCACCATTCAGAATTGTATTGCATTCCGCAACGGCTTTACGGAATTCGGCGAGGGCTACGGCAATTGCGACGGCAACGGCTTCAAGCTGGGCGGCTCTGGTATCGGTTCTGCACATATCTTGAAGAACTGTCTGGCATTCGAGAACCTTCACTGCGGCTTCACCGATAACAATAACCCGAAGCTGGGCAGTCTGACCAACTGTACCGCAGTCAACAACAACGGCGAAGGCACGGGAAAGCCGAACTTCTCCTGCTATCGCTGCACAGATCCGGGTGCAATCTTTGAGAATCTGATGTCCTATTATGATGCTTCTGTATTTATGTCTGACGCAAAGCTGAAAGGCGGTGCTTCTAACGACAAGTATGTTGGTACTTATGAAAACGGCGTGTACTACAACAGCGGCTACTATCAGGTAGATGCAAAGACTGCGATCAAAAACGGTGCGAAGATCGGCACAAAGCTTTCTGCGGCTCCGGCAGCTTCTGACTTTATCACAATGGCAAAGGCTCCGGAACAGGGTACCGATTTTGATGCTGTATGGAGAAATGCAGACGGTTCGCTGAATCCGGGCGGTTTGTATGAAACTGCGGATTCCAGCAGCTATAAGACAATGGGTTACCATATGTATAACGGCAGCATTGTCGTTCCGCCGACAACAACCACAAGCACTTCTTCTGAACAGCAAACCACCACTACTACTACCACAGCAGTACAGCCCACTGAAACCACAACTGGTTCGGAAACTTCTGCAAAGACCAGCGAAACTTCTGCACAGCCGACAGAAACTGCTGTAAAGACCAGTGAAACTTCCGCACAGCCCACTGAAACCACAGCTGCTCCGGCAACTTCGGATACGGCGGACACCACGGAACAGTCGACTGCCACTACACCAGTCAGCAGCGGCGACAGCAACACAGAAACCACGCAGACCACCGCTTCGGAAGTGACCTCTCAGTCCCTGTACGGCGATGTGAACTTGGACGGCAAGGTGGATATTACCGATGCAGTTCTGCTGAACAAGGCGGTTGCCGGTGTGGTAACGCTGAACGCCAGCCAGCAGAAGAATGCCGACTGCATGGCGGACGGAGAACTCTCTACCAATGATTCGACAGTCCTGCTGCAATTCCTGGTACGCATAGTTACCTCCCTGCCGGTAACGGAATAACCGATTCTCCGGAAAAGAAATAGATCTTTATTCTACAAATGGCAGCCGATGTTTTCGGCTGCCATTTTTGCGTGAAAAGCAATTCCGCTTTTTTCGGTTTTTTTGTACAATTTGACTTGCTTTTTTTCACGGGATATGTTATACTATAGACAGCACCCATGCCGGATTTGGAAGTCTGACATGGAAAAGTGTTTTCATTTCTATCCCTGTCGCTTCCGCTGCCTGCGGGCACGGCGGCGTTTTCGGGCGATAAATTTTAGATGAGGTGAATCAAATTGTCACAACTGAAAAAACCCACAATCAAAAACCCTGATCTGGTTGCCGCAATGGCGGAATTCAAAAAACAGCAGAGCGTACAGACCGAAAAAGAAATGCTGGACGCAATTGCAGCAGCATCGTTTATTGCTCCGATCACGTTGCAGAACAAGCTGAACGAGGTAGAACCGGACGAGAATGGTCAGCGTCACATGGAGGCTTCTCTCATGGCTGTTTCCAACAAGGACGGTGTAAAGTTCTTTCCGGCTTTCACCGACTGGCTGGAATTCCTGAAGTGGAAGAACGATCCGGACGCGGACACAATGGTAATTACATTTGACCAGTACTGCGGGATCCTGCTGAAGCAGGGTGTCGATGTCAGCGGTATCGTCATCAATCCGGCAGAAACCAACATCGTGATCCGCAAGGAAAAAATGGCAGAGATGAAGGGCGTTTCTCCGGAGGCAGAACAGCCGCAGGAGGCTCCGAAGAAGAACAACATTCTCCCGCTGTTTGGCTGCGAAAAGGTCACCAATCCGGAAGTGATCGTTGCCGCAGACCGTCTGCGTCGGGAAAACAACGAACCTGCCCGCAACAATATGTTTGAGGCAATGCGGAAAGCACGCTTTGTGGCTCCGGTGCTGATGGAAGTGCCGAAGGAAGTCAAGGCTGGCGAAAAGGTCAATGCACAGGCAGAGTTCATCATGCTGAACCACGAAGGCGGAAAGTACATGCCGCTGTTCACCAGCCTGTCAGAACTACAGAAGTGGAACGGGGCACCGGACTGCAAGGCAGTTCCCATGAGCATGGCAAACTATGTGGCAATGCTGTCTGATCCCAAGAGCACAGCTGCCGGCATCGTGCTCGATCCGTTCACCATGGGGCTGGCATTCAGCAAGGAGCAGGCAATGAACATTCAGCCGCGTCTGGCAATGCGGGATATTGACTCCACTCCGGAGGGCATGGAAGACGACCTGAAAGCATACTTTGCAGAAAATGCAGATGTCAAGAAAGCATACATCGATGGTGTCAAGGCGAACAACACAGACGGTTTCGTGGTAGTCCTGGAACTGGAAAACGAAAACAATGTCCGTGAGATCGCTGACCACGTGGCAAAGGCAATCAACAAGTATGGTTCCTGCGTAGTGGCTCCGATCAGTTCGCCCATCGGTAAGAAAGTGCTGGAAAGAAAGACTGCTTTCTACGAAGCCTGAAAATCACATTACCGGTGACGGTCACGATGGTATTTGCAGGCAGATTGCGTGCAAATGCTGTCGGGTGGGCTTTTTGCGGTGTTACTGATAAAAATCCACTTGTTCTGAAAGAAAATCAACCCCCTGTCCTTGCGGCAATGGCTGCAAGGACAGGGGGTTTTTGTGTTGCTTTAGAAAAACTGCCGGAAAGCCGTGGGCAGGGAAATCTCCTTGGTGATTTCCGCCGCAGTTTTCCAGACGAATTGTTCGTCCTGTCTGGCACAGGTGAGGTATACGCCGTAGAGTTCCCATTCCACATGGGTGAAGATGTGTTTCCGTTCCACCGTCTGTGTCAGATCCGTGGGCTTGCAGTGCCACGCACTGGCTTGGGCAATGGCTTCTTCGGTAGTGCAGATGCCGGCAACATTGGGATATTCCCAAAGCCCGTGGAGCAGCCCCTTGGCAGTGCGTTTCCGGAGGGCGAATTTCCCGTCGCATTGCAGCACAAAAACGGTGTACTGTTCCTGTCGCCTGGCTTTTTTAGCAGTCCGCTGGGGCAGCCGCAGAGCATCGCAGTACTGTCTGCCCAGACACAGTTCCGACAGGGGACAGGCTTCACAATGCGGCTGTCCGTTGGGCACGCAGACCGTGGCTCCGATTTCCATAAACGCCTGTGTCAGCGTGCCGCAGTGTTCCGGATTGTCCAGATAGACCTGCCGCAGCAGGGCAGTGACAGCTGCCTTTTGTTCCGGCCGGTCGATCTCACAGAAGTGGTTCATCACTCTGGCGGCCACCCGCAGCACGTTGCCGTCAACCGCTGGCGTAGGCAAACCGTAGCAAATGGAACAGACTGCACCGGCGGTGTAATCGCCTACGCCAGCCAGTCCGCGGACTTCCTCCCATGTGCGGGGAAACACGCCGCCGTACTGCTCCTGAATCGTCTGTGCTGCCTTTCGCAGATTCGCTGCACGGCTGTAATAGCCCAGCCCCTCCCAGCACTTGTTGACCTGATCCTGTTCCGCTGCGGCAAGTGCGGCAATGTCCGGAAAGGTTTCCAGAAACCGTGCGTAATAGTTCCTGACGGCTTCCACCCGCGTCTGCTGGAGCATGATCTCTGACAGCCAGATGCGGTAAGGCTCCTGCGTGTGCCGCCAGGGAAGATCCCGTGCATGCAGCGGATACCACGCCAACAGCGGCTGTGCTGTTTGCAGAAGTGCCTGTTCCTGCATGGCTTTCCAGCAACGCATGCGGTGGATCACTTTTTCATAGACCGGCAGCATGTGGGGCTCTTTGCAGATTTCCGGCAGCTGTTCCACAGGGATCCACTGTACCGCAGTGTTTTCGTCCGGCTGGATCCGCAGCGTTTCTTTCTGGTCGGCAATGATGCCGTAGGTGACGTTATAGTGCTGATGTGCCGGAACGGGAACGCCCTTTTTCTGATGTGCTTTGACAGGGAGAATGTCCAGCGAGAGAATGGCTCCGGTAAGGGGATAGGGTTTCTGAATACCGGTTTCCTCTTTTGCCTCCCGCACGGCTGTCCAGAGAAAATCACTGGAACCGTCAGCGTGTCCGCCTGTCCATGCAAAGGAATCGTAGATGCGGTGGTAGACCATCAGCACCTGATCCATTGCCGGATTCATGACGAAACCGGAACAGGTGAAATGGCTTTCCGCGTGGCTGCGGTAGAGCAGCTGTGTGTCGTACTGTTCCGCCGCAAGGAGTATCTCGTTCCGGTCGCGTCGTTCCTGTTCAGTTTCGGGCGTATAGGCAGCAAGACGTTCTTTCCAGTCGGTCACATCTTGTTCCTGCATGACGTTTCTCATGTTGTTTGTCCTTTCTTTTGGATAACCCCGCACAAAGCCGATTCGCAAACCTTGTGCGGGGTTATCATTACTTTGCCGGCAGCAGAATCGTAATTTCCGTACCGTGTCCCAGTTCGCTGCGGAGAGAAATGGTGCCGTTGTGGCAGTCTACGATGTGCTTGACGATAGACAGCCCCAGTCCTGTGCCGCCACGCTGTTTCGAACGGCTTTTGTCCACCCGATAGAACCGTTCAAAGATCCGGCTCTGTGCCTGTAGGGGAATGCCGATGCCGTTGTCTGCAATGACGATTTTCGCCTGTGTGCCGAGGTGCTGTATGGTGATCGTCACGGTGCCCTCCGGATTGTTGTACTTGATTGCGTTATCAATGAGGTTGATGAACAATTCCCGTATGTAGCCCTCGTTGCTGTGGAGCAGCAGACAGTCGCCCTCCAGCCGGACGTGAATTTTGTTCCGCTGAATCTGCGGCTCCAGAATTTGCAGGGCGTTCTTTGCCGCAGCTTCCAGTGCCACCGGTGTGTTCAGCATTTCCGTGTGTTCCTCGATCTCCGACAGGCGGATAATGTCGTTGATGAGAAACAGCAGGCGTTCGCTTTCCCGTTCGATCATGGCACCGTACTTGGCAACGTCTTCCTCTTTGGTGATCATGCCGCTGCCGAACATTTCGCCGAATCCCTTAATGGTTGTCAGCGGTGTTTTCAGCTCGTGGGAAACGTTTGCGGTGAATTCCTGCCGCATCTTTTCCGCCTTGACGTTGTAGGTCACATCGACCAGCAGCACGATCGTGCCGAAAATGCCGCCCATTTCCACGCGGGTGATGTACGCCCGAATATACTTGCCGTCGATCTTCAGCAGCTGCCGCACAGAGCAGCCCTTGTGCAGTTCACTGTCTTCCGGCAGCAGTTCATGCTGAGGTGCTGTTTTGGATTTTCGCAGTGCGTCCAGAAAGTCCTGATTGTTTGTCAGAATGAAAATGGATTTGTTGTCCCAGCTTTCCTTGCTGATGTTCAGCAGTGCCGTTGCCGTGCGGTTGGCAAGCTGGATCTTGTCGGAATCGTCCAGAATCAGAATGCCCTCTACCATGTGCTCCTGAATCAGCCCGATGATATCCCGTTCGTGGTGCAGCTCTTTCTGCATGCGGTTCATTTCGTTTTCCAGCTTTCCAAGAGCCTTTTGACTTTTCTTGTGCTGATGCTGTGCCTGCTGTTTCTGGTGCAGATACAGAAAAATAAAAATTGTCAGCAAAAGAGCCGTTGCCGCAGCAAATGCCCAACCGAGCCATTCCATAATTACCCTCCGATCTTATAGCCGTAACCCCGTACTGTGTGAATGAGATTGGTACAGCCGGCAGCCTCCAGCTTTTGCCGCAGCGTCTTGACATGAGCGTCCACAGTTCTGGTTTCGCCCTCATAGGAGAAGCCCCAAACCTGTTCCAGCAGCCGGTCGCGGGAAATGGCAGAGCCGCGGTTGCGTACCAGATAGGACAGCAGTTCGAACTCCTTATAGGTGAGAACGATCTCCGTTTCCAGATAGACCACGGTACGCTGGTTCAGGTCAATGGTCAGGTCATGGGCAGAGAGCACCTGCTGCTGTTCCGGCTTTTGCACATGGCTCCGCCGCAGCACCGCCTTGACGCGGGACAGCAGTTCCATGATGCCGAATGGCTTGGTGATATAATCGTCTGCACCGTTTTCCAGTCCGGTGACCTTGTCGATCTCCGAGGACTTCGCCGAAAGCATGATGACAGGAATTTCCGCCGTTGCCGCATCGGATTTCAGTCGTTTCAGAATCGAGATGCCGTCCTCGTCCGGCAGCATGATGTCCAGCAGGATCAATGCCGGCTGTTCTTCCTGTACACGCTGGAAAAAGCTTTTTCCGTCAGGGAAGCCCTTCGCAGTATAGCCGCCGGACTGGAGAGCACAGGTGATGAGTTCCCGAATGCCGGTGTCGTCTTCCACACAAAATATGTTTGCCAAATTACATTTCCTCTTTTCCCTGGAATCCGCCGCAAAGCTTTAGGAAACACTGAATAAAGCTTGTGCGTAAGATGCGTAGTCAGATTTTTCGG
>ERZ506917.281-NODE-281-length-20614-cov-5.862639_pt1 | contig 20614 bp, 16 predicted proteins | sample MGYA00512904_ERZ506917 | MGnify/ENA metagenome assembly ERZ506917 | reverse complement strand
CACCAAGGGTTCCATTCTGGCCGAGTTCTTTGATGCCTTCGTGGAGGACAAGCTCATCCAGCCCACCTTCATCTACGATTACCCCGTGGAGATCAGCCCGCTGGCAAAGCGCAAGCCGGACGACCCCGCCTTCACCGAGCGCTTTGAGTATTTCATCGACTGCACCGAGTACGGCAACGCCTTCAGCGAGCTGAACGATCCCATCGACCAGAAGGGCCGCTTCGAGCGTCAGGTGGCCGAGCGTAAGGCGCTGGAGCCCGAGTGCAAGGCACAGGTAGACTACGACTACGTCAACGCACTGGAGTACGGTCTGCCCCCCACGGGCGGTCTGGGCTTCGGCGTGGATCGTCTGGTGATGCTGCTCACCGATAGTGCATCTATCCGTGATGTGCTGCTGTTCCCCACGATGAAGCCGATTGAGCAGTAAAACGCAAAAATAAAGCGCAGATGCGATGAAATTTAAAACGAATTTCAAACGACATCTGCGGTACTACACCACAACTACACCAATTTTGGGACGTTTTCCCGAAAAGGAGCTTTACAAAGCGGTGTGGTGTAAGAATCGAATAAGCGGATTGGTGTAGTAGGTACACTGAACCCGTAAAGACGAAAAAGGCAGGTACACTGTGGAAACATGGTGTGCCTGCCTTTGTGCTTATTATTGAAAGATAATACGAGAAAGTTGTGGAAAAAATGTTAGACCACACATCAAATGTACATCAACAACCATGATTCATGGCAGGGAGCTTAGAACACAAAAGTTCATCCGATGCAGTTTTCTATGCATCCGATGAACTTTTTTCAGTAGCGTTTCCTTTTAAGCCACCTTGGTCTTTCGCAGATACCCCCATGCTGCCAATCCAACGAGCAGAACGATCTTGATCGGTGCCGATGCCAGCAGTACATCTGCCTGAAAGAAGGCATGCCCGCCTGCATAGAGAAAATCAAAGCCAATCATTTTATACAGCAATGCATTGGAAAGCCCAATGCCCCCTGCCGGAATCAGGGTGGACAGCCATTCTCCAAAGGAGCCCGGCACGACCATATAAACAATCAGCGGTGCCACCACACTGATCAGCGCCACAGACAAAGCGGTCAGGTTGTTCTTGGCCCATACGGATGCCATCAGCACAAAGGCCACCTCCGCAAAGAAGATCAGGAAGTTTGCCACCAGCATGACCCACTCCATCTGGCCAACGGTATACGGCAGCAGGCTGGTCACAGAAAACAGCCATTGCACGGAAGTTTGGGTACTTTCCCAGCCAAATAGAGCATTCGTGACCAGGATCCACACCACGCTGCAGAGCAGATACGCCGCCCCTGTGATACTAAACGCCGCCGCCAGCTTTGCCGCTGCCAGCCGCAGACCGCCGTTTTTTGTGCACAGTTGGATGTCCTGCGCCCCGGTCTGTGCATCCGATGCAAACACCGGGGCCGCAATCACCGCGCACAGCAGGGTGAGCAGCAAGCTCAACAGGGTCTGGTAATCCATTGCGTCTGAACTGACCCCAAATGAATAGGTGAACGGTTTTTGTACAGCATCGAACTTTTTCTGTGCAATGGCCTGCGCCTGCTCATAGCCGGGATTTCCGCTTTGTTCCAGCCAGATCACCGATTCCAGCCGTTTGGGGAGCTGGCTGTAAAAGTTCTGCATATCCTCTGCGGTCAGCCCCATCACGCCCGGTGCCATGCCAGTTTTCGGGTCGGCAAAGGCTTCCTTTGCGTTGTTCACAAGAGGCCGATACCGGGCAAGTTCTTTATAAAATACCTCGTCCGGGATATCGTTGATGGAGCTTGCATCATACTGCCGGTACACCCGCTGATAGGCTTCCAGTGCTTCCTGCATGACATCCGGCGTGATGGTACCGGATACCTGCTGCTCCTGCCGTTTCCGGATTGCTTTCAGACCTGTGTAACGCACTTTGTTTCCGCTGGCATCCAGTTCCGTCCAGCCGATAAAGGTCACCGGCAGATATGCCATGACCACGGCCAGCACCAGTGCAATGGCCAGCAGAATAGCTGTCATACGAGTTTTGCACACACGTTTCAATTCCAAACGATACAGGTTCATTTTGCTTCCTCCATTTCCTCCGGGAACAGCCACAGATACAGATCTTCCAGCCGGGGCTGTGCCGGGACGCTGTCCGGCAGCTGCGGTGCATCCGCCAGATACCGCAATGTTACCGTTCCGTCCGGCTCGTTGCGCAGGTTCACCACCCGCAGCCGGTATTCCCACCGGGCAAGCTGTTCCATCGGGATATTTCCCTGCCAGACTTTGGCTTCGATCTGCTTTACCAGCCCTTCGGTGGTGTCCTGTGCAATGATTTTGCCAGCCTTCATCACGGCATTTTCGGCCGCAATGTATTCCACATCCGAAACGATATGCGTTGAAATGAGAACGATCCGTTCCTGCGCAAACTCCGACAGCAGATTGCGGAAGCGCACCCGTTCTCCGGGGTCCAGCCCTGCCGTGGGCTCATCTAGAATTAAAATTTCCGGGTCGTTGAGCAGTGCCTGTGCGATGCCTACCCGGCGCTTCATACCGCCGGAAAGCTTTATGATCTTTTTGCGGCGCACCTCAGTCAGGCTTACCCGCTCCAGCAGTGCGTCGATCTGCCGGGCAGCCTCTGTGCGCGGCAGACCCTTGAGCGCCGCCATATATTCCAGATAGTCCTGCACCGTGAATTCCGGGTAAAACCCGAATTCCTGCGGCAGATACCCCAGCTTTTCCCGGTAGGCCGCACCAAGCGTCCCAATCTCCACCCCATCGCACAAAATCCGGCCACTGCTGGGCCGCAGAATGCCCGCCAGCATCCGCATTAAGGTTGTTTTGCCTGCACCATTCGCCCCCAGCAGTCCCCACACACCCGGCGTGAGAGTGATGGACACATCATCCACCGCCGTTTTATCCCGGTATCGCTTTGTAATATTCTGAATTTTCAGTTCCATGACTTGTTCCTTTCAGCCTTCTGCAATATATTCTGACCGGGCGGCAAGCCGGATGCACTGCAACACCATACAGAGCACCAGCACGCCCGCCGCCAGTGGCAGACCTTTCGGCAGTTCCGATAATTGCACGAACCGCAGCAAACACAGCTGCCCTGCAAACAGCGGTACAGCCCCGGTCATCATCCATTCCGGGCGCACCCAGCGCAGCAGCAGAAGCAGCTCATTGTTTGCGGTCAGAAATGGCACGGTCAGCACCGCCAGCAGTTGCCCGATGCTCCATGGCACGGCTGCCCGCACATTGAGTACCAGCACTCCCAGCAGGATCGTTTCCCCCGCCAGCAGCAGCAAAAACCGCATCACCAGCGGACGACCGATTCCTGCATATGTGGCCTGTTCCAGTTCAAGCATCTTATATTGACTTGCCCGGTATAAAAACGGCAGGCCGAGCAGGGCTGTCAGCATGGCAAGTGTGCTCAGACCAAACAGTGCATTGCGTAATGTCCATGCCTTCTCCCACAGGGCAAGTTCCCGGCCCACACTGTACAACGCCAGTGCCGCCATTGCTTCCAGCACCCAGACCTTCCAGCCCAGCAATTTGAACTGGCAGTGCAGCAAATCACGCCAATCACTCCGTTGTTTTACGACATGTTCCGCCCGGCAGCGGCGCAGCAGCGTTTCCGGGACAGCTGTGTCAAGCTCTGTCGCCAGTGCTCTGGACAGTTCTTTTTCAAAGGCTCGATTCATCTCCAGTCCTCCTTTTCCAATTGCATTTTCAAGGTTTTCAATGCGGCACGCAGGCGGGACTGCACTGTGCGCAGGGGCAGACCTGTGATCTGCGCGATCTCCCGCAATTTAAGCTGTTGTGCGAACCGCAGCAATACCAGTTCCCGCTGTTCCGGCTCCAGCTGGGCCGTCAGCGCTCGCAGGTTTGCTTTCTCCTCTGCCGCAGCAAAGCCGCTTTCCTGATAGGCGGGTTCGCCCGGCAAGCTCTCCAGCGATACCTCCGTCCGCTCCATCGTACGGTTCAGATCGATGCAAATGTTTTTTGCGATTTTGTACAGAAAGGGACGGAATGCCCCCTGAAATCCACCACAGGAATCCAGCCAGCGCACCGCTTTCAAAAAGGTTTCCTGTGCTGCATCCTGCGCCTGCTGCTCGTCCGCTGTATGCCAACGGCAATAGTTCAGAATTTGTGGATAGTACGCTGTAATCAGAGTGTCCAGCGCACCCGTATCTCCGCTCTGCGCTTTCCGCAGCAATAATTCTGTCTGGATACGGTTCACCCCCTTCCTGTCTATTAAAACGTCCCATATCATCAAAATGATTTCTGTTTTTTCAAAAATTTCAAATAATTGCCTTTATTATGTTCTTATAGCTTTATTATAATAAAGAGCCTTGTGTTTTTCCTTGTCAAGAGGGCTGGCACCGTCCAGCCCTCTCTTTTTGGCAGTAGAAACGGCCATGTGGTGGATGAGTGTAGACCTGCAAAGGGCTGCATCAAAAAGTGGATTCATGGCTCTGCAAACAAACAGCCGGAACTTTCCGCCGCAGAAGAAGCAACTGTAAAAAACAGAGGTTTCCGCGCTTCCATCACAAAAAGACAGCTTCCTGTCACAAAACCACTTTGGGAAAAGCGGCTGTCCATGATAGAATGAAGAAAATACCATAATAAGGAGTTTTCTTTATGGCAGCTACTTCTCAAAAGCGCTCCGGCACCACCGACCTTACGGTGGGCAAGCCGCTGTTCCAGATCCTGCGGTTCGCCTTGCCGCTGGTGCTGGGCACCTTATTCCAGCAGCTGTACAGCTTTGCGGATACCGTCATCGTAGGGCGGTGTCTGGGCACCGATGCGCTGGGCGCGGTAGGCACCACCTACTCCCTCAACTTTCTCATTCTGGGCTTTGTGCAGGGAGCCTGCGTGGGCTTTGGCATCCCGGCGGCAGAGACCTTTGGCGCAAAGGATAAGGACGGGCTGCAAAAATACCTGCTGAACGGCGCACTGCTCTGTCTGGTGCTGAGCGTGGTGTTTACGGTGCTTACCACCCTGATGGCGGGGCCGCTGCTCCGGCTCATCCATACGCCCGAGGAGCTGTACGCTGATGCGGTGCTCTACATCCAGATCATTTTTCTGGGCATTCCGGCTACGGTGCTATACAACTACGCTTCCAGCGTGCTGCGAGCACTGGGGGATTCCCGGCACCCCTTTTACTTCCTGCTGGTCGCCAGCGTGGTGAACATTCTGCTGGACTATCTCTTCATCGTGCCGCTGGGCATGGGGGTGGACGGTGCCGCCATTGCCACCGTGCTCAGCCAGCTGCTCAGCGGCGGGCTGTGCGCCTACTGGTTCTTTGCCCGCACGGCAAAGCTGGAGGGGCTTGCCTTCCGGCAGCCGCGCACCCTGCTTTCGGCAAGGCACTGCAGGCGGCTGGCCTACATCGGCCTTCCCATGGGGTTTGAATACTCGGTCTCGGCCATCGGTGCAGTCATCATGCAGGACGCCATCAACCTGCTGGGCAGCACCGCCGTGGCAGCCCAGACCGCAGGCGAAAAGATCCGCCAGATGTTCACCTTGCCCATGGAGAGCGTAGGCATGGCCATGGCTACCTATGTGGGACAGAACCACGGCGCCCGCCGCACCGACCGCATCCGGCAGGGCATTAAGGACGGCTGCATGGTGCAGCTGCTCTACTGCGCTGTGGCATGGGGCGTGATCTTTTTCATCAAGCCCTACGCTGTGGGGCTGGTGCTGGGCGATGCCGACCCTGCCGTCACGGCGGGTGCCATCCAGTACCTCAGCGTCATGAGTATGCTGTTCTGCTTCCACGGCCTTCTGATGATCTTCCGCAACACCTTGCAGGGGCTTGGTTACAGCGTGCTGGCCATCGTTTCCGGCGTGGGCGAGCTCATTGGCCGCAGCCTTGGCGGCGTGCTGGCAGTAAAGACCAGCCTTGGGTATCTGGGCATCTGCCTTTCCAATCCCTTTGCATGGGGTTTGGCAATGTTCTACTGCCTGTTCATGGTCTGCCGCATCCTCCGGCGGGAGATGCAGACCGAAGCCTGAAACCTATAAAAAACACGATGACCCGTGGGGAGCTCCCCCACGGGTCATCGTGTTTTTGAAGAAGAATTAAAGAAGATTAGAAGTGGCTTTTTAGTCCTCTGCCATACCAATGAGGTCAAACTTTTCGGTGGAGACAGTCACTGTAAAGTCCTTCTTGGCAGGCTTTGCAAACTTGACCCAGATGGTGCGGTCAGGCAGGTTATAGTACCAGCCGGACTCTGCGGCCTCCCAGCCATCGCGGACGATGTACTGAGGAAGCTGCTGCCCATCCACGCTGGCCCAAAGCGCACCCTTTTTCTTGCTGACCAGCTTCAGGGTCATGCGCTCCACAGGGGATTCGTAGCTGCCCTCGGTGGCAAAGCGGATGTCGGTGCGGTCGCCGGCCTTGACGGTGATGGTGGTCTTGGCGTAAACGCCGTTTTTGTAGTCCTCGGTGTGGCCGTCGTCATCGTACAGCACAAAGCTGGTGTCGGTCTCGGCAGCGACCAGCAGGTCGATCTGGCGCATGGTGTCCTTGAGGATGTGCTTGACGTCCTCGGTGGTCACCACAACGGCAGAGCCGCGCAGGAACATGGGGATGCTTGCCAGCGTGACCGGAACCTCGATGGTCTGGCCGCCCTCATATGCGCGCAGATTATCGTTCATATCGTACCATGTACAGCCTGCGGGCAGGTAGACGGTGCGGGTAGTGGCACCCTTTTCCACCACGTTCGCCACCAGAATGCTCTTGCCGAACATAAAGGTCAGGTTCTTGTCGGTGTAGCACTTGGGGTCGTCCGGGAACTCAAGGAACAGCGGACGCCATGCCGGCATACCGTCCTGGTTGGACTCGTACATCAGGGAGTACAAAGTGGGCATCAGACGGTAGCGCAGCTGGTAGGCTGCACGGATGTAGGGCAGGTTCTCCTCGTACATCCACGGCTGGGTGACGGTGTTATCGTTGTTGGCAGAGTTCAGGCAGAAACGGGGCTGGAAGATGCCGTTCTGCAGCCAGCGGAGCAGCAGTTCTGCTTCGGGTGCGGGGCCAGCAAAGCCGCCGATATCGCAGCCCATGTTGGAGCAGCCGGACAGACCCATGCCCAGAATGGTGGCAATGTTGAACTTGACGGTGCGCCAGTCGGTCAGGTTATCGCCGCCCCACACCTGTGCATAGCGCTGGATACCGGCGTAGCCTGCACGGTTGATGATGTAGGGGCGCTCGCCGGGGTACACATCTGCCAGCGCCTGCTTGGCGGTATAGGCCATCAGGTTGGAGTGCAGGATCTTCAGCTCTGCCATGGTGCCCTTTTTGCCCTCAAAGTCGCACTGGGCGTCGCGGTCCTCCACGCCGTCCATCTCGCAGTTGTCGTTCCAGACGGTCTTGGTGCCCTTTTTGAGGATGTTCTCTTCCAGCAGCTGCTTCCAGGTGTTGCGGCCATTGGGGCCGGTGAAGTCGAAGAAGCGTCCCTCGCCACCCCACCAGCGGCCATAGTACGGAGCCTTGCCGTCCGGGGTCTTGATAAAGACATCGTTCTTTTCAAACAGGTCGATGTAGGGGTGGTGCTTCAGGATGCCGGGCTTCAGGTTGGGGATGACGTTGATGCCCCGGGCGTTCATGTTCTCAAAGAACTTTTCCGGATCCGGGAAGCGCTTGTGGTTCCAGTTGAACACATAGCGCAGATTGTCCTTTTCGCCGCTGGAATAGCCGGAGGCCAGCCAGAAGTTGTCGATGAGGATGCCCTCTTTTTCGTGCTTGTCGATGACCTTGTAGATCTCCTCGTCGCAGTTCTTTTCCAGCTCGGCGTAGTACATGGTGGAGGCGCAGTAGCCCAGAGACTGCTTGGTGGGCAGGGCGCTGCGGCCGGTCAGCAGGGTGTACTCGTTCAGGATCTCGGGCAGGGTCTCACCGGCCAGCAGGAACAGGTCGATGTCGCCGCCGTCGGTCTGGTAGTAGCAGTAGCGCTCCCAGTAGCCGGACAGTTCCTCGCCAAGGTCGAACACGCAGTCGTAGGAGTTGTGGTAGAACAGGCCCACCGGGCGCAGGTCATTCTCATTCACTCGGATGTAGAAGGGGATGTGCTTATACATCGGGTCGCCGGTCTCGGGGTCGTGGCCGATGGCATCCTTGGGGGACATCCGCAGGCGGCGACCCTTTTTGTCCAGATGGCCGGTTTTTTCGCCAAAGCCGTAGAAGTGGTCGTATTCCCGGTCCACCTTGGAGAAGTGGCTCAGACGGCCGATCTGATCTTTCTCAAAGGCACGCTCCCGCAAATCCTGATAGATCAGCTTGCCGGACTTATCGAACAGCTCAAAGTGGAAGGGCTTTTTGAACAGCTTCAAAGTCAGGTGTGCGGTCTCAAAGGTCAGAGCCTTATCGTCCTCGGCGCAGGGGACATCCAGCGCGGTGATGCGGGTGCGCTCGTCCTTGAGCAGGGTGTCCATCCGGTCCTCCCACGCGGTGGTCACCAGCGTGTAGGACTCTTCCTCCATGGGGGTGCCCTTGTCGAAGTGCACCCGGATGCGGATGATATCGTCTGTCATGAAAATCAGCTTCACATCGGCGGCATCGCCGTGGATGAGGTAGCCGTTTTCGGTCTTTTCAAAGGATTCAAAACTACGCAGCAGCATAAGAGGTTCCTCCGTACAGTGTTACATACCGATCAGGTCGAACTGTTCAAACGAAACAGTCAGCTCGTGATCCTTGGCGGGGTTTGCATACTTGACCTCGACAGCCTTTTTGCTCTGGCTGTAATACCAGCCCTCGGCAGCGGCGTCGAACTTGCGGCGGTTGAGGAAGTGCTCGATCTTGCGGCCATCCAGCGTGACCCAGAAGGGGCTCTTCTCCTTGGCAATCATCTCCACCTTGATGGTCTCCATGGTGTCCTTGTAGCTGCCCTCGGAGGCAAAGTTCATGGTCACCCGCTCGCCTGCGGTGGTGGTGATGGTGGTCTTGCGGTACACGCCGCTCTTGAAATCGTTGGTGATGCCGTCGTCATCGTACAGGGTCGTGGTGGTGGTGCCCTTGGGTGCTACGATGAGGTGCAGGGCGGTGGTGTGGTCGCCCTCCATGGTCATCAGCTGGTTGTCCGCCATGGCAATGACTGCGCCCTCACGGACGAACATGGGGATGGTAGCCATGGTGACCGGCACCTCGATGGTCTGGCCGCCCTCGTAGCAGCGGAACTTATCGTTCCAGTCGTACCACTTGCAGCCTGCGGGCAGATAGACGGTGCGGGTCTTGGCACCCTCTTCCAGAACGTTGGCCACCAGAATATCCCGGCCGAACAGGAACTCGAAGCTCTCCTCCCATGCCTTGGGGTCGTTCTGGAAGTCATAGACCAAAGCGCGCATGATGGGCGCACCGGTCTGGCTGGCCTCGTACTCGGCGCTGTAAAGATAGGGAGTAAAGCGGTAACGCAGCAGGATGGCGTCCCGGATGGTGTCCGCAGACTCCCGGAACATCCACGGCTCGGTGACGGTGTTATCGTTGGAGGCGGAGTGGATGGAGAAGCGAGCCTGGAAGATGCCGTTCTGCACCCAGCGCACGAACAGCTCCTCGGTGGGTGCGGGGCCGGCAAAGCCGCCGATGTCCGCGCCCTCGTTGGGCTGGCCGGACAGACCCATGCCGGTGATGATGGGGATATTGTACTTCAGGCTCTTCCAGCTGGTGTAGTTGTCGCCGCACCAGGTCTGGGCGTAGCGCTGGATACCGGCGCTGCCGCTGCGGCAGACCATGTAGGGGCGTGCCTTGGCGTTGTGCTCCACTACGGCATCGGCACCCACCTTGCACATCAGGGTGCTCATGATGGGCTTCAGCTGGCCGATGGTGCCGCCCTTGCCGTCAAAATCGCAGATGCAGTCCTTGTCCATCAGGCTGTCGTACTCACAGTTGTCGTTCCAGACGGAATCGGTGCCCACGGCGATGATGGACTCGGTGAGGTACTTTTTCCATGCTGCACGGCCTTCGGGCTTGGTGAAGTCCCAGAATGCGCCGTCGCCGCCCCACCATTTGCCGACACCGTAGGTCTCAGGGTTCTTGCTGTCCTTCACGAATACGTCATCTGCGTTGAACTCGTCGAAACGGGGGTTGCACAGCAGGACACCCGGCTTGACGTTGGGCACGTTCTGGGCGTGCTTTTCGTTCATGGCGTGGAAGTAGGCGCTGGGGTCCTTGAAGCGGTCGGTGTTCCATGTAAAGACACAGCGCTTGTTGTTCTGGCTGGTATAGCCGCTGGACAGGTGGAAGCCATCGATGGGGAAGCCCTCTTCCTTGATGGTGTCGATAAAGCCCAGCACAGCGTCATCGCTGTCCTTTTCCAGCTCGGGGTAGTACATGCTGGAGCCCTGATAGCCCAGTGCACGCTTGGGCAGCAGGGCCGGACGACCGGTCAGCAGGGTGTAGTTGTCCACGATGCGGGCAATGGTGTCGCCGCCGATCAGGAAGCAGTCCAGATCGCCGCCGTCTGCCTGAAAATAGGTGTAGCGGGGCCAGTAGTTGCTCTTTTCGCAGCCCATGTTGAACACGGACTCGTAGAAGTTGTGGTAGAACACACCCACCGCCTTGTGGGTGTCGCGGTCCAGACGGATATAGAAGGGGATGTGCTTGTAGAGGGTATCCATCTTCTCGGCATCGTAGCCCATGGCGTCGGTGGCGCGCTCCCGCTGGAAGGTCTTGTTCTTATCCAGCAGGCCGGTCTTTTCGCCAAAGCCGTAGAAGCAATCGTCCTCCTTCATCCGGCTGTAAGCCACCACACGGTTGTTGGCGTCCTTGACGAAGGGGTTGCCGGGCAGGGTGCTGTACAGCTCGGAGCCATCGGCAGCCAGCAGCTTGAAGTTGATAGGATCCTTGTCCACCACCAGCGTCACCTTGTCGGTGGCAAAGGTGAGGGTGCTGTCATCCTCGGTGAGCTCGGCGGCAAAGGGCTCCACACGGGTGCGCTCACCCTTGAACAGCTCGTCCATCCGATCCTCCCATGCGGTGGTCATCAGAACGTAGGACTCCTCTGCCAGCTCGTGGTCAAAGCTTGCGCGGACGCGGACGATCTCATCGGTCACAAAGCAGACCTTGATATCAGCGTTATCAGTATGCAGCAGGAAAGCGCCGTCCTTGCGCTCCATGCCGGTAAAACGGGAGCAGATCTCCATAGTTTTTACTCCTCTCAAGTTTTTGATAAAAAATGCCTCCATTCCCCCTCAGATGCAGGATATCTTCAGAGAAATGGAGGCAACGTATTCGTTGCTTTACCCGGAACAGTCAGGGCTTAGAACGTCCAGCCAAGGCTGGGCACCAGACCGCACAGGTACGGGACGCACAGCGCAATGGCAGGGATGAAGGTGACAAGGAACAGTGCCACGACCATGGCGGCGAACAGCGGCACGATATACTTGGTAACGCCTTCGATCTTGACCTTGCCGACACCGCAGCCCACGAACAGGCAGGAACCGACCGGCGGGGTGACCGAGCCGATGCCCAGGTTCATGATGAGCATGATGCCGAACTGCACATCGCTCATGCCGATGCTGCGGGTGATGGGCAGGAAGATGGGGGTGAAGATCAAGACAGCCGGGGTCAGATCCAGGAACATACCCATGACCAGCAGGAACACGTTCATGATCAGCAGGATGACGTAGCGGTTGCTGGAAACGCTCATCAGTGCGTTGCTGATAGCGGCAGGGATGCCGGAGTAGCTCATGACGTAGGACATGATGGAGGAAGCGGCGATCAGGAACAGGATGGTAGCGCTGCTCTCCATGGTGTCTGCCAGCAGATTGTAGAAGCTCTTGAAGGTCATCTCCTTGTACAGGATGGACAGCAGGCCGCAGTACAGGCAAAGCACCACACCGGCCTCGGTGGCGGTGAAGAAGCCTGCCAGAATGCCGCCCATGACAATGATGACGGCCAGCAGAGAGGGCACTGCATCAATGATGATCTTGACGGCGGGGTCGGGGTCCTTGACATCAGAGGACTTATAGCCCTTCTTGACGGCGATGAACACAGCCAGAACAGCCACGCACAGACCCATCAGGATGCCGGGCAGGTAGCCGCCCATGAACAGAGCAGCCACAGAAACGCCGCCGGCGGTGATGGAGTAAAGGATCAGCGGGCCGGACGGGGGGATCAGGATGCCGGTGGGGGCAGAGCAGATGTTGACGGCTGCGGAGTAGTTGGGGTCGTAGCCCTCATCCAGCTCCAGCGGTGCCATGATGGAACCCATGGCAGAAGTAGCTGCCACGGAGGAACCGGAAACGGCACCGAAGAACATATTAGCCAGAACGTTGGTGGCAGCCAGATAGCCGGGCATCTTGCCCACAGCCAGACGTGCCAGACGAACAAGGCGCTTTGCAATGCCGCCCTTGTTCATGATGTTGCCGCCCAGAGAGAAGAAGGGCAGTGCCAGCAGAGAGAAGGAGTCAATGCCCGAGAAGCAGCGCTGTGCGGCGGTCAGGGCAAAAATTGCGGGGTCCATGCTGAACAGTGCCGTGAAGATGGATGCAATGCCAATGCCTGCCGAGATGGGCACACCGGCCAGCAGCATGACAAAGAAGGAACCGAACAGCAGTAACGTAGCCTGTGCAACCATTATGCGTTTTCTCCTTTCTTTTCCTTACGCTCCGCGAAGAGCTGTACATACTTCAGCGCGCGAGCCAGAATGATGAACACGCCGGAGATCGGCAGGATGGAATACAGGAACTTGAAGGGGATGCGCATGACCGAGGAAACGTTGGTGGCGTTTGCAGTCAGCTTCCAGCCGCCGTAAACAAAGACGTAGCCCACAAAGAACACGATGGCGGCCTCGATGAACACGCTGAGCACGACGTTGAACGCACCCTTTGCGCGGCCCTTGACCAGATCCAGTGCCAGATGCTTATCCTTGTAGAAGCAGTAGGCAGAACCGATCATGGAAGCCCAGATCAGGACATAGCGCAGAAACTCGTCCGTCACAGTGGAGGGGTTGCGCAGGATCCAGCGGGTAAAGATCTGCCAAGTGCCGCCTGCCAGCAGGGCGAACATTGCCACTGCCATGAGGAAGCGCATGACATTATCCAGAATTTTATCCAGTTTTTTCACAAGATCATCTCCTTGAACTCATTCCCTCCCGCGCAGCTGCGGGCAGCACCGTGCGCTGCCCGCAGCTTGGGAGATAAGAATGGAAAACAATGCATTGGCGTTTAGGCCATTGCGCGGATCTCTTCCACGACCGCGTAGGTGGTGGGGTTAGAGGTCTTGAGGTTGTCGTAGATGGGCTGCACAGCGGCCTGGAATGCGGCGATGTCCACATCCTTGACCAGCTCGACGCCGTTCTGGTTCACGGCCTTGTCCAGCACCTCGTCCTCGAACTTCTTCCAAGCGTCCTTGTACTCCTCGGTAGCGGTAGCAGCGCACTCGGCCACAATGGACTTCTGCTCGTCGGAGAACTTGTTCCACACGCTGGAAGCGATGACCACCATATCGGGGATGCGGGTGTGCTCGTCGAAGCAGTAGTACTTGGTCACGTCGCCGTGGTCGCGCAGTGCGGTGACGTTGTTCTCGGCACCGTCGATGACGCCCTGCTGCATACCGGTGTAGATATCGCTGTAGCCCATAACGGTAGCGGAGCCGCCCAGGCAGTTCATCATGTCGATAGCCATCTGGCTGTCCATGGTGCGGATCTTCAGACCCTTCAGGTCAGCCGGGGTGCGGATGGCGGTAGCCTTGGTGTAGAAAGAACGTGCACCGGAATCCAGCCAGGTCAGGCCGCGGAAGCCCTGATCGTCGGTGGACTCAAAGACTGCCTTTGCGGAGTCGCTGTCCATGTAGCTGTAGTAGTGTGCCTGATCGTTGAACACATAAGGCACGGAGAAGGCGTTGTACTTCTCGCTGAAGTTGCCCAGCGTGGAAGCGGAAACCTTTGCCATATCCAGTGCGCCTGCCTGGATCTGGGAGATCATGTCAGCCTCGCTGCCCAGGGTGCCGTTGGGGATGATCTGGATGTTGATGCTGCCGCCGGTCTTTTCCTTGACCTGCTCTGCAAAGCTGGTCAGCTGGATGTGCACAGCGTGATCCTCGGCCAGATTGTGGCCCAGCTTCAGGTTGAAGCTGCCGCCGGCGGCGGCAGAAGCTGCGCCGGAACCGGCAGTGCTGCCGGAGGAACCGCCGCAAGCGGTGAGCAGGGCAGATGCACCAGCAACTGCCATGGCCTGTACGAACTGTCTGCGAGTGATTTTCATAGTGTTTTTCCTTCCTTATCTTGTTTTATCGTATCCCACGATCACAGCCAACCGACTGTGAAACAGCATAATTGCGGTGCAGCGCTCAGGACGCGCTGCGCTGAAAGCGGTCCTTTCCCATCTGGATCAGGTCTTTCAGGTTGAGCCCCCACAGGCTCTTGGAGCGCTGCCAGTCCTTGCCGGTCTCCTTGGCAAGCACCTTTGCGAACCGCTCCGGGTTTGCCGGCAGCAGGCTGCCCTTGGGGATCATCACGGCCATCTGACGGCTCTGGAAGATGTAGAAATACTGGTCATCCTCCACCAGCCGGTCGATCTTTGCAAAGGGGATGTGCGCACCGTTTTCCACGTCCACGCCGTTATCGTTGACCCGGCAGCTCACGGTAGTTTCCGCACCGCCCCGCTGCATGATGACGCCCTCTGCCGCCACCCGGCTTAAAAAGTCCGGCATGGCGAACATGGCACAGCCCACCAGCAGGCAGAGCACTTTGACAACGGTAGGAATGGCAGTGAACAGCGCTGCCATCACCAACACAAAGGCTGCTGCAAGCCACAGCAGGTGCCGCAGCCCCTCGTAGGTGTAGAACTCTGTGCGGAACATCCGGCGGATGGTCTCATCATTAAAGACCACTTTGGCTTCAAAATGATTTTTTGAGGTCTGCATGGACGGGCTCCTTTCGAACGGTCACGAAATGCAATCAATATATTTGTTAACTAGCACAAAAATATTGAAATGCCTTTGTGCATTTGGTCAATCTCGTCTCCTTGCACCCTTATCATACTAAAAAACACATGGATTTTCCGCAGATTTTGTGATTTAAATGTTGCAAAATGTGACATGTACTGATATACTAGGGCAAAAAAGGACGTAAAAGAATGATTCTTATTTTTTTAACAAGGAACAGGAGCGGCTATGGGCATCGAACGTGTCTCGCATTATATCGATAATGTCCTTACGGAAGCACAGGCGCGGATGGGGCTGCGCGACACCCGGCTTCTGGTCACATGGTACACGAACCGGGAAAATAAGCAGTCTGTGGTGCACTCCCACCCGTACCACGAGCTGGTGCTCCCCATCGGCGGCAGCACGGTACGCTACTCGGTGGACGGCAGCGTGTATCTGGTCCATGTGGGGGAGCTGGTCTACTTTCCCTCTCAGGTCTACCACTCCGGCAACTTCAATATCGATGATGCCCAGTCGGATCGTCTGGTCATCCAGATCGACGATGCCCTCTGGCAGGCTACCCGTCGCCGCGTGAACCTGAAAAATGCAGACTGGATGCACGAGCTCACCGTGCTGGACAGCGAGGCCTGCCGCAAGTGGGACTTCAAGGGGCTTTTCGTCCGTATGGGGCAAAGTCTGGAGCTGCCGGGCTCTATCCGGGACACCGTTTTTGAGGCGCAGGTCGCTGAGATGATGCTGCTCATCACGCAGGCCACCGGCAGCGGACAGACCGCTGCCCCCAGCAGCACCAGTGTACTGGTCGCGCGCGCGGTGGCCTACCTGCAGGCACATTATCAGGATCCGACCCTTACCACCGCGCAGCTGGCGCAGGAACTTTACGCCAGCCGGGAGCACCTTTCCCGCGCGTTCAAGGAGTGCACCATGGAGAGCATCCACAACTACCTGACCTATCTGCGGATGCAGCACTGCCGCAAGGCGCTGGAGGAGGGCGTTTCCGTCCTGAACGCCTGCACCGAGAGCGGCTTCCCGGATTACAGCAGCTTTCTGAAAACCTTCCGCCGCCTGTACGGCATTACCCCTGCCGAATACCGCGCACAGCACCGGACGATGACGCATTAAAAGCTGTGGCAAGAGGATACGAAAATTTTTTCGCAAAAAGGGTTGACATTCTGCCCGGCCTATGGTATTATACTTGAGCAGTCAGCGAGAGCCGCTGAGAAGCGAAAAGTAAATATCGCGGGGTGGAGCAGTCTGGTAGCTCGTCGGGCTCATAACCCGAAGGTCGTTGGTTCAAATCCGGCCCCCGCAACCACCAAGCAGGTTGAATTTTTTAAATTCAACCTGCTTTTTTGTGTTCACATCAAAGTGGGAAGCACCGCCGCTGTTGCACATTGTGCAGCGTGAACAGTGTAGAATATTATTATAACTTTTTATATTTGATCAGTGTGTAAAAAGAAACTATTCTACGTCAAATGTTCACATCGTGCGGGTTGAACATTGTGGGTACGGAATGCGGCGTTTCCGGGTCTGAATGCCCACATTGTTCAAAACTCTGTGGGTCATAGGCGCAGGCCGCTGCGCTTGAACAGTGTAGCCCGCTGCGGGCAGCGGAGCCGAAGTAGGATGTGTGTGTCATGCGTTTATCATACTGGCTTTGCCGCAGAAAGAGTTAGAAGATCTTCAAGATAAAAAACGGTCATTTTTGCGATTTTGCACGATTCCGTCTGCACTGCATCCAGAAGATATCGTGTTTGTTGTCCGGCAAAAAGCGTAAAACTTTCCCATTTTATAATAAGAACGTTCTGGCAAAGACCGTCTTTTTCTGTTATACTCTAGCCAATGAATACAGCTGTAACAGGGAGGATGTTATGGAAAAGAACGTACTGAACACCGATCTCACCGGCAAGGTAGCCGTTGTCACCGGCGCAAGCGGCACGCTGTGCTCCATTTTTGCCAAGGCGCTGGCACGGGCAGGCGCAAAGGTGGCGCTGCTGGGCCGCAACATGGACAAGCTCAAGGAGCTTGCGGACGAGATCGAAGCCGAGGGCGGCACTCCTACCGAGCGCACCAAAAAGATCCTTGCCGCCACCCCCATGGGACATTTCGGCGACAGCGAGAAGGACCTTGTGGGCGCACTGCTGTTTTTGTTGAACAATGAGGCAGCCGGTTTCATTACCGGCATCTGCCTGCCGGTGGACGGCGGCTTCTCGGCCTATTCCGGCGTGTAATAAGTACCATAAAATATACAAAACCACCTCTGCCTTCCGGTGCAGCAGCCCGGCGGGACAGGGGTGGTTTTTTTCAACTGGGTCGAACAAAAGGCTTCCCCCAGCCGGGGGAAGCCTTTATGTGGAAAATTTATGAGGTTACTTCTTCGGGTGCTTTTTGCGCCATGCGAGCGCCACGGCAACGGCAGCGCACGCCAGCACTGCCAGCGGCCAAACGGAAGCCAGTGCCACTACCAACTGCTGCAAGCCGTTCACAAAGTTGCCCCAGCCAGCGGTAAAGGCGGAGCCGATGCGGGAGAAGAAGCCCTCGTCCGCAGGGGTATAGGTCTGCACCTCGTTCAGGTCGATATACACGGTACACTGCTGCACCTGATCGCTGTACCAGTCCAGCTGGCTCTGCCAGCTCTCGATCTGGGACTGCACCTCGGTGAGAGAGTCCTCGATCTGCAACAGATCCGAAAGAGTTTTGGCTTGGTCCTGCAATTGCTGTAAGCGGGTGCGCTGTGCCTGCAGATTAGAAAGCCGCGCGGACACGTCCATATACTGGGTGGTCACATCATCGGCCTGCTGGCTGCGATAGGTCACATTGCCGGCAGCGGCAACAGCGTCCAAAAAACTCTGGTAGTTGGCCTGCGGCACCCGGTAGGTCAGGCTGACGGAGCGGCTGGAACCGGTGCGCGTGTACTCGCTGCTGGATTCCAGATAGCCGCCCGCCTCAGCAAGAGCGCTGTCCAGCGCACTGCGGGCTGTTTCGTAGTCCTTGCTTTCCAGTGTCAGGTTGGCGGTGTAGATGATCTTGGCACTGTCCACCGCAGGCGCAGCAGCCTCGGTGCTGCCGGTGCCACTGTACTCCGTTTCCAGAGAGCGGTCGTCTGCCTCCAGACTGTAATTCACCGCCTCGGGGGTGCTGTCCAGCGCGGCGTGCTGGAGATCAAACCCGCCCGCTGCCACAGAAGCAGCGGAGCTGTCGGCAGCGCCTTCGGCTGCGTACAGGGCGGGCGCGCTGCTTTTGGCGCTGCCCATTCCGATGCCCAGATGCAGGGTGCTGTAACCCAGCACGCACACGGCCAGACAGGCAGCCAGCGTGCCCAGCTGCTTTACCGGGAAGTGGATGGGCTTTTTCTTTTTGGTTTCGGTATTCAGGGGTGCTGCGGTCTGCGGGGCGGGGGCGGCCATCATGGGTTCAGCCTTTTCCTCCGCAGTCAGGGTGTCGGTCATGGCCAGCAGTTTTGCCTTCAGATCGTCCGGGGCAGTCAGGTCATCGACCTCCATCTTATATTCATACCACCTCATCTTCGATCTCCTCCTTCAGCATCGTATGTAACTGTGCCCGTGCGCGCCGCAGCCAGCTTAGTACCGTGTTTGTGGGCACCGCCATCATCCGCCCGATCTCTGCCGCAGTGTATCCTTCGTAGTAGTGCAGATAGATGGCGTTGCGGTAGTTTTCCGGCAGGGTGCGGATGGCATCCAGCACGCTGCCGTCCTCCGCAAGGACATCGGGGGCGGGCAGGTTCTCGTCCAGCTCGGTGTCCTTTTGGTGGGCGGCGCGGGTCAGGTCCCGGCAGCGGTTGATGGCCACCCGCAGCAGCCATGCTTTGAGATGCTCCTCACTCTCAAAGATGCCATTGTAGTGCAGCAGTTTTTCAAACACATCCTGCACCACATCCTCAGCATCGGCTGTGCAGCGGCAATTATGCACCGCAGTGCGGTAGACGGTGTCGCTGTAACGCTGCACCGCCAAGGTAAATACTTCGTTTCTGGTCAGCTGTCCCATTGTTATAAACTCTCCTTGGATGCCCGGAAGCGGGCTTCTCGATGGAATGTTTGTGGTTCTCACGGGGACGTTCACTCAATATACGGCTCAGCATCCCCGATTATTGCAGAACAAAACCCGGTTCCTTCCATTTTTTGTGTGCCGGACGCACCGGACCGCAAGGTGTGTCCACGTTCTCCGACAGAGGTTGGATATCCTGCCGGTTTACCGGTCAGTATACCACGGAATTGCAAAAAAGTAAAAGAGAAGACCCCGCGTAAAAAACTAAGAATGTGTTTGTCGCACTCCGCAGAGTGCGACAAACACGAATATAAATAATAGTCTTTCCGCTGAATATGGCCAGAGCAACGCGGAGGCTATTTAAATCGTCTCATGGACAAGGAATTGCTGCACACGGGGATGTACGGCGGTTCCTTCATTATTTATAGACCCTTTGCAGCAGCGCCAGCCGCTCGGAGAGAAAGGTCTCGGCCTTGGGGTGGTGCAGCCAGCATTTACCGTCGGCGCTGTGCACCAGCTTGTGCGCCAGTGCGGCGGGGGCGGTGTCAATGGCCATTACATCCTGCATGGTCAGCTGCAGGGTGAGCGCCGCCGGAACATCCGGCAGCGGCGGCAGCGGGTCCTCCCAAACAAAGGGCGGCAGCAGCTGCACCGCCACGGTCAGGCGGGTGCACTCCTCGGTCAGCAGTAGGGCGGCAGGGGTGCCGTCCTGCTGCACCTGCAAGCTGCTGTATAAAAGCTGCATCCGGGCAGGGGAGAGCAGCCGGGTCAGGCCCTCTGCCGGAGCTGCCGCAAGCTGTAAATAGTCGGCGGCCTCCTCCCGGTAGATGCGCCGGGCAGGGGCTTGCAGTCCTGCGTACAGGGCGGGCAGCATAAAGCTGCCGCTTTTTTCCAACGCCTGCTGCGCCAGCAGATAGAACTCGGTCAGCGGGTACGCCGCATCCGGCTGCGGCATCCCGAAATCCGGCCGCGATACATGACCTCCACCCATGGGAACCTCCGTGTTTTTCTTGACATTTCGTGCAAAATGGGCTATACTGCAAATAGAAAGGGTGCTGGCTGCAAGGGTCAGTTTCCTTCGGCTAAGTAGTCAATAAGAATGACCGCTCAGTGTTTGCGAGACTGTGGGCGGTCATTTTTATTTTAACATACTTTCCACAGTATTACAATCAAAATTCTGATTGTAAACCCTTTGCAAACTTTTCCGTTGACCTGCGGCGCACCGGTGCGGTATACTCGGGCACAGATGCCTTGCAAAACGAAAAAACAGAGGGGAAAACTGACTATGAAAGACAAAAAACTGACTACCTATCAGATGGCTGTCACCGCTGTGATGGCTGCCGTGCTGTGCGTGCTGGGCCCGCTGACCGTGCCCATCGGAGCCGTGCCCATCTCGCTGGCAAACTTTGTTATCTGCCTGACCGCATGGCTGCTGGGGCCGAAGTTCGGTACCCTGAGCGTGGTCATCTATCTGGCGCTGGGTGCCATCGGCATTCCGGTGTTCTCCGGCTATGGTGCCGGCCTTGCCAAGCTGGCAGGCCCTACCGGCGGCTATCTGGTGGGCTATCTGCTGCTGGCCTTCATCGGCGGGATGTTCATTGAAAAGAGCAAGGGCAACCCGGTGGTCTCCGCTGTGGGTCTGGTGCTGGGCGATGCCGCCTGCTATGTGCTGGGCACGGCATGGTTCGTGTTCCAGATGCAGTGCGAGCTGGGCTATGCGTTGACCGTCTGCG
>ERZ506917.263-NODE-263-length-21120-cov-5.013435_pt1 | contig 21120 bp, 21 predicted proteins | sample MGYA00512904_ERZ506917 | MGnify/ENA metagenome assembly ERZ506917 | reverse complement strand
TCCACCTTGAACACCTCAGAGCCGCTCTCGCTGGCAGCAGCGATCAGCTTGGGGGTGTGGATCTCGATGAAGTTACGGTCCAGCAGGAACTTGCGCATGGCGTTGACGAAGCAGCTCTGTGCCTTGAACATCAGCTGGTTCTCGTCGGTGCGCAGGTCGATCCAGCGGTAGTCGATGCGCTGGTCGATGCTGGAGCGCTCCACAGCCTTCTTTTTCTTGGTGGCTGCGATCTCCTTGCGGACGATGGGCAGTGCATTGGCGGTGCTCTCCACCTCGATGCTTTCGGGGATCATCTCCACGCCGCCCATCTTGACGTAGTCGTTCTCCATCACCTTGCCGGTAACAGTGATGACAGAGTCCGGGGTGAGCTGGTCGATGGTATCCACCAGCTCAGGGTGGTCGGCCTTTTCCACCGTGATCTGCAGCTTGCCGGTAATATCCTTCAGCACGATGAAGGCCATATACTTGCTGTTGCGCAGGTTCTCGATAAAGCCCTGCACCTTCACCGTGCCGCCGATGGCCTTTTGAGCCTCATTGATATAGGTGCGTTCCATAATACAGGAATCCTCCTTTAACGTCTTGTGTACTGTTTTATTATACGCTTTTCAGGGGATAAATCAAGAGATATGCCAATTTCAGCCGCTCTGTGCTGTGCTTTCTGTAAAAATGGAGACACCGGAGCGTCAGCCAAGACGCCGGTGTCTCCATATAATAGATCATTTTTCATCATGCAGGGTGCCGGTGCCGCCCTCCACCACGCCGTCATGCTTGAGTACGGCGGTAATGGTGCCAAAGAAGCACTTCACATCCAGCCCAAAGCTGATATGCTCCACATACCAGCCGTCCAGCTTTGCCTTTTCGGCAATTTCCAGCTCGTCCCGGCCATGGATCTGCGCCCAGCCGGTCAGCCCCGGGCGCACATCGTTTGCGCCGTATTTATCCCGCTCGGCCAGCAGGTCATACTGGTTCCACAGTGCCGGGCGCGGGCCGATGACAGCCATATCCCCCACAAGGATATTCCACAGCTGGGGCAGCTCGTCCAGACTGGTCTTGCGCAAAAAGCGCCCCATACGGGTGATATACTGTTCCGGGTCGTGCAGCAGATGGGTGGGCATATCGTGCGGGGTGTCGATGCGCATGGTGCGGAACTTGAGGATCTGGAAATGCCGCTTGCCGATGCCCACACGCTTCTGCCGGAAAAATACCGGCCCGGGCGAGTCCAGCTTGATAGCAACAGCCAGAAGCAGCAGCAGCCACGAAAGGCACAGAATGCCGCAGGCTGACAGGAAAATGTCCAACAGTCGTTTGATCCGATTTCGATACATGAATAGAACTTCCTCCGTTTTCTACGGGTGTACCGCCTTATTATAGCAGTATGGGCAGCATTTTTCAATTGCAGGCTGCGCCAGCAGGCGATATTTGCCGCTTTTGGAGAGAATAGGGCGCTTTGCCTCTTGTTTTTTACCTAATATCGCGTTATAATAGGCAATTGCTATGTTCACATAAGGCTTATTATAGGAGGTAGATAATTCATGGCAACGACCAGCCGTTCCGCAGACCTGACCAGCGGGCCCATGCTGCAAAAGATCATCTTGTTTTCCGTGCCGCTGGCGGCATCCAGCATTCTGCAATTGCTGTTCAACGCCGCCGACGTTGTGGTGGTGGGGCGCTTTGCGGGCAGCACGGCGCTGGCTGCCGTTGGCTCCAACGGCGCGCTGATCAACCTGCTGGTCAACCTGTTCGTCGGGCTTTCGCTGGGTGCCAACGTGGTGGCAGCCCGGTGCTTTGGTGCCCGGGACGAAAAGGGCGTACAGGATACGGTGCACACTGCCGTAGCGCTGGGCTTAGTCAGCGGCGTGCTGCTGGCGGTGGTGGGCTTTTGCGCTGCGCGCGGCCTGCTGGAGCTGATGAGCTGCCCGGAGGACGTGATCGGCCTTTCCACCCTGTACCTGAGGATCTATTTTATCGGCATGCCCATGACCATGCTGTACAACTTCAGCAGTGCGCTGCTGCGGGCCGTGGGCGACACCAAACGCCCACTGTACTGTCTGGCCGCTGCCGGTGCCATCAACGTGGTGCTGAATCTGGTCTTTGTCATCGGCTTTTCCATGAGCGTGGCGGGCGTGGCACTGGCCACCATCATCAGCCAGACCGTGTCTGCGCTGCTGGTGACCGGAATGCTCGTCCGGGAGGAGGGCGCACTGCGGCTGGATCTGCGGCGGCTGGCCTTCCACGCCGGAACGCTGAAGCAGATTTTGCTCATCGGCCTGCCTGCCGGGCTGCAGAGCACGGTGTTCAGCCTTTCCAATGTGGTCATCCAGTCCTCCATCAACTCCTTCGGCTCCATGGTGGTGGCGGGCAACTCTGCCTCCTCCAATCTGGAGGGCTTTGTGTACACCGCCATGAATGCTTTTGCGCAAGCCGCTGTTACCTTTACCAGCCAGAACATCGGCGCGCGCAAGTACCACAACCTTGACCGGGTGATCCGCAACTGTCTGCTGTGTGCGGTGGTCACCGGCCTTGTGCTGGGCGGCGGCGCAGCGCTGGCAGGACATCAGCTGCTGCGCTTCTATTCCTCGGACGCAGCGGTCATTGCCACCGGTGCCGAGCGGCTGCGCCTGATCTGCGGCTTTTACCTGCTATGCGGCATTATGGACGTGCTGGCCAGCAGCCTGCGCGGGCTGGGCTACAGCATATTGCCCATGGTGGTAAGCCTTATCGGCGTGTGTGCGCTGCGGCTGGTTTGGATCGCAACGATTTTCCAGCTGAACCGTACCCCCTTTATGCTGTACATCAGCTACCCCATCAGCTGGGCGCTGACCGCGCTGGTGCACCTGACCTGCCTGCTGGTGGTGCGGCGTAAGCTGCGCCAGAAGCAGCCGCAGACGATATAAATCCTTTTTGCATAAAAGCAATGCCGGGCAGGCCAAAAGGTCTGTCCGGCATTGCTTTTACTATATCACAGGGCCACATCCAGTGCCATCATCAGGGCAAATCCCAGCACGATGCTGATGACACCGGCCACTTCATCCGGTTCCACCGCCTCAGGGATCATCTCCTGTGCGGTCACACACACCATACAGCCCGCTGCAGCGCTCATGAGCCATGGCAGCGCTGCACCTACCCACTCGGCCAGCACAAAGGCCAGCACCGCACCCAAGGGCTCCACCAACCCGGAGGCCGCCCCGGCGGCAAAGGACTGCCCCCGGGTGCGCCCGCTCTGGGTCAGCGGCAGACTGACCGCCGCACCCTCCGGGATATTCTGCAAGCCGATGCCCAAACTCAGCGCCAGCGCGCCGCTTACGGCATCCGCGTCCCCGTGCAGCGCCAGTGCCGCTGCCAGCCCTACCACCATGCCCTCCGGCAGGTTGTGCAGGGTGACGGCCAGCACCATACGCCCGCAATGCCCGGGGCCGCCCGCCAGCAGCTGTCCGGCGGCATTCTCCAGCCGTAAAAGCCCCACAGCGCCTAAAATAAGTCCCAGCGCCGGGGGCACCCATGCTGCCCTGCCCTGAGACCGGGCAATGGCCGGCAGCAGCAGGCTCCACACGCTGGCCGCCAGCATGATGCCCGCCGCCATACCGCACAAGATGCGCCGGGTAGCCGGTCTTGCCTGCCTGCGCAGCAAAAACACCCCTGCTGCTCCCAGCGCGGTACACGCCGCCGGGAACAGCCAGATCCCAAGTGTGAAAACGATCCGGTTCAAGCCGCATTCCCCCTTTGCCCGTTTTATGCACAAACGGGCAAAAGGGTGCGGACTTAGAAATCGTCCTCGCTGCTGTCGCAGCTGTCTGCATCGCAGTCTGCGTCATCGGACGCAAAGCTGTCGGTGCTGTCCGTGCTGAAATTGCGCTCGAATGCGGTCATGTACTGGGCATAGCCCTCGTCACCGGTGCCAAAGTAGCCAAAATCAAAATCTTTCATTGTATTATCCTCCACAAATGTTCTTGTCGTTCAGCCTTCCGGGGGATGTCCGTCCCCTGCTGTGCCTCTATTATCTACATTTGCAGTCCAATAAAAAGGATCCTTTGATATTTTTTCAGATTTTTTCTACTTTGCGTTCCTCGTCCGGCAGCGCAGGCTCTATTCTGGGTTTTATTTTTACCAAAAAGTCTTTGACATTTGACGAAAGTTTATGACAACTATGCAGATTCTTTACACGAATTATAACTTTCGGCCAAAACCCTCTTGATTTTTTTCAAAAACGGATTAGAATATAGCATCGCAGTGAGGTGTTACCGAAAGCCCGCTGCTAAACATTTACAAGAAGACTAAGGAGATCATTGATATGAAACTCAAGAATATTTGCATCGCTGTTGTTGCTCTGGCTCTGGCTGCTGGCATGACCGCTTGCGGTGGTACTTCTACCGCTTCTGCTTCCTCCACCTCTGAGGCTGCTTCCGCAAGCACCGCTGTTTCCGAGGCTGCTTCTTCTGAGGCTGCTTCCAGCGAGGCCGCTTCTTCTGAGGCTGCATCTTCCGAGGCTGCTTCCTCTGAGGCTGCTGTCAGCGAGGCTGCTTCTTCTGAGGCTGCTTCCACCACTGCCGCCTAAGTTTAACGCGCACAGCGTACATAACAGGATAGCAAAAGGCCGCTGCACATTGTTTTGTGCAGCGGCCTTTTTGGTTGCGCAGAAAGATTTTAAATGCCCTCCGCGTGCGCTATGGGCATAACCAGCGGAATGATTTTTTCTTTTTCGGGATACCGGGTCGTCCACGGACGACCCGGTATCCCATTTTATGAAAAAAGACCGCCGCACAAAGCCATGTACAGCAGTCTCCTTATGTTTGAGAAGCAAGCTTCCCAGTATCATTTTTCAAGGATCGCGCGGATCTGGGCAAGGTCGGCAGCAAAGGTGATATTCCGCTGCCGTGCCGAGGTGGAAAGTCCCATGGCGATCATCTGCTGCAAAAGCTGGTGCAGGGGCTGATAGTAGCCATTCAAATCGTAGAGGATGCAGGGTGCGTCCAGCTGCCCCAGAGACAGCTTGCTGATGACCTCGGTGATTTCTTCCAGCGTGCCGGTGCCGCCGGGGAATGCGATAAAAGCATCGCCCAGCTCAATCATTTTGGTCTTGCGGGCGGGCATATCCTCGGTCACGATCAGTTCGGTCAGCCCCTCGTGCTGCAGCTCTGCGTCCAGAAAGCACTTGGGCTCTACGCCGGTCACCCTGCCGCCTGCGGCCAGCACACTGTCGGCTAAAAGCCCCATCAGGCCGCTTTTGCTGCCGCCGTACACCAGCGCGTTGCCGCTTTCGCCGATCCAGCGCCCCAGCTGCTGCACAGCCTGTGGCAGTGCAGGGTCGTTGCCAAGGTTTGCGCCCAGATACACGGTAATGTTCATTGCAGTATCCTTTCTTGCCGGGTCAGATGCTCCACAGCACCGCGCCCAGCACCGCAGAAAGTAAGATCATCCCGATGGGGGACGGCGCTTTCTGCGTTTTCTTTTTATAGGCAAAATGCAGAATGCTCAAAAGGGCAAACACTGCCAACGCACGCACATCCGGGGCAAAGCCGCCGGAAACAGTGGTAAAGCCCCCCAGCGTGGAAAGCCCCATGGTGCAGGCGGTGGCTAAGATCATAGCCACCACGCAGGGGCGCACCCCGGCCAGAAAGGCGTTGACCCCGGCATACTTCATCAGGCTGTGCAGCGCCGCCGCAATGAGCAGGATGATAACAAAAGAAGGCAGCACCACCCCCACCGTTGCCGCAAGGGAGCCTGCCAGCCCCGCCTGCGAAGCACCGATAAAGGTGGCCATGTTCACCGCCAGTGGGCCGGGGGTGGACTCTGACACCGCGATAAAGCTGAGAAACTCGCTCTCGGTCAGCCAGCCGTGCCCCAGCACCGTTTCCCGCACCAACGAGATCATGCCGTAGCCGCCGCCAAAGGACACCGCACCGATGACAAGGAAGTTCCAGAACAGCTCTAGCAGGATCATTTTGTACCGCCTTTCTTCCCCTGCCCTACCGCGTAGGTCAGCACCCCGGCTGCGCCGCAAAACAGGATGCAGCAGATGGAGGAAAACTTTACCGCCAGCACAGAGCAGCCCACCATGGCCGCCAGCACCACCGCCACCACTGCCGTGTTGAAGGGGGTGCGCTGCAGATTTTTGAGCATCTTGACCCCCGCGGATAGGATCAGGTAGATGACGCAGGCCTGTATGCCTTTAAAGGCATTCGCTACCACTGTCAGCTGCAAAAAACGGTCAAAAAACAGCGAAATAAGGTAAATGACTGCAAAGGACGGCAGGCACACCGCCAAGGTGGAGGCCGCCGCACCGGCTACCCCTGCCAGCTTATAGCCGATGTAGGTGGCGCTGTTTACCGCCACAGGGCCGGGGGTGGACTCGGCAATGGCGACCATATCCAGAAACTCCTCCCGGGTGAGCCAGCGTTTTTCCTCCACAAATTCGTGCTCCAGCAGCGCCACCATGGCGTAGCCGCCGCCAAAGGTAAAGGCACCGATCTTAAAAAAGGTGCAAAAAAGTTCCTTGGTCTTGGACATAGGCATTTTTCCTCCGGGCACTTACTGTTTGACCGGCTCCAGTTCCAGATAGCACTCGAAAGCCGTTTTGTCCGCGCGCTTGGCAATAAAGTACCAGCCATCATCCGAAGGCGTGTAGAACACCTCCACCTGCTGCCCCATGGGGACTTCGCGGTGATAGTTGATGGAAGCGAACTTCACAACATGATCGCGCATGATCTCCAGCGGCAGCGCGTCACAGACGATGTCCAGATAAAAAGCGTTGTTGATGTGGTAGTGCAAATCGCACTGGGAGTAGCGCGCCGTAAACAGGCCGGCGCTGGTCAGACTGTCCCGGCGCTTATGCAGCAAAAGGGGCAGCTCCTCTTCCACCGTCTCGTTCCAGTATCCCTCTACCGTCCAGCCTGGCTGGCGCAGGATGTGCCCATTCTCAAGGCTGGACATGATCCAGCGGCTGTCCACCATGGCTACTTCCTGCCCGGCTTCGTCCGTAAGGGTGGTGACGCGCTTGATAGAGCCGCGAATGCTCTTCTCTGAGCGGGAGCAAAGGGTCAAAGTCTCGCCACAGCGGGGCACGCGGCTGAACCGCAGCGCCTGCTTGCCCACCAGAAACGCTACGCCGTGATCCTCAAAGAACTTATCGTCCATGCCAAAGTGGCGGGCGTGCATGGTGGAGATCTGCTCCACATAGCGCAGCAAGGCGCTGGCCTTGAGCAGGCTGTGGCAGTCTGCATCGGCATTTTCTACCACGGCGGTGCCTTCATAATAAAACGGTTCCATAGTCTTTCCCTCCTATCGGAAAAAGGCCGCCGCACCACGTCCGGGACGGCAGCCTTGGTTGAAACGATCAATACTGATTGCGGGTCTTTCTGCGCACTTTGCGCCAGATATTAAAGCAGGCAAGTGCCAGCATAGCCAGCAGCAGCAGCAAAAACAGGTAGCTGCCGCCGCCCTCGTCGTAGCTCTTCATCTCGCTCCACTTCAGATCCAGCTCGCTGTTCACCTCGTCGCTCAGGGCAGTGAACACCTTCTCGCGGGCGGCGTCCTCCTCAGGCGGATAGGCGATCTCGCTGGTTTTCAGATCCTCGTCCAGTACCTCCCATACATCGTGCATGGGGGTGGTGTAGCCGATATACTCGCTGTTGGCCTTGCCGATGTCGGTCTCGCACATGAAGTTGATGAACATCTCGGCGGCTTCCTTGTGCTCGCTGGCAGCGGGCACAGCCATGCAGTCCACCGAAAGCACACTGCCCTCCTCCGGGAACACCCAAGCCAAGTCCGGGTTATCATCGATCATGGTAATGGCATCGCCGGAGTAGTACACGCCGATGGCAGCCTCGCCGCCGATCATCTTATCAAAGATCTCGTCCATGACGTAGGCCTGCACCAGCGGCTTCTGTGCCTTGAGCTCCTCTACCACCTCGTCTACCTCTTCCGGTGTGGCAGGGTTGATGCTGTGGCCGCTCTTGAACGCAGCGATAGCGTAGGCATCGCGGCTGTTGTTGAACATCAGAATGTTGCCCGCATACTGTTCGTCCCACAGGTCTGCCCAGCAGGTGGGAGCTTCGTCTACCATGGTAGTGTTGTAGATGATGCCGGTGGTGCACAGCATATAGGGCACAGTGTAAGCGTTCTGCGGATCATAGTCCGGGTTGCGGTAGCCTGCATCGATCTTTTGGAAATTGGGGATATTGTCGTAGTCAAGGGGTGCAAGCATCCCCTCATTGATCATCTTTGCCACCATGTAGTCGGAGGGGATGATCACATCGTAGTTGGCTGCGCCGGACTTGAGCTTGGCGTACAGGGACTCGTTGGAGTCGAAGGTGGTATAGTTCACCTTGATGCCGGTCAGCTTTTCAAAGGCCGCCACCACGTCCACGCTGTCGTCCGAGCCGTTGGAGATGTACTCGCCCCAGTTATAGACGTTCAGGGTGACGTTCTGCCCCTTGAAGCGGGTCCAGTCGTAATCATCCGACACCGAGACGTCCTCGGTGACCTCAATGGTACCGGCGGCAAACACCGGCAGTGCAGCGCACAGCGCCACAGCCAGTGTCAGCAGCAATGCAGCAATGCGTTTCATCATGCGCCCTCCCCTCGCAACGTTTTCTGATCCTTGCGGTAGCTGCGGCTCTCCATGGCATTGGACACCAGAATGACGCTGAGGATGACCACAAACATGATGGTGGACAGCGCGTAGATCTCCGGGCTGACCTTTTTGCGGGTCATGGAGTAGATGGCAATGGGCAGGGTCTCTACCGTGCCGCAGTTGAAGTAGGAGATCATGAAATCGTCGATGGAATAGGTCAGGCAGATGAGGAACGCCGACAGGATAGCGGGACTGATCTCCGGCAGGATAACCTTGAAGAAAGCCTGTCGGGGGTCACAGCCCAGATCCAGCGCTGCCTCGTACAGCCTGATATCCAGCTGCTTGAGCTTGGGGCTTACGTTAAAGATAACGTAGGGCACGTTAAACGCGATATGCGCAATGAGCAGCGTAGGCAGACCCATGATGTTGTCCGGCAGCCATGCGGACTGCGCGGCAAAGCGCTGGTAAGCCACGAACAGCAGCATCAGGGAAATGCCTGTGATGATTTCCGGGTTGACCACCGGGATATAGGTGATGTTGGTCACCAGCAGGCGGCTTTTGCGGCTCATGGAGGCAATGCCAAGGCTGGCTGCCGTGCCCAGCACCGTGGCAATGATGGCGGACAGCACTGCCACCTCAACGGACACCCACAGCGCATGGAGGATGGACGCATTCGTGAACAGGCTGCGATACCACTTGAGGGTGAAGCCGGTGAACAGCGAGTAGCCCTTGCTTTGGTTGAAGCTGAACACGATCATGTAGGCAATGGGCAGATACATGAAGCAGAAGAACAGGATGATGTAGACCCGCTGCATCAGGCGCAGATGTTTTGTTTTCATCAGGATACGCCCTCCATTTCATCCTCGTCAAAGCTGGATGTAAAGCTCATGCACAGCAGCACAATGATCATGAGCACAAGACTCATGGCAGAGCCGACGTTCAGGTTGTAGCTGTTGCCCAAGAACTGCATCTCGATCAAATCGCCGATCAGCAGGTTAGAGCCGCCGCCCAGCATACGGCTGATGACAAAGGTAGACACCGCCGGCACGAACACCATGGTGATGCCGGTGCTGATGCCCGGCACGCTCATGGGGATAAGCACCCGCACAAGGGTCTTGGTGGTGTTGGCGCCAAGATCCTGCGCAGCTTCCACAAGGCTCTGGTCGATCTTGGTCATGCTGGTGTACAGCGGCAAGATCATGTAGGGTACATAATTATACACCATGCCCAGTACCACCGCGCCGGAGGTGTTGAGCATGGTATAGGGGCCAAGGCCGATAAAACCCAGCAGGGTGTTCACCGGGCCGTTGACGCTGAGCAGACCCATCCATGCGTAGGTACGCAGCAAAAAGTTCATCCACATGGGCAGCATGACCAGCATAAGCATGATGTGCTGCTTGTTCACCCGCAGGCGGGACAGAAAATACCCCACCGGGAAGGCGATGACCAGACAGATAACGGTTGCAATAAGCGCCAGCAGCAGACTGCGGGCAAACACCGAGCCGTAGCCGCTGATGGAGGTGAGGTTATTCAGGGTAAAGTTACCCTCGGCGTCCGTCATGGCGTAGTACACCACAATGAACAGAGGCACAACGGTAAACAGCACCATCCATACAAAGTACGGATAGGCCAGCTTTTTATCATAGATCTTCATGGCACATCACCCCTCGCTCCGCGCCATGATATGGATCTCGTTAGGGCCGATGCGCATACCAATGGTCTCACCGGGGGTGCAGGCGCGGGTGGAGTGGATCAGCCACTCGCGGCCCTCGCACTCCACGTGCATCTCAAAGTGCACGCCCTTGAAGATAACATCGTTCACCACGCCCACAAGCTGGCCTTCCACCGGGGATACCACCTCGATATCCTCCGGGCGCACCACTACCTGCACGCTCTGCTCCCGGGCAAAGCCGCGGTCCACGCAGGGGAAATCCACGCCGGAGAAGGACACCAGAAAGTCCTTGTGCATCACGCCGTCCACGATGTTGGAATCGCCGATAAAGTCCGCCACAAAGGCGTTTTTCGGCTCGTTGTAGATATCCTCCGGGGTGCCGATCTGCTGCACCTTGCCGCCGTTCATGACCACGACAGTATCGGACATGGTAAGCGCTTCCTCCTGATCGTGGGTGACGTAGATAAAGGTAATGTTCATCTCGCGCTGCAACCGCTTGAGCTCCAGCTGCATCTCCTTGCGCAGCTTCAGGTCCAGTGCGCCCAGCGGCTCGTCCAGCAGCAAAATCTCCGGCTCGTTGACCAGACTGCGGGCAATGGCCACGCGCTGCTGCTGACCGCCGGACATCTGGCTGATGCTGCGGCGCTCGAAGCCCTTTAAGCCCACGACCTCCAGCATATCGCGTACCTTGCGGCGGATGGTGTCCTCGTCCAGCTTTTTGAGCCGCAGACCAAAGGCCACGTTCTCGAACACATTCAGGTGCGGGAACAGCGCGTATTTCTGGAACACGGTATTCACCGGGCGCTTGTAGGGCGGCACACCGGTAATGTCCTTCCCTTTCAGCAGCACCTTACCGGCGTTTGGCTCCAGAAAACCTGCGATCAGGCGCAGGGTGGTGGTTTTGCCGCAGCCGGAGGAACCGAGCAGCGTCACGAACTCCTTGTCATGGATATCCAGATTCAGCCCATCCAGAATGCGCTGTCCATCAAATTCCACTACGATATCCCGCAGTGAAACGACCACCGAGTTGTCCATTTTATATGTTATCCTCCTTGTTCTCAGATACGAAAAAAGACAGGGAACCTGCCCCATCTTTTTTGCGTATAAGGGATGCTCCGCCCCGCGCAGCAGCATGATTTTGCGCGGCGAGCTTACCCTGTCACGGTTTATAATAAACAATCACAGTCGGATTGTCAATCACTCTGCCGATGTTTGCCGCAACTTTATAAAAAGCTGCAAAAAAATATACGCTGCACCTTGGTTTTGGTGCAGCGTATCAAAGCAATTATTCCTGCGTTTTCAGGTCGTTTTCGGTCAGCAGAAGCGCCTGCACAGTGCTTGTGTCCACCGTGTATACCGAGGTATCCCCTTCCACCTGCAAATACCACCCGTCCGTGCCGCAGGCGTAGGCCAGCTGCACGGTGGAGCCGTCCTCGCTGGTAACGGCTGCGGTGAATACCGGTGCGTCAAAACCGCAGGCAGAAAAGTCTGCGTCCGTAGTCTGGGCGGTGGCATAGGTGCACAAGGCCGACAACAGGCTTTGCACCTTATCCTGTGCAAGGCTGGCGGCGGGGTCAGAGGCCAGCCGCCACACCGTCTCGTAGGCAGCGGAAGAAGCACTTTCGGTCGGTTCGCTGACGGCGTTCAGGGTGACGGAGGTGCCGTCTGCCAGCGTGTAGGCTACCTGCGTAATGGCAGAAGCCGTAAGCCCAGTGGGGCAGAAGCTGCCGAAGAGCCCAGCCTTATCCAGCTGGAAACAGGCGGCTTTGTTGCCGCTGACGGTATAAATGGCATCGTCTCCGGCTTTTTGCACATAAAGATCCCCGGTGACCGGGTTCTCTGCCCCGAAGGTCAGAGTGGTGCTCTGCCCTGCCGCCGTTACCGTAACGGTGAGCTGCGGGCTGTCCAGCCCGTAGTCCTCCCCTGCCTGCGGTGTCAGGCTGCGTTTGGCATTCAGCGCCATCAGGGCGGTGCGCATGGTGTTGCAGGCGCTCTCGTCCAGATGATAGGCGGGGTCCTGTACCAGCTTCCAGCTGCCGCCGGAATACTGCAGGGTGTAGGTCTCGCCGTTATAGGTGTACTCGATCTGCTCCAAGTCCTCGGCGGCAAAGGAAGAAAGCGGGATGCTGCCTTCGGCGGCGGCACTGGCGGCCTGCTCGGCCTTGGCGTTGCTGCGGGTCACCGCCCACAGTGCCGCACCCAGCAGCACTGCCGCTGCCAGCAATGCCAGCAGGGCACGCTGTTTTGTTTTCATGGCGGTCTCCTTATCTGCGGCGGCGCAGCAGCACCACCACTGCCCCGGCGATGAGCACCGCCGCCGGGAGCACGAACACAAAGGTCAGCCCCAGTGCAGCGGCGGTAGAGCCTGCCACCGTGATGGGCTCGGCTTCCAGTGCCTTGGTGTCCACAAGGATATCCTGCCCCACCAGCGAGGCAGCGCAGCCCTGCAGGAAGGTCAGATTGCCGGGCATGGACTGATAGAGCTGCTCGTTATCCATGTTGGGACAGCCGATCCAGAGGAGCTCGGCGCCGGTATCCTCGTTCCGCGCCCAGACGGCCAGCGCAAAGGGGCCATCTGCGTCCCCGTCCTCCCGCTCCATGGTGGTAAGGTCGTTGATGTCGGCCTTGGCGTAGGCAGAGGAGGAGCTGTTCAGCAGCGGCTCGGCGGTGACGTCCTCGGTCTCAGTGACCGTGATGCCCTGCGCCACCGACAGCATGACATGGGTGCTGGTATTCACGCCGTTCAGCGCGGTGCTCTCGGTAGGCGTGCCGTAGTCCGGCAGCAGCGACCATGCAGAGTTATACAGTGCCTTGCCGCTGTCACCCTCCACCACCATGCCCTCTGCGCGGGCAAGGCCGAACTGCGCCAGCACGGCATCCAGCTGCGGGGTCTGGGCGTAGACGCTGCTGGTCAAAAGCAGCTTGCCGCCCGCCGCAAGATAATTTTGCAGCTGGCTGATCTCGTCCACAAGGCCGTCCCCTGCGGTAAAATCGGTGGTGGGTGCGTTGATGATGAGCAGGTCGCAGTCCTCCGGGATGGTGCTTGTAAGCAGATCCAGCGGCTGGGCGTCGATATTCTGGGCGTCCAGTGCATCGATCAAAGAGTCGGTCAGGGTCTGTTCGCCGTGGTTGGTGGTATAGTAGGCGTGGCTCTGCCCGGCTGCGGTAAGCTTATAAATGGCAGAGGTGATCTGCTTTTCGCCGCCAAAGGTCACACTGGCAGAGCCGGTGGTATAGTAATCGGTATAGTCGTACTCGTACAGGTCGGCGGCATCCAGTACAGTGCTGTTCTCCCCGCAGGTAACGATCAGACTGCCGGAGGAAACATTCTCCGCACCGTACTTGGCGGCAAAGGTGGGGTACAGGGTGGGGTCCTTCTGTTCCCAGCTCAGGTGTCCGCTCTCGGCGGCGTAGTGATCCAGCAGCTTTGTGATGATGGCATCCTCGCTGCCGGTTTCGCAGAGGTAATAGATGTGCACATCCTTTTCCAGCCCCTCCACCAGTGTTTTGGTGCTGTCGCTCAGGGTGTACATCTTGGCCTCGGAGAGGTCGAACTCGGTATATTTTGCAGGGATGGCTCGTACCAGCAGGTTGAGCAGCACCGCCAGCACCAGCACTGCCGCCAGCATGGCAGTGGACAGCAGCCCGCTGCGGAATACTCTGCCCTTTTGAGAGGCTGCGTTCTTGTTCCATTTCATCGTTATGGCCTCCTCTCAGTTCCAGCGGCGCTTTTCCAGCCCCTGCGCGGTGAAAAACAGGAACACCACTGCCACGGTCAGGTAGTAGACCAGTGTGGGGATGGAAAAGCTGCTGTTGACAAATTCTTCAAAGGGGGTAAACAGGCACAGGGCGCTGAGCACCGCGCTGAAGGCCTCGGTCAGCCAGCTGCTCTTGAGCAGAAACAGCGCCGTAAGCGCCACGCAGCACCCCGCAAAGGAAAGACAGCCCAGCGTAAAGCTTTTGCTGCGCAGTCCCGCCACCACGCTGAGCACAGCGGCAATGGCAGTGAACAGTGCCAGCGCCACCGCGCTGCCGGTGGTGAACATAGTGCGCAGGCTGGGCATCATATAGGCCAGCAGCAGCGCCGCAACACCGGACACGGCGGCAATGATCTGGTTTTCGGTCAGGCTGGAAAGGAACACCCCGATGGCAATGGCGGCGCAGCCCATGAGGTAATAGCACAGCAGCGCAGAAAAATTGGCCAGTGTACTGGTGCCGGTAGCGCCCAGCACCTTCAGCACAAGGATCATGCCCGCATCCACAAGGCAGGGCAGCGCAAAAATGACGCAAAGGGCAAAGTATTTGCCCAGCACGATGCCGCCCACCGACACCGGGCTTGTGAGCAGCAGTTGGTCGGTGCGACTGTGGCGTTCCTCCGCAAAGGAACGCATGGTGAGCACCGGAATGTAGAGCAGCAGCACAAAAATAGTGCGGTTCAGCGTGTAGTAGCCAAAATCCGGCAGACCGTAGCCCAAATTCAGCGCCACAAAATAGATAGCCGTAGCCGCCAGCATAAAGGCAGTAAGCACCGCGCCGATCATGCCATGAAAGCAGCTGCGGAGCTCTCGTTTAAAGATGGCAAGCATCTCAATTCTCCTCCCCTTCTGCCGGGATGTTCTGCTCCGGCGTTTTTTCGGTCAGCGCAAGGAATACCTCCTCAAGGCTGCGGTTCTCGGCGGCAAGTGCCAGCACGGTGCAGCCGGCCTCGGTCAGCGCCCGGGACACGGCGGCGCGGCGGTCGGCGGCATCCTCGCTCTCGGCGGTAAAGGTGACCTGACCGTCTGCGGCGCTTTCCAGTTCTACCTTGCAGATGCCCGGTACGCTGCGCACAGCGGCCAGCACGGTGTCAGTCTCGCCCTGCGCGGTAGCGCGCAGACGGCTGCCGGGATTCAGAGTCTCGCCCAACTCCTCCGGGCTGCCCACAGCCACCAGATGCCCTTTAGACAGGATAAGCACTTGCTGGCATACCGCCTGCACCTCGCTGAGGATGTGGCTGGACAGAATGACCGTGTGCGCCTTGCCCAGCTCCCGGATGAGGTTGCGGATCTCGATGACCTGCGCGGGGTCCAGCCCTACGGTGGGCTCGTCCAGAATAATAAGCTGCGGGCTACCCAGCAGCGCCTGCGCAATGCCCACCCGCTGACGGTAGCCCTTGGACAGGCTGCGGATGACCCGGGGCAACACTTCTTCCAGCCCGGTGCGGCGGGCAGCGGCCAGCACCTGCTGTTTGCGCTGCGCACGCTTGACCCCCTTAAGCTCTGCCACAAAGTCCAGATACTCCTGCACGGTCATTTCCGGGTAGAGCGGCGGCTGCTCCGGCAGGTAGCCCACACAGGCTTTAGCCTGCTGCGCCTGCTCCGGCAGACGAAAGCCGGCCACCTTCACTTCGCCCTGGGTGGGGGCAAGATAGCCGGTAAGGATATTCATAATGGTGGATTTGCCCGCGCCGTTGGGGCCAAGCAGGCCGTAGATCTGGCCGTCCGGCACCGTAAACGAGAGATCCTGCACGGCAGGGCGGCTGCCGTAGGACTTGCTCAGGTGAGAAACTTCGATCACAGCAAACTCTCCTTTGTTTCAGAAGCTGTTTTGCGGAAAGCAGCGTAGAGCCAATGCTTTCCGGTTTGGAACTGCTATAGTTTAGACGGAAAATGTGTTTAAATTAAGACAATCCTGTGTGGGAAAACGAAATATTTGCCCCCATAAAACGCAAAAATGCCGCCTCCCGAAGGAAGCGGCATGAGATAGCCTATAATTACTTACGGCCGAAACGCTTGTTGAAGCGCTCAACACGTCCGCCGGTGTCAACCAGCTTCTGCTTGCCAGTGTAGAAAGGATGGCACTTGGAGCAAACTTCGACGTGGATCTCAGGCTTGGTGGAACGAGTCTTAATGACGTTGCCGCATGCGCAGGTGATGGTGCAGTCAACGTAGTTCGGATGGATACCCTGTTTCATTCTTTTCACCTCATTTCTGGTTCTGACTTATCGGGGCCATATTGTAAATGTATGTGCCCATCACAACCTTCAATATCGGCTACCCCGTCGAGCGGCCTTGGAAACGATTGCCTTACTATTATAGCACGAATTGGCCAGAATGCAAGAGGGAAATTTAAGTTTTTACAGCTTTTGCAGCGTCCAGCCCTTTTTTGCTGCCAGCTGCTCCAGTTCCCGGTAAGAAAGCCGCAGCTGCGCGATGTTAAAGCCCGGCAGCTCTGCAAGGCAGCTGCCGTCCTGTGCCCGGTGCAGCAGCTTGTGCACCTGCAGTTCCTGCTCGCCGTCCAGCGTATCCAGCCCGGCCACATATTCTCCGCACCGGGGCAGCGGCTGCTGCCAGTCGATGGTTTTGCAGACCCTTGCAAGCGTAAGATGGTTGCAGGTCACCGTCTGCCGGAATTCCAGTTTCATGATGCTCTCCCCTTTTGCGCCGGATATTCATAGTTGTGCCCGGCACGACACCATGATATAACATTTTGTTTTATATGTCAATATAACATTTCGTTATGCCTATACTTTACCTTAAATAAAGCCTTTGAGGTAAACACCATGTATCAACGTATCCGGGATCTGCGGGAGGATCGTGATCTGCTGCAAAAGGATGTTGCGGCGTATCTGAAATGCACACAGGTCTGCTACTCCAATTACGAGACCGGCAAGCGGGATATCCCCACCGAGGTGCTGATCCAGCTTGCTCATTTCTACCGCACCAGTACCGATTATATCCTTGGCCTGACGGACAACAGCGCCCCGCCCGTTCCCCGCAAAGCATAAAAGAAAAAGCCCAGAATCATTCGGATCAACGAACGATTCTGGGCTTTTACATGCCGCCGACGGGGGTCGAACCCGTACTCTGTCTCCAGAAAGGGATTTTAAGTCCCTCGTGTCTGCCAATTTCACCACAGCGGCGCAACCCCGGCTTACAAAGCCCTGCTGCCCTCTGGCTTGAGAGGGAGCCGGGAATAACAGGTGTGAGAAAAAATTATTACAACCACACTACTATCGCAATCTGGTGGTATTAACATTTTTATTAAAATCAGCGGCTTTTATGATACAATAGTTTCCCTGTTTTGTCAAGAAAAACCGCTTAGTTGGCACTGCTTACACCTTGCCTCCGTGCAGATCGGCGTACATCCGGGAGCGGCACTCGGCCACTGCGGGGGTCATGTTGACGTAGTGTTTGTGGGGGCACTCCAGACGCAGCTCGCTTTCCCAAGTCTCCTCGGTGAGCTGCTTTGCAATATAGGCCTTCTTTTCTGCAATAGAGGGCAGGTCAATGGCCAGCTCGCCACACAGAATATGCGGCACCAACAGCGGGCGCACAGCGGTGGGGGTAAAGGTGATGGTGCGCTCGATGGCGTCCGAATCCAGATTGACCATGGTGACCGGCTTACCGGCCTCGATGATCTCGCCGTCCATGGCGATCAGGTCGCACTGTGCCTGACCGTTTTCATCGTACAGACGCCACGGCATCTTTTTGCCCGGGATGATAGCCTTGCTGGCAGAATCCGAGCACTTCATCTTGGGGGTGTAGCCGCCGTCCGGCTTCTTCACCGCCACCAACTTGTATACGCCGCCGAACACGGGGTCGGAGGCGGAGGTGATGAGGTTTTCACCCACGCCGTAGGAGTCGAAGTGTGCGTGCTCGTACAGCTCCATGTTGGCGATTTTCTTCTCATCCAGACCGTTGGAGGCTACCAGTTTGATGTAGGGCTTACCGGCGGCATCCAGTGCCTTGCGCAGCCGCTTGGAGCCGCGGGCAAGGTCGCCGGAGTCGATGCGGGCGCTCTTGACACGGCGGTTGGGATCGTTGGGGTATTTCTCAATGAGATAATCGTCCAGCTTGATCAGGTTGGGCAGGCCGCTTTCCATAATATTATAGGTATCCAGCAGCAGGCTGACCGAATCCGGGTAGGTATCGGCAAAGGCCTTGAAGGCATCGAATTCGGTGGGGAAAAACTCGATAAAGCTGTGTGCCACGGTGCCCACGGCCTTGACCTCTGCACCGAACTTCATCTCTGCCAGACAGTTGGCCGTGCCGATGCAGCCGCCCAGAACGGCAGCATAAGCGCCGTCGTTGCCTGCGCTCTCGCCCTGTGCGCGGCGGGTGCCGAACTCCATGACGCTGCGGGGCGTATGGGTGTTCAGACCGGTGACACGGGTAGCCTTGGTCGCGATCAGGCTGTGGAAGTTCATGGTCTGCAGCAGGTAGGTCTCGATCAGGATCGCGCCCACCAGATCGCACTCGATGCGCACCATCTGCACATGGGGGTAGCAGACCGTGCCCTCGGGCAGGGCGTACATATCACCCTTCCACTTGTAGGTGCGCAGATACTCGCAGAACTCCTCGCTCATGCCCTTGGTGCGCAGCCAGTGGATGTCCTGCTCATTGAAGTGATAGTTCAGCAAAAAGCGGGTCAGCTTGCGCTGGCCTGCGCTGATGGAATAGCCCTGATTATCCGGGTTTTTGCGGAAGAACATATCAAACACCAGCGTGGTATCCTTAAAGCCATGCAGGAACAGGCAGTTTGCCATGGTGAATTCGTAAAAGTCCACCACCATCGCGGGGTTATCGTAGTCCTCGTCAGGGATATAAGGCTCGACCTTGATCTCGTTCATGAACGTTTTCCTCTCTATTTATGCCCGGCGCGGGGGTCTTTCCCGCTGCGCCGCCTGCCGCTTGCCCGGCAGGAGGATCTGCCGCCCTGTCATGACAGAGCGTTTCTACCATGATAGCACGATTTCCCTACCTGTGCAAGTATTTTTGTGCAAAAAGAAACCGCTGCACAAACGCTGTGCAGCGGTCTCTTTGTTCAAAGGAATCGCTTGCTCGGAACAGGCTTAGCCGTTCATGATGCTGGGGGTGGCGTTCTTCAGCACAACGTCGTGGCTGCCGCCCTCCACGATGGAGGTGGAGGAAACAACGGTCAGCTTGGCCTTCTGCTGCAGCTCGGGGATGGACAGAGCGCCGCAGTTGCACATGGTGCTCTTTACCTTGTACAGGGTGGTCTGCACGCCGTCTGCCAGAGGACCGGCGTAAGGCACATAGCTGTCCACGCCCTCCTCAAAGCTCAGCTTGGTGGAGCCGCCCAGATCGTAGCGCTGCCAGTTGCGGGCACGGTTGGAGCCTTCGCCCCAATACTCCTTCATATACTGGCCATTGATACGCACCTTGTTCGTGGGGCTCTCGTCAAAGCGGGCAAAGTAGCGGCCCAGCATGACAAAGTCTGCGCCCATAGCCAGTGCGAGGGTGATGTGGTAGTCGTGGACGATGCCGCCGTCGGAGCAGATGGGCACATAGATGCCGGTCTCCTTGTAGTACTCGTCACGAGCCTTGGCAACCTCGATGACAGCGGTAGCCTGACCGCGGCCGATGCCCTTGGTCTCACGGGTGATGCAGATGGAGCCGCCGCCGATGCCGATCTTCACGAAGTCTGCACCAGCCTCAGCGAGGAAGCGGAAGCCCTCGGCGTCCACCACGTTGCCGGCACCCACCTTAACGGTGTCGCCGTAGTGCTCGCGGATCCAGCCGATGGTGCGGCTCTGCCACTCGGAGTAGCCCTCGGAGGAGTCGATGCACAGCACATCCACACCGGCCTCTACCAGTGCGGGTACGCGCTGGGCGTAGTCGCGGGTGTTGATACCGGCGCCTACAACGTAGCTCTTGTTCTTATCCAGCAGCTCGTTGACGTTGGCCTTGTGGGAATCGTAGTCCTTGCGGAACACCATATACACCAGATTGCCCTCGGCATCCACCAGCGGCAGGGTGTTGATCTTGTTGTCCCAGATGATGTTGTTGCAGTCGTGCAGAGAGGTGTTGGCCGGAGCGGTGACCAGCTTTTCAACGGGGGTCATAAAAGTGGTAACGCAGGCATCATCCGGGGTGTGGTTGATGCGGTAATCGCGGGAAGCCACGATGCCCAGCAGCTTGCCGTTAGGAGTGCCGTCGGCAGTGATGGCGATGGTGGAGTGACCGGTGCGTGCCTTCAGCTCCAGCACATCATGCAGGGTGGCGGTGGGAGCCAGATTGGAATCGGACACCACATAGCCGGCCTTGAAGCTCTTGACGCGGCGCACCATGGCAGCCTCGTTCTCGATGCTCTGAGAGCCATAGATAAAGGAAACGCCGCCCTGACGGGCCAGTGCAATGGCCAGCTTATCGCCGGAGACCGACTGCATGATGGCGCTGATCATGGGGATATTCATTTGCAGAGGGCACTCTTCCTGACCCTTGCGGTACTTGACCAGAGGGGTCTTGAGGCTGACAGCAGTGGGAACGTTTTCAGCGGAGGAATAGCCGGGGATCAGCAGGTATTCACCGAAAGTGCGGGAAGGTTCTTCATAGAAATAAGCCATGTTCAAACTCCTTTTCTCTCAACGCATCAAAAACGGAAGACAGCAAAAGCATAAAACGAATTTCATGTTTGCGGTGTATAAATTGATTGAATATACTTTACCACAAAGACAGCCAGAATACAAACCCCTGCCGCGCCAAACTTTGTAAATGTCCTTTGCGGAAAAACAGGCAAATTGACCACCAAAACGAGGTAAGGTCATACTTTCCCGCACGGGAAGTCATTTCGAGGATACAGCGGATGCAAAAAAGCTCGTCCAGAACGGACGAGCTTTTTTGCACACGAAGCGGGATACCGCCTGTGCGGCACATGGCTCACGAACTGTGAAGGAGAACAGTCGGAGGAGGAGAACCTGTGCCCGATATCCCTAAAACAAGAAGAAAAAGATTTCACACTCAGCTGGGCTTGTTCCCTTGCTGTAACCATATTGTAACTCTTTTGAAACCAATTTGCAATAGCTTTTCTGTAATTTCTTTGTAATAATTTTTGAACTTTTTGTGGACAGAAAAAATCCCGTTCTCAGATCTCCCTT
>ERZ506917.257-NODE-257-length-21290-cov-5.318013_pt1 | contig 21290 bp, 18 predicted proteins | sample MGYA00512904_ERZ506917 | MGnify/ENA metagenome assembly ERZ506917 | reverse complement strand
CATCGGAGTGGATGGCACCCATGCCGCAGGCTGCAGCGCAGGGACGCTCGGTCTTGACGATGGCGTTGTAGGGGCACACGCCGACGCAGCGGCCGCACTTGATGCACTTGTCCTGATCGATGGTGGAACGGCCGCTCTCCCATGTGATGGCCTTCTTGGGGCACACTTCCATACAGGGGTGGGCAAGGCAGCCCTGACACAGGTCGGAGACCTTGACCAGCTTTTCCGGGCAGCGGTTGCAGGCAAACTTGATCACGTTCACCAGCGGGGGATCATAATACTTATCGGCGATGGAAGCATCCTCCAGACCGGAGACGACGCTGTTGTGCTCGTCCATGCGGCGGGTGGGCAGACCCATGGCCAGACGCACACGCTCCTCAACGATGGCGCGCTCCAGGAAGATGTCCTTGCGCAGCTTGCCTTCCTCACCGGGGATGATGGTGTAGGGGATCTTGCGCATCAGGTGGTTGGCCTGCTCGCCCTTGACGTTGGCGTAAGCCATGCGTGCCACCTCGGTGAACACCTGACGGCGGATCTGGATGACCGTGGTATTGATTCCTCTGAAACTCATTCCAATCTCTCCTTGCTCAGAAACAGCCAAAAAACGGAGCCGCCTGCCCTGTGTGCAGAGCATAAAAACGGCGCTATACGGGCGCGGATGGTACCGTGCTGGTTGCTTACAGCACGCCGAACCCGATAAATCCATCTTCATTTTAACATAAAGACGTGCGTATGAAAAGGGCAAAACACAAAATTTGTTAAAAATTTATTGTATTCATGCGGATGCACAGAATGTACAAGTAAAATGAAAAAATTTCAGCAAAGTGCTGCACGCACCCGCTCGCCGTCGTAGCGGCCAAGCTTTACCCGCACGATCTGCCCGCTCTCGCACCCGGGGGCAGAGACCACCACCGGGATGTACAGCCGGGTGTAGCCGGTAAACAGCGTGCCGGACAGGGGAGTCTCCAGCAGCACCTCGTCCTCGGTGCCCTCAAAGGCGGCCAGCGTCTCGCAGCGTACCTGCTCGGCTACGGCGTTCATGCGGCGGCTGCGCTCCTGCTTTTCCCGCTCGTGGATCTGATCCGGGAAATCATAAGCCGGGGTGCCGCTGCGGCGGGAGTAGGGGAACACATGCACTTTGAGGAAACCGATCTTTTTCAGAAATTCGCAGCTTTCCTCAAAGTCGTCTGCTGTCTCACCGGGGAAGCCGCAGATGCAGTCGGTGGTAAAGCTGACCGGGCGGCTGCCGTAGGCGGCGCGGATCTGCTCCACCACCTGTGCATACTCCTGCGCGGTGTACACCCGGCGCATCCGGCGCAAGGTGGCGGTGCAGCCGCTCTGTAGGCTCAGATGGAACTGGGGGCAAAGCTTGTCCACCGCCGCCAAGCGGGAGATAAATTCCGGGGTGAGCATATCGGGGTCAAGGCTGCCCAGACGGATGCGCTCGATGCCCGGCACCTGTGCGCATTTTTCCACCAGTTCCACAAGGTTCGTGCCAGTGTCCAGCCCGTAGCTGGGCAGGGAGATGGCGCTGAGCACCACCTCGCGGTAACCGGCAGCGGCCAGCTGGTGCAGCTCGGCCAGAATGCTCTCCTCGGCACGGCTGCGCACCGGCCCGCGAGCACGGGGGATGACGCAGTAGGCGCACTGCCGGTTGCAACCGTCCTCTACCTTGATAAAGGCGCGGGTGTGGGTCTCAAACCGCTCCACCGGCAGCTCCTCGAACTGCTCGCCGCGCTGGTGCGGGGCAATGGCTACGATGCGCTCGTGGCCGTCCAGCAGCTTTTGTACGTTCTCCAAGATGGCCTTGCGGTCGCCGTTGCCGCACACAAGGTCGGCTTCCATGAACTGTGCGGCCTCCTCCGGGAAAGCCTGCGGGTAGCAGCCGGTCAGCACCGTCACCGCACCCGGATTCTCGCGCTTTTTGCGGCGCAGCCACTTGCGGCTTTTCTGGTCGCCGAAGTTGGTCACGGTGCAGCTGTTCACAATGAACACGTCCGCTGCTTCGCCTTCCTGCGCAATGGTAAAGCCGTGGGCGCGGAACAGCTGTTCCAGCGCGCCGGTCTCGTTCAGGTTGACCTTGCAGCCCAAGGTATAAAAACAAACTCGCATGAGAGGGGTTCCTTTCCACAAAATGGGATAAAATAGGGTCTACTCTTCATTATATAACAAAACAACGGCAGCACGCAAGACCGGAATTACACCGCCCGGCGGCAGAGGGTGGAAAAACGGCAGCAAAAAGGGGATGGACGCAATGTCCATCCCCGGGAAAACCAGAATATCAGCCCTTGTGGCCAAGCAGCGCAATGGTAACCTTGCCATTTACGACGGTCAGGTTGTCGGGATAATCCTTATCGATCTCAAGAGTAGCAGTATTGTACGGCGGGTAGTTCAGCTTGCTCTTGACCAGCTCCAGTGCATCCTCTTCGGGAATCTTCGTCACGCCCTTGGGGAACTTCTGCTTGCCGGAGCTGACGCTCTTGCCGTTAACCAATACTTCGTAATCGACCTCGACCATGGCAAGCTTGACGGCGATGATCAGGCTCTCCTTGCCGGTCTTTTCGTCTTTGATAAAGGTGAGAGAGTTCGGGTAGCTGCTGTCAACAGACACATCGGCGCCGCGGTAATCCTCGGGGCCGTACTTCTTGGCCAGATCCAGAGCCAGATTGATGTTGCCCTTTACAAAGTTGACTGCAATGCGAGGCAGAGTCTTGTGGAAAACCTCGTTATAGGTTTTGCCATCATCAACGCTGCCCATGATCACCAGCTCAATATTATCAAACCAGGAGCAGCCAGTCAGCATAGAAGCACCGGCGGTGGCAACCGCAGTAGCGCCAGCCAGCTTCAGGAAAGAACGGCGAGAAATCGTGCTCATAAAAATCCCTCCAAAATAAAATCAATACATCCAAAATGCAGAAGGTCTCTGCTACATACAGAATACCGCAGAATAAAGCGTTTTGCAACGGACGTGTTCACACTTTGTATATAAACACAGAATTCATGCGCCAAAACTGAACAAAATGCCCAGCAGCATACCGGCGCGGGCGGCGGCATACACTGCAAAAAGAGAGTTTGCGCGGGGAGGTATGCGGAATGGAACGGAGAAATCTGGCGCTGCTGTGCGCGGGGGTGGTCTGCTTCTGGTTGTTTGCGCTGGCCTTTGGCACGGCGCAGGGCAAGGGGCTGCGCATCCAACCGGCGGTGCAGGCGCAGGCGGAACCGGCAGTGCAGACCCTGACGGTCACCCCGCCGCAGCTTACTCTGCCCTGCCGCGCGGCGATGCTCATCGACCAGACCAGCGGCACGGTGCTTTACGAGATGAACGCCGACCAGACCATGCCCATCGCCTCCATTACCAAGGTAATGACCCTGCTGCTCACCTTTGAGGCGGTGCACGCCGGGCGGCTGACTATGGACACCGCCGTGCCGGTCAGCGAGCACGCCTACCACATGGGCGGCAGCCAAATCTGGCTGGAGCCCGGGGAGCAGTTCACGCTGGACGAGATGCTCAAGGCCATCTGTGTGTCCTCGGCCAATGACGCAGCGGTGGCGGTGGCAGAGCTGGTGGGCGGCAGCGAGCCTGCCTTTGTGCAGCAGATGAATGCCCGCGCCGCAGAGCTGGGCATGGAACACACCACCTTCCGCAACGCCTGCGGGCTGGACACCGAGGGACATCTTTCCACCGCACGGGATGTGGCCATCATGAGCCGCACCATCCTGAACACCTGCCCGGAGGTGCTGCACTATACCGGCATCTGGACGGACACTTTGCGGGGCGGGCAGACCCAACTGGTGAACACCAATAAGCTGCTGCGGCGTTACAACGGCATCACCGGGCTCAAGACCGGCACCACCGGCGGAGCGGGCGTGTGCATTACCGCCAGCGCCACCCGGGACGGGCTGAGTCTCATCGCCGTGGTGCTGGGTGCACCTTCCAGTAAGGAACGGTTCGAAGCCGCCACCACCCTGCTGGACTACGGCTTTGCGGCTTACCGCGCCGCACCGGTGCCCCTGCCGCAGGAGCGTCCGCTGCAATTAAAAGTAAAGGGCAGCACGGAGGAGACTGTTCCGCTGGATTACGCTGCCCTGCCGCAGACCGCGTTGCTGCCCGCCGAAAGCGCCGGACAGCTGACCGTGCAACTGGAATTGCCCGACACGCTGGAAGCCCCGGTGACCCGGGGGCAGACGGTGGGCAAGGCACAGCTGCTGTGCGGCGAAGCCGTACAGGGGGAGTACCCGGTGTGCGCCGCCGCCGATGCGCCGTGCATGGATTTTGGCACCGCCTTGCGGCTGCTGTGGGACAGCCTGCGGGGAACAGCAGCCTGACCTTGTGCCGAAAAAGGCGCTTCAGCGCACAAAAGTGCGCCGGACGCCCGGCGGGACTGTTGGATACCTGAACAAATCTGGATGAAGAAACAAAAAAACACTATTAAAATTGTATGAAATCTAAGGAATTTGACCTTGACTTTACCCGGAGGGAACGGTACACTTATACCAAGATATTTCCTCGCAGGGCAAAGGCCCGGCAGATCGTTTGGAGGTTTTAATAAAATGAGTGTCGCACTGAACACGAAACACCTCTCCAGCTTCATCAGCGAAGAGGAATATGCAGCCATCTACCCGCAGGTGGAAGCCGCCCACAAGCAGCTGGAAGCCAAGAACGGCCCCGGCAGCGATTTTCTGGGCTGGATGACCCTGCCCCGGGATTACGACAAGGAAGAGTTCGCCCGCATCAAGGCAGCTGCTGCCAAGATCCGCGAGGACTCCGACGTTCTGGTCGTGGCCGGTATCGGTGGCAGCTATCTGGGCGCACGCGCTGTTGTGGAGGCCGTTAAGGGCATGTACCACAATGAGCTGGAGGATGGTCTGAAGATCTACTTCTGCGGCAACAGCATCAGCCCCACCTACCTGAACAATATCATCAGCCTGTGCAAGGGCAAGCGCTTCTCCATCAACGTCATCTCCAAGTCCGGCACCACCACCGAGACCTCTCTGGCTTTCCGTGTGCTGCGCGAGCTGCTGGAAAAGGAGATGGGCGTGGAGGAAGCCAACAAGCGCATCTACGCCACTACCGACCGTGCCAAGGGCACCCTGAAGCAGCTGGCTGACGCACAGGGCTGGCCTACCTTTGTAGTTCCCGATGACGTGGGCGGCCGCTACTCTGTGCTGAGCGCTGTGGGTCTGCTGCCCATCGCCGCTGCCGGCATCGACATCGACGCTCTGATGCAGGGCGCTGCCGACGCTATGGAGCGCTTCTCCGTGCTGAGCCCCGACAATGACGCCTACAAGTACGCCGCTATCCGCAACATCCTGTACCGCAAGGGCAAGGCTGTGGAGATCCTGGAGTGCTACGAGCCGGACTTCACCCTGATGAACGAGTGGTACAAGCAGCTGTTCGGCGAGAGCGAGGGCAAGGACAACAAGGGTCTGTTCCCCGCAAGCTGCATCTTCTCCACCGACCTGCACTCTATGGGTCAGTTCATTCAGGAAGGTGCCCGCATCATGTTCGAGACCATCGTGGACGTGAAGAAGCCCGCACAGGATCTGTTCATCGACCCGCTGGAGGGCAACTTTGACGGCCTGAACTTCCTTGCAAACCAGAACATGAGCGTGGTCAACCGCAAGGCTATGGAAGGTACCATTCTGGCACACACCGACGGCGGCGTGCCCGAGGTGCTGATCGAGGTGGACGACCTGTCTGCTTATAATGTGGGCTACCTGATCTACTTCTTCTGGCGTGCCTGCGCCTGCAGCGGCTACCTGCTGAGCGTGAACCCCTTCAACCAGCCCGGCGTGGAAAGCTACAAGAAGAATATGTTCGCCCTGCTGGGCAAGCCCGGCTACGAGGGTCTGACCGCAGAGCTGGAAGCAAAGCTGAAGTAAAAGCTGAACGTAAAAAATGATCTCCCGCCGCAAGGCGTGGAAAATACAGGAGGACTGAACTATGATTAAACTGATTGTTGGTACCAAGGGCTCCGGCAAGACCAAGGCTATGATCGACCAGATCAATGACGCGGTCAAGACCTCCAAGGGCAACGTGGTCGTCGTTGAAAAGGGCATGAAGCTCACCTACGACATCGCTCCTGCAGCACGTCTGATCGATCTGGACGAGTACAAGATCTCCGGCGGCGAAATGCTGTACGGCTTTGTGGCCGGCCTGATGGCAAGCAACTACGACATCACCGACCTGTACATTGACGGCATCCTGAAGGTGCTGGATCACGATATCAACCGTCTGGGTGTTGTGCTGGACGAGATGGCAGCCATTGCTGGCGACAGCGTCAAGGTCACCGTGACCGTCAGCGCAGACGAGGCCGCACTGCCCCATGATGTGAAGAAGTACCTGTAATTTGATAAAAGAACAGGGCTAAAGGCTTTTCCAACAGGCAGAAGACCGGAGAAAAATAAATTTTTTCGGTTTTCTGCCTGTTTTGGTGTTGACAAAGGGTTGCTTTGGCGCTATACTAACAAAGCAGCCTTTTAGAGGTGTACTATGCAATTTGACCTGAGAAAGTTTATCGCCACCGGCAGACAACCCTATCATGCAGAGTTTCAGTGTGATTTATCTGCTCATGATTATGCCGGGGCAAGGATCCCTGAGCCTGTCACTGCCGTGTTCGACGCAGAGACGGATGGCGAAGAGATCCGGATGACGCTGCGGGCAAACGCATCGGTGCACGGAGAGTGCGCCCGCTGCCTCGACCCGGTCGTTCGGGAAGAGACGGTCGATACGGAGTGGACAGTCAAGGAACGGGATCTGGATGATCCGGATTTCGATCTTCCGCTGGACGAAAAGGGCCATCTGGATGTGGATGAATGGCTCAGCCAGGAATTTATGTTCCAGATCCCCACGGTGTTGCTTTGCAGTGCCGACTGCGCCGGGCTTTGCCCCGTGTGCGGCAAAAAGAAGGCGGAATGCACCTGTCAGCCGACAGAGCAGGCCGAAGCTCCCGTAGACACAAGGCTCGCAATCCTCAAATCACTGCTGAACTGATAAACCCATCAAGGAGGTGCAAAAATATGGCAGTACCTAAGAGACATCTTTCCAAGGCCCGCCGCGACAAGCGTCGCAGCAATGTTTGGAAGCTGGAGGCCCCCGCACTGGTCAAGTGCAGCAACTGCGGCTCTCTGAAGCTCCCCCACCAGGCATGTGGCAACTGCGGTTACTACAAGGGCGAGGAAGTCATCAAGAAGGCCTAATTTGCGCGTAATTGGTGGCATAATGGTGTTATGTACAGAAGGGGAGGGCGCAAAGCCTTCCCCTTCTTGTGCTTTAAAGGAGGTGGATGCAGATGGCGATTCGGATCGAGCAGGTGGATGCCGGCAGCGAGGCCGAGGCTCTTGGCCTTGCCCCCGGTGACGAGCTGCTGAGCGTGGACGACAACGAGCTGAACGACACGCTGGATTACGATTTTTATACCGACAGCAGCAGCTTCCACCTGAAAGCCCGGGTAGCGGACGGCATCCGGGAGTGGGAGGTGCAGCGGCCGCAGCGCGGCCCCTTTGGCTGCGGGTTCAAGACCTATCTGGGCGATGCAAAGCATTCCTGCTCCAACCACTGCATGTTCTGCTTCATTGACCAGCTGCCCCCGGGCATGCGCGAGAGCCTGTATTTCAAGGATGATGACGAGCGGCTGAGCTTTTTGTTCGGCAACTACATCACCATGACCAATATGCAGGATCACGAGATCGACCGCATCATCAAGATGCACATCTCGCCGATCAACATCTCGGTGCACACCACCAACCCCCAGCTGCGGGTGCGCATGCTGGCCAATAAGCGCGGCGGCGAGGTGCTCAAGTACCTGCCCCGTCTGGTGGAGGGCGGCATTGCTGTCAACTGCCAGCTGGTGCTCTGCCGCGGCGTGAACGACGGCGACGAGCTGCGCCGCACCCTTGCCGACCTGCTGGAACTGACCCCCATGGTGCAAAGCATTGCAGCCGTGCCCTGCGGCATTACGGATTACCGCAAAAATCTGTACCCGCAGGTGCCCTACGATGCAAAGACCAGCGCCGAGGTCATCGACATTATGGAAGAATTTGGCGATGAATGCAAGCGCCGCCACGGCAAGCGCATCATCTACCCCAGCGATGAATGGTACCTCAAGGCAGGCCGCCCCATCCCCGCGGCGGAGTTCTACGAGGACTACGACCAGCTGGAAAACGGCGTGGGCATGCTGCGCCTGTTCGAGGAAGAGTTTCTGGCAGAGCTGGACAAGCCCCACCGTATCTACGGCACCAAGGAACTGGACGTGGTCACCGGTACCATGGCAGCGCCCCTTATTACCCGCATGATGGAGGAGCTGCACCGGCAGTACCCCATGATCACTGTGCACGTCCACACCATCCAGAACCGCTTTTTCGGCGGCAATGTGGGGGTGACCGGCCTGATTACCGCCACCGATATCATTGCCCAGTGCGCAGGCAAGCTTGCTACAAAAACACTGGGCATCCCGGCTGTGATGCTGCGGGAGGAAAAGGATACCTTCCTTGACGATATCACGGTAGAGCAGCTGGGGGAGCGGCTGGGCGTAAAAGTGGAGGTGCTGCCCACGGCAGGCGGGGACGAAGCCCGCACCCTGCTGCGCAGCGGCCTGCACATTGCCCGCAGAAGAAAGAGCGGCAGCTGATAACGCCATTTTTATTGTATTTTACCCCTTTTAAGAAAGGAGGAGACCCCATGAGCAAACCGATCGTAGCAGTGGTGGGACGCCCCAACGTGGGCAAATCCACCCTGTTCAATAAGCTGTGCGGCCAGCGCCTTGCCATTGTGGAGGACACCCCGGGCATTACCCGCGACCGCATTTTTGCCAACTGCGAGTGGAACGGCCACGAGTTTTTGCTGGTGGATACCGGCGGCATTGAGCCCAAGGCTACCGAGGGCATTCTGGCGCACATGCGCGAGCAGGCGCAGATCGCCATTGACACCGCCGACTGCATCATCATGGTCACGGACGTGCGCAACGGCCTGACCGCAGCCGATGAGGCTGTGGCGCACATGCTGCGCCGCAGCCACAAGCCCATTATTCTTGCCGTGAACAAGTGCGACAAGGTGGGCGAGGCTCCCATGGAGCTGTACGAGTTCTACAACCTCGGTTTTGACGAGGTGATGCCCATTTCTTCCGTGCACGGTCACGGCACGGGTGATCTGCTGGATGCCGTGTGCGCCCATCTGGACTTCAGCGAGACCGTGGTAGAGGAGGACCGTATCCCTGTTGCCATCATCGGTCGCCCCAACGTGGGCAAGTCCAGCCTGACCAACCGCATTCTGGGCGAGAACCGCATGATCGTGGCAAACGAGGCGGGCACCACCCGGGATGCGATCGATACCCCGGTGGATAACGCTTACGGCAAGTTCATCTTTACCGATACCGCCGGTCTGCGCAAGCGCAGCAACATCACCGATGGACTGGAGCGCTATATGGTGGTGCGCGCACTGGCAGCCGTGGAGCGCAGCCGCGTGGCGCTGATCCTGGTGGATGCCACCGTCGGTTTTACCGAGCAGGACAGCAAGGTGGCCGGTTACGCCCACGATCAGGGCAAGGCATGCATCATCGTTGTGAACAAGTGGGATGCTGTGGAAGGCAAGGAGACCAACACCATGGAGCTGCAGCGCCGCGGCTATGCCGAGTGTTTCAGCTTTATGGGCTACGCACCCATCATCTTCATCTCTGCCCAGACCGGCTACAATGTGAACAAGCTGATGCAGCTGATCCGGGATGTGGATGCCGAGAACGGCGCCCGCGTGCCCACCGGCGTTTTGAACGAGATGCTGGCCCGCGCTACCGCCCGGATGCAGCCCCCCAGCGACAAGGGCCGCCGCCTGAAGATCTACTACCTGACGCAGGCCTCCACCCGTCCCCCTACGTTCGTGGCCTTCGTGAACGCAAAGCACCTGTTCCACTTCAGCTATCAGCGGTATCTCATCAACCAGATCCGCGAAAACTTTGGTCTGGAGCATACGCCCATCCGTCTGGTCGTGCGGGAGCGCGGCTCCGGCGAGGTGGGTGCCAAGGACGTATAACACGTCAGGGAGGCTCAGATGATGAAATCTGTTCTCATCGCTGCGGTGTCCGCTGTACAGGCGTATCTGCTGGGCAGCATCGACACCGGTATCCTCGTCAGCAAGTTTTTGTACCACGATGACGTGCGCAAGTACGGCAGCGGCGCAGCGGGCATGACCAACATGCTGCGCACCTTCGGCAAAAAGGCGGCGGCGCTTACCGCTTTCGGCGATGTGCTCAAAGGTGTGCTGGCCGTGTGCATCGGCCGCTGGCTATTCACCCTGATGCCGGAAAGCACCACGCTCTCGCCGTATCTGGCAGTGTACCTTGCCGCCATCTTTGCCATTATCGGCCATTTGAAGCCCCTGTATTTCGGTTTCAAGGGCGGCAAGGGTGTGCTGGTGGCGGGCGGCACCATTCTGGCTATCCAGCCGGTGCTGATCCCCTTTCTGGCGGTCATCTTTCTGGCCTGCCTGCTGCCCACCGGCATGGTGTCGCTGGGCAGTGTGACCATGGCGGCACTTTACCCGGTGCTCACCATCCTGTACGGGGTGTTCCGGGGTTATTCTGCCGCCGACCTTACCGTGTGCACCATCGGCTCGGTGATCATGGGTGCGATGGTCATTTACATGCACCGCTCCAACATCCAGCGCATCCGCGAGGGTAAGGAGTACCGCTTTGGTCGTCACGGCAAAAAACAGGACAAATAACACAAAACAACAAACCACCCTGCAACAGCCTTTTACCGGCTGCTGCGGGGTGGTTTTTGTATATGCTTATTCCTTTGTCTCGGTCTCTTCCTCAGGCTTTGCTTCGGAATGCCGCCGACGGAACCAGTCGGCGGGGATGCCGCTCTGGGCGGGGGTAAGATCCGGCGCAGGATGACCGTCCGGCAGGTGCGCGCCAAAGGCCGGGACAAAGAAGAACTTGCGCACGATGAAGATCAGCGCGATGGCGCCCACGCTGAGCAGGTTCTCCACGGCGGAATCGTGTCCCACCACCAGATGGCGGGCAATGGCGTAAAGCAGCACCTCAAGGCTGCTGCCGGGGCTGTGCTTGGCCAGCATCTTGATGAACTCAATGCCGATCACAATGTCCAAGCTGCGCTCCAGAAAGGTGCGGATCTCTGCCTCGTTGCCATCGAACAGCAGGCCGGGCATCCAGCGGATCAGAGGCACAACGCTGAGCAGCAGACCAATCAGCACCAGCCCGGATAACAGCACTTCCAGTAGACTGGAAGCCTGAATAATGCGGTTGCGCAGGGAGGTACGCCAGTGGCTTTCTACCGGGTGAGAGGGATGTTCCATAGTAAGACCTTCCTTTCGGCATTCTGCTAAACAGGATTCGACAAACTTCTGGTTAGATTGTAGCAGAATGCGGGCGGGCTGTCAATTTCAATCCACGATGGTGACGGTGGTCTGCGGGCCGACGGCCACATAGCCGGACTTTTTGATGCAGTCCTGCCCGTCGGCGGTGTCCAGCCAGTCGTACAGGCGGCGCTCCGGGCTGTCGGCAGCGGCATCCGGGTGGATGACGGCGTAAAAATCGTTGCACAGGGGATAGCTGCCGTCGGCAAGGGTGTCGTTGCTGGGGGTCACACCGTCCACCGCCAGCAGCCGCAGCCCGGGCTTGGAATACATCTGGTCGATGTAGTAATACACGGAAAAACCGATGGCGTTGGCGCTGTTGTTATAATCAGCAATGCTGTCCACCAGCTCACCCATGGCGGCAGGTGCCAGCTCAGAGGGCGGGGTCATCAACTCTCCGCCCTGAATGAGCAGCTTTTTGAACAGGGTCTGGCTGCCGGAATCCTCGCCGCGCTGGAAAGCTACGATGGCCTGATCTTTGCCGCCCACATCCTTCCAGTTGGTGATCTTTCCGGCGTAGATGTCCCGCAGCTGCTGCCGGGTAAGCGCCTGTACGGGGTTGTCCTCGTTGACGATGAACACCAGCGCGTCCACCCCGATGGGTTTCTGTTCCAGCTGCACATTGGCCTTTTGCAGCTCTTCCTTTACATAGTCCGGCGCTTCGTATACCACCAGCATCCGGGTGGTGGTGTCGTACAGGCCAAAGTTCTCCCATGCGTAGGCGGTGGTGCTCACCGTAATGCTGCTGCGGGCTTCCTCCAGGTCCATGCCAGTGGTATCGGCCAGCATCTGCGCCATCAGCGGGATGCAGGCGGTGCTGCCGTCCAGCGGGGGAAACTCCTCCGCGGTCAAAAACGGCGCTGCCTGCTGCACAGCCGAGGATGCCGCAGAGGACGCGGGCGGCTCTGCGGCAGAGGAAGCCGTACTGCCGGAAGGCGCATCCGTGCCCTTGCAGGCGGTCAGTACCCCGGCAGCGGAGCAGGCGGCAAGACCCAGCAGAAAACTGCGGCGGGAAATTTTAGCGTTTTTCATAAAAAAGCCCTCCTAACTCAATAGCCGTAACTCGGTTCATCGTCCGCAGTGGCAGACGAGAAAATGCTCTGGCAGTACAGCCAGTTGCCGCTTGTGTCCATCCAGCCCACATAGAAGCCCCGCTGTGCGGCAAACACATGGTCGGGCAGGGCGTTCAGGCTGTTAGAATAGTACCCGGCGCAGCTGGCAAGCCCCTGTAATACTACCTTGCCGTCTGCATCCAGCACATCGCATACGTTGCCGTAGGCGCTGCCCACAGCGCTGCGGTTGCCGTAGAACATGGGTCTGCCGTCAGGGTCGGTGGTCAGGTAGTTGACGTAACTGTATTTGCCTTGCAAGGCGGTCAGGTCACTGACAAGCCCCTGCGGACCGTACAGCCGGGTGGCGGTGGTCTCATAGCGGTCGTTATCCTGCAATTCCAGCCAGACGTAGCCGTTACCGCAGTTGTTCATCTGTACCCGCTGCTGGTGCTCTACCGGTTCTACGTTGGTGTCGGTCAGCAGCTTGCCGGTATCCTTGCTGTACACCCGCAGGCTGCCGTCCAGCGCGTAGACGGCTATGGTGCTGTCGCTGGCGTCCACATCATACAGCGGGGTCTTTGTACCGGTCTCCAAATCATAGAGCTTGTAGCCATGATCCTCGCCGCTGTGCCATGTTACCACATAGCCCGGGAAATACTGGCTGGGCTGCTCGTCAAAGGTGGCGATCAGTCCTCGGTCCTCGGTGGTCATATCCCGCAGCTCGTACCGGCCATTGCCGCTGGAAAAGCTGGCAAGACCGCTCGGGTAGACCTGTAAAAAGCCTGTGCACTGCTCGCCGGTCAGGACGTTGTACAAAATCTGGTCGGTGATTTCTTCTCCGGTGGCAACGTCCAGCTCCACCCAGTCGCTCAGGGTGTCGCTGTCGTAGAAAAGGCGGTATGCCGAGGCGGCATCGGCGCGGTAGGCAGGGGTGCCGTCCTTTTCCTGCACCACCACCCAGCTGTTCTGTTGGTAATTCGTATCCCAGTCGTAATCGTCCAGCCCTTCCGGGCGGGCGTAGCAGCTGAACACCAGCTTATCCCCGCATACGGTGCAGCTGTATGCGCCCTCCGGCACCGGCAGCGCTGCGCCGGTGGCAAGGTCGATGACCTGACAGGTGCCGTAGCCGGACTCCGGGACGTATCCGCCATCGATCAGGCGGCTTTCCTGCAGCACCAGCAGGCCGTTTTGCAGGGTGGCGTTCTGCTCGCCCTCAAAGGACATCACTTCGGTGCCGGTCTTATCGTACAGGGCGGTGCGGCGTCCGCCTCGGCCGGTGGGGTCGGACCAGCTGCGCAGCCAGTAGTCTGCGGTGCCGGTGGTGCTGTCCTCCACCAGCGAGACGTTTTCGCTGCGGGCAGACTGATGCAGCGGGGTGCTGCCGCACAGGATGGTGGTGCTGCTCCCGGAACGGCCATAGCAGTACAGCACCCGCAGACGGCCATCGTTCAGCACGGCGGGGTCGTACAGGAGCTTGCCGCTGTCGTCCGTGGGCACAGAAACGGCAGAGCTTGCAGCGCCCGGCACGCCGGTGGCGGGCGGCAGCAGGGCGCAGCCACAGCCTAAAGTAAGGGCAAGGGCTGCGCAGACCGCCCCGCAGCCGATACGCAAGACAACACGCTTCATAAAAACACTCCTTTGCAAAAACAGGGAGGAAAATTTTTCCGTTCATTCAGAATACGAAACAGCCGCATTTTTCATTGCAGAGTTTGCAGAAAAATGCGGCTAAAAACGGTTACAATTGCATTACAGCTGTGCCGGGGCATGGGACGCTTCTGCCTTGTCCATCTGCTCCAGCTGCCGCAGAAAGGCCAGCAAAAAGGGCAGAGAAATGAAGAAAGTGAGCGCATCCGCAATGGGCTGGCAGAGCTCCACGCCCACAAGACCCAGCACCCGGGGCAGTACAAGGATCAGCGGGATAAAGCACACGCCCTGCCGGCAGCAGGCCAGAAAGGTGGCGCGCCCGGCCTTGCCAACGCTCTGGAAGGTCATGTTGGTCACCACGATCACCGGCTGTAAAAGGATGGCAAAGCACTGGTAGCGGAAGGCAGGCAGCGCCACGGCGGTGACTTCCGGGTCGTCCCGGAACAGCCGGATCAAAGTCTCATCGTTCCACCAGCACACCGCAATCAGCACCACCAGCAGCGCAAAGGCGGCTTTCAGGGTAAAGATGGCAGCCTGCCGTACCCGGTGGTATTTGCGTGCGCCGTAGTTGAAGGACGCCACCGGCTGCAAGCCCTGTCCCACGCCGATGGCCACCGAGAGGATGAACATAAAAATGCGGGACACGATGCTCATGCCCGCCACGGCGGCGTCGCCGTAGCTGCGGGCGGCAATGTTCAGCAGCATCCCGCCGATGCTGTTCAGTCCCTGTCGGCCAAAACTGGGCGCGCCGCCTGCAAGGATCTGCAAAAACTCGCGCGGCTCCCGGGTGACGGCGGAAAGCCGGAACTGACTGACCGTTTTGCCATGCAGGAACATATACAGCAGAATGCCAAAGCTGATGGTCTGGCTGAGGGCAGTGGCGATACCGGCACCGGCAGTGCCCAGCCCTAAAACGAACATGAACAGCGGGTCCAGTGCAATGTTCAGCAGTCCGCCGGTGACCAGCCCGATCATGGCAAGGTTTGCTTTGCCCTCATACCGCAGGATGTTGTTCATCACCAGACTGGAGATCATCAGCGGTGCGGCAAGCAGGATGGGCCGGGCGTAGGCGCAGGCGTGGGGCAGAATGGTTTTGGTACTGCCCAGCAGCATCATGAAGTCCGGCAGGGTGGCAAGACCGACCACTGCCAGCACTACGCCAAAGGCCAGCGCCGTAAAAAAGCTGGTGGAAGCAAAGCGGGTGGCGGCGTGGGTATCCTGACTGCCCAAGCGGCGGCTGATGATGGTGCCAGAGCCGTGCCCCAGCATAAAGCCCAGCGCCTGAATGATGGCCATCAGGCTGGAAACCACACCCACCGCGCCGGAAGCGCTGGTGGAAATGCGCCCCACAAAAAAGGTATCGGCCAGATTGTAGATGCTGGTGATCAGCATACTTAAAATCGTGGGCGCGGCCAGACTGAGGATCAGCCGGGGGATAGGAGTCTCGGTCATTTTGTGATACTGCACCGCAGTGCGGTCCTGTTGGGTCATGGGCAAATATCCTCCTTCAAAAACGAGAAAGCCGCCCCTTCCAGAGCGGCAGATAGTCCTGATAGAAACAGTATAACGCAGTTGCGGCAAAATGTCGAGAGAAAGAAAAAACGGCCTTTCTCCCCTGCGAAGGGGCGAAAAAGCAGGTGAAAACAGGGTGCTTTCTATATAAAATGCTAAAGAATTGTCGAATTGCTTGTGAAAAATCACGATATGTGGTATTCTTTATAAGAAGGAATTGGAAAAATCTGTGCATTTTATGATTGGGAGGGATTTATACATGAAATCCGTAGCACAAACCGTGATCGAGGCCGACCGCTTTTATACCATTGCCGCTCACACTGGCAATGTCATTCAGGCAGTGGAGGGCAGCAAGGACGGCGGCACTGTCCGTCTGGGCAAGTATGACCATAAGCCCGAGCAGGAGTGGAGCTTTGTCCGCGAGGGCGATGGCGTGTACCGCATCCGCAACCGCGCTTCCGGCAAGCTGCTGGATCTGACCATGACCGGCACTGCCAACGGCACCTGGCTGCACCTGTGGGAGGACGTGGGCGGCACGTCCCAGATGTGGAAGGTGGAGCACACGCCGGAGGGCACCGTGCGTCTGCGCTCCTCCTGGGCAGGCGGCAAGTGCGTGGACACCGTGGGCATCGGTGCCGAGGTGGGCGCTGTGCTGCAGATCTGGCAGGAAGTACCCGGCGGTGGCGACCAGCTGTGGGTCATCTCTGAGGTAAAGGATCGCGTAAAGCGTGCTGCTAAGGTCGAGGAAGCACCCGCTGCTGAGACTACGGCAGCACCGGCCAAGGAAGCCGCTCCCGCCAAGAAGCCCGCAGCCCGCAAGCCCAGCACCACCAAGAAGGTGGAGGAGAAGCCCGCTGCGTCCGCCGCAAAGGCCGCAGAGCCGGTCAAGGCAGAAAAGCCCGCTGCGAAGAAGGCTGCTAAGGCAAAGGCTGAGCCTGCTGCTCCCGCAGTAGAGGTGAAGGCAGCTCCCGCCGTGGCAACCAAGGCCGAGCCTGTTACTAAGGCTGAACCGGCTGCCAAGGCAGCGCCCGCAGCGGAAGCCAAGACTGCCCCTGCCGCAGCAAAGCCCAAGGCAAAGCGTGCACCCTGCAAAAAGACCGTAAAGAAGTAAGAAATCATAAAACGCAAAAAATCGGACAGACCGCAGTCTGTCCGATTTTTTTGCGTTTATAGAAGCTTTTTATGCAGCAGGGGCGGCAGCATCGTCGCTCTGGGCGGCGGTCTGCACGAACTGCACAATGCTCTCGATGGTCTTGCGCAGCTGCACAAGGCTTTCCACGTCAGAGTCCTGCATCCGGGAGGTGGGCGCGGTCACCTCGGTTTGGGCGGCAGTCACGGTGCCGGAAAGCTCCGCATGGATATGGTGGGCGGGCACATCCAGCAGGATATGCACCTTGGGGGACAGGGTCTTGAGCAGACCCTGCTTTTCGATGCCCAGAATCAGCTGCGGCGCATCCTCCCCGGCGGCGAGGTTCGGCAGCTGAAGGTAAAGGTAGCCTTCCTTGGCGTTGGCGGGCTGCACGGTTTTGAGCTGCTTGAGATCCAGCTGAAAGTCGTTTACCTGCTGCAAGCTGGTGGCAGTGGGGTCTACCCCCAGCAGGGTAGCCAGCTGGTCTTGGGAGATGTAGCTGCCCAGCGACCAGCCCGGCAGCAGCAGGCTTGCCAGCGGATACTCGGCTACAACCGTGCTGCGCAGCTTGTTGTACAGCTGTCCGGCGTCGTACAGGGTCTCTTCCTCGCTGATGTACATCCGGGTCAGAGGGGCATCGTTGACGGTGCTGGTGCCCGTTGGGTACAGCGCCAGCTGCACCGCCCGGGGGGTGTACTGGCCGGTCAGACTGCCGGTGGTGCCGCCGAACTTGTCCAGCAGGGCGTAAAGGGCAGGGGGCTCGGCCTCGGTGGAGGTGATGGTGTAGTCCAGCGCAAAGCTGGCACCGCTCTGGAATGCCTTGATCTTGCGGCTGACGAAGCTGTACAGCACTGCCGCAGCCACCGCGCACACCAAAACCAGACACAGCAGAACGATCAGCGCTGCCCGCAGACCAGTGCGCTTTTTGTGGGAAGATGCCATGGGAAACCTCTCCTTCCGGTAAACGTATTTGCTTCAGCATAACGGAACTGCACGCAAATGTCAAGCGCCGCAAACTGCGGACAAAACAAAAAACCTGAAACATTTCTGTTTCAGGTTTCTGGCGGAAAGATGGGGATTCGAACCCCAGAACGCTTTTGACACGTTACACGATTTCCAGTCGTGCGCCTTAGACCAACTCAGCCATCTTTCCACATCTTCTGTTCTGCCTTTGGGCGGGTGCCCTTAGCGCTCCACTATAATACCTGAAAGCAGGCTTTTTGTCAAGGATTTTTTTGAAAAAAATCAGACTTTTTTAAAAAAGACGAAAAAACGCGAGAAAACGTTCTGCCGCATGGACGGAAAGCACAAAAAGCCCTTGACGTACCTTTAAAATAGGTCTATATTGAGGGCAAAGAGCACTGCGGTAGGTCATTTTGTGCCGCAGCGGCGGGAAATATAAGGAGGATGTTTTTATGACTTATCCTGAAGTGCTTGCCAATGCCCGTACCTGCATTGGTCAATACTGCAAGGCCTGCCCGGTGTGCAACGGCGTGGCCTGTAAAAACCAGATCCCCGGCCCGGGTGCCAAGGGCGTGGGCGATACCGCGATCCGCAATTATAATAAGTGGGCCGATATCCGGGTGAACATGGATACTCTGTGCCCCGGCGGTACACCGGATACCACGCTGGAGCTGTTCGGCAAAAGCTTCCGCTATCCCTTCTTTGCGGGCCCTGTAGGTGCAGTGAACCTGCACTACTCCGATACCTACACCGATATGACCTATAACGATGTACTGGTGCGCGCCTGTGCCGAAAACGGCATTGCGGCCTTTACTGGTGACGGCACCAACCCCACCGTGATGGAGATGGCTACCCGCGCCATCGGCGCTGCGGGCGGCTGTGGCGTGCCCACCATCAAGCCGTGGAACATCGACACCATCCGCGAGAAAATGGCACAGGCCAAGGCCAGCGGCTGCTTTGCCATGGCCATGGACGTGGATGCAGCGGGTCTGCCTTTCCTGAAGAATATGACCCCGCCCGCTGGCAGCAAGAGCGTGGAGGAACTGACCGAGATCGTGCAGTTGGCAGAGCGCCCCTTCATCGTCAAGGGCGTGATGACCGTTAAGGGCGCACTGAAGGCAAAGCAGGCCGGTGCCGCCGCCATCGTAGTGTCCAACCACGGCGGCCGTGTGCTGGACCAGTGCCCCGCTACCGCCGAGGTGCTGCCGGAGATCGCCGCAGCCCTCAAAGGCACCGGTGTGAAGGTGCTGGTGGACGGCGGCATCCGCACCGGTGTGGATGTGTTCAAGGCGCTGGCGCTGGGCGCAGACGGCGTTTTGATCTGCCGCCCCTTCGTGACCGCAGTTTACGGCGGCGGTGCAGAGGGCGTGAAGTGCTACATCGATAAGCTGGCCGGGGAACTGGCCGACACCATGCAGATGTGCGGTGCCCATACGCTGGCTGAGATCACCCCGGATATGGTGCGGGTCTGATTTTTCTGCGTAGAGAACGATTTTAATGGCCTCCGCCTTGCTCTGGCCATATTCAGCGGAAAGAATCTTATTTATAGAACAATGCCGGGCAGACTGCGGTCTGCCCGGCATTGTATTTTCACGAGAGGGGTCGAAGTGGAGAACGGCAGCTGCTGAAAATCGTCTTACTTCAAAGTTCCGTCCAGCACCTGCTGGTAATACCACGGCTTCGGGGCGTGGAAGGTCTTGCCGCTGAGGAAGGCAAAGTCCGGCTGGGTGAAGCGGGGCATGGTTAGCTCCCATGCGCACAGCGCCTGATACTTCAGCTTCAGCTCGCGGTTGGCGCTGTTGTTTCCGTACTTGCTGTCGCCAAGGATGGGGCAGCCGATGCTTGCCATGTGGGCGCGGATCTGGTGGGTGCGTCCGGTGATCAGCTGAACCTTCAGCAGGGCAAGACGGCCGGAGACGGCGATGGTCTCGTACCGGGTCTCCACCTCCTTGGCACCGGGCTGTTTGTCCTCCACGATCTTCACGATGCCGCGGTCGGCATCCTTCAGCAGATAGCCGCCCAAGGTGGCGTCCGGCGGCATGGGACGGCCAAAGGTGACGCAGAGGTAGGTCTTTTTCACTTCGCGGTTCTTGATGGCTGCAAGGAACAGCTCTTCGGCCTCCGGGGTCTTGGCAACGATGACAAGGCCGCTGGTGCCGGTGTCCAGCCGGTGGCACAAGGCGGGGGGGTACAGGTCGTTCTCCTTGTACTCGCCCTGCTTGTTCAGGTACAGCAGCGCACGGTTCAGCAGGGTGTCGTCCTCCGGGCCATCCACCGCAACGCCGGCGGGCTTGTTCACAATCAAAATCTGCGGGCAGTCGTACACCACCTGTGCCGGGGTGCGGGCGTTCTTCCATGCGGGGCCTTCCACCCGGCGGTCGGCGTCCAGCACATCGTCCAGAATGAACAGCTTGATCTCATCGCCTGCCATCACGCGGGTGGAAAGCGGCTGCTTTTTGCCGTTCAGCTTGATCTTGTTCTCCCGCAGTGCCTTGTTCAGGCGGCCGGGGGTCAGGGCGGGGTACTGCTGGGTCAGATAATTGTCCAGCCGGGTAGGGGCAAGACATTTTACTTTTAAAATTTTCACGGGAAATTCCTCTCTATCTTAAAATCAGTTGCAATAGAATGGGTTCTTAATTCGTTTTTATTGTAGCGGAACAAAAACCGCGCGTCAAGCGCAGAGAAAAGGAAATGTTGACTTTTCCGCGCGGGTGACGTATGATACCGAGACAGGTGCGGAAAACACCGCCCCGACAACAACAGAAGAAGGTATAGAATATGAAACTGAACAAAAAGGTGCTGGCCGTTACGGCCATTCTGGCAGTGGGCATTCTGGCAGGCTGCGGCAGCAGCAACAGCACCGCAGGCAGCGCGGCAAGCGCATCGGCTTCCGGCGTGGAAAGCAGTGCGGCTTCGTCCGAAGCAGCCGGTGAGATGGGCGATGTGCTGCCCATCGATGCCGGGAATCTGAACGAGATCAAGACGGGTTCCTACAAGTTTGCAGCCAGCATCACCAAGGTGGCCGACGGCCAGGCGACCCTGAGCGTATACGGCTACGACAGCTACCTGCCCGAGGACATCGACGCCTTGCAGGAGGGCAGCGTGCTTCGGACCCACGACCAGGGCGACACCACCGTGACCAAGCTGACTGTGACCAGCATCGACAGGGATGCCGACAACGGCTATGTGACCATCAACGGCGGAATAGAAGAAGGCGGCATCGACTTATGCAAAGAGGAGGACCATTACCGGACTCTGACATGGGATGATTTTCCCGCTTATTATGAAGTTGGTGTGGTGAAGCAGCTTGTTATGGCAGACGATATCGAACTATCGGACGGCGCAGCAGACTTTGGAGCCGACCCAGTGATGGTCAAGGGAGACCGGGCGGTTTGCGATGCAATGAGCAGCGAAGAAGATGTTTATGGGTGGAATGCGGGAAACACGACCGTGACCATCCAAAACGGCGAGATGACCCATGTAGACCGCATCTGGGTGCCGTAAAATTTGTGGAAAACCCGTTGACAAACGCAGAGCCCATGCTATAATTTAAGTGTACGCAAGGGGCGAATATGCGCCTTTGCGGCAAAACGTGAATTATGACAGATGGCAATGATGG
>ERZ506917.196-NODE-196-length-24664-cov-5.411435_pt1 | contig 24664 bp, 19 predicted proteins | sample MGYA00512904_ERZ506917 | MGnify/ENA metagenome assembly ERZ506917 | reverse complement strand
GTGCTCTTCCGATCTGCATTGTGGCCTTCCTCGTCACCCGCACCAACATGGCATGGCGCAAGTACATCAGTTCCATCTTTATTTTCCCCTATATCATGCCACAGTGGACGCTGGCCGTGGTGTGGCAGAACCTTTTTAACTCCAACGCCGTCACCGGCACCTCCAACGGTCTTCTCGCAGCCCTGTTCGGCATCGAGATGCCCATGTGGTGGTGCAAGGGTCTGTTCCCCAGTATGGTGGTGCTGGGCCTGCACTACGCCCCCTTTGCCTACATTCTTATCGGCGGCATTTTCCGCAACATGGACGCGAATCTTGAGGAAGCCGCCACCATTCTGGACACCCCCAGGTGGAAGATCATGACCCGCATCACCCTGCCCATGGTCAAGCCCGCCATTCTGTCCACCATTCTGCTGGTCTTCGGCAGCGCCATGGGTTCCTACCCCGTGCCCCATTATCTGGGTCTCAGCACCCTGTCCACCAAGTACGTCTCCATGAACTCCAAGTATACCGGCGAAGCCAGCATCCTTGCCATCATCATGATGATCTTCGGCGTGGCCATCATGATGCTGAATCAGCTGTCTCTCACCAGCCGGAAGAACTACACCACCGTCACCGGCAAATCCGGTCAGATCTCCAAGATCAATCTGGGTAAATCTGGCAAGTACATCATCGCCGTGATTTTGGTCATTCTGACCTTCTTCACCAGCATTTTCCCCATCGTCTCCTTCGCCTTCGAGACATTCCTGCCCAACCCCGGCGACTACTCCTTCCTGTACACCGGCGATACCAGCAACCTGACCGCCAAGTGGTGGGTCACCAGCGAAAACGTCACCGAGAACGGTATGTACGGCCAGAAGGGCATCCTGCACAACGAGACCATCTGGCACGCCTTCCGGGGTACCATCTTTGTCAGCGTGTGCTGCGCACTGCTGGCGGGCACCATCGGCACGCTGGTTGGCTACGCGGTGTCCAAGAACCGGCGAAGTAAATGGGCGAATTATGTCAACTCAATGGCCTTCCTGCCATACCTGATGCCCTCGCTGGCAGTCGGCGCGGCCTTCTTCATTCTGTTCTCCACGGAGAAGCTGAACCTGTTTAACACCTACACCCTGCTGATCATCGTGGGCACTATCAAGTACATCCCCTTCGCCAGCCGCAGTTCCCTGAACTCCATGCTGCAGCTGTCCGGCGAGATCGAGGAAGCCGCCATCATTCAGGACATCCCATGGATCAAGCGCATGACCCGCATCATCATCCCCATCCAGAAATCCTCCATCATCAGCGGCTACCTGCTGCCCTTCATGACCTGCCTGCGGGAGCTGAGCCTGTTCATGCTGCTGTGCGTACAGGGCTTCATCCTGTCCACCACGCTGGATTACTTCGATGAAATGGGCCTGTATGCCTTCTCCAGCGGCATCAACCTGATCCTCATCATCACCATTCTGGTGTGCAACACCCTTGTCAACAAAGTCACCGGCGCAAGCCTGGATAAAGGAATCGGAGGTTAAATCATGCCTGAAATCAGATTAGAGCATATCACCAAGCGCTGGGGCAAGTTCTATGGTGTGGACGACCTGAATCTGGTCATTGAAAATAACGCGTTTGTCACCCTGCTGGGCCCCTCCGGCTGCGGCAAGACCACCACCCTGCGGATGATCGCGGGACTGGAGGCCCCCACTAGCGGACGCATCACCATCGGCGACACGGTGGTATTCGACAGTGAGCTGGGCATCAACATCCCCGCCAACAAGCGGAAGGTGGGCTTCCTTTTCCAGAACTATGCCCTGTGGCCCAACATGACCGTCTACCAGAATATTTCCTTCGGCCTGTCAAACATCAAGGAGGAAATGCCGAAGATCAGCTTTGAGGCGAAAAACGCCGCCCGTCTGGCACAGATCCTCAAAAATCCTCAGGATGTGGTAAAGACTCTTGAGGAATGCCGGGATAAAAACGGCAAGCTGGACGAAAAGAAGGCCATCATCAAGCTGATCGATACCTACACCATCTCCCAGTACACTGCCAAAAAGCTGTTCGGCTATCATTTGGAGCAGGGTAAGGACGTGTCCGCCGAGGTAAAGGCTCTGGAAGAAAAGGTGGAGGCCGCTCGAAAGGCTCAGCCCTTCAACGAGAACTTTGAGCTTCTCAAGGACGGCAAGGTGGAAACTGCTGTGCGCAAGCTGACCAAAGAAGAGGTCGACCTGTCCGTGCGCCGGGTGTCCCGCATCGTCAAAATCAGTATGTTCATGGACCGCTATCCCGCGGAGCTGTCCGGCGGTCAGCAGCAGCGTGTGGCCATCGCCCGGACGCTGGCTCCCGAGCCCAGCGTGCTGTTCATGGACGAGCCGCTTTCCAATCTGGATGCCAAACTGCGTCTGGAAATGCGCTATGAATTGCAGCGGCTCCATGTGGAGACCGGCTCCACCTTCGTATACGTCACCCACGACCAAATGGAGGCCATGACGCTGGCAACGCAGATCTGCCTGATGAACAACGGTGTCCTTCAGCAGTATGCCGCGCCGCTGGAAGTTTACAATCACCCTGCCAATCTTTTTGCGGCAGACTTCGTGGGCAACCCCTCCATCAACTTTGTGGAGGCCAAGGGCTGGCAGGGGCCTGAGGGCAGCATTGAGCTGACGCTGCTGGACGGACACAAGGCAGTTTTCACCCCCGAGCGGCCATTGCAGCTGCCCCAGTGGTTCCACCGGCGGGACGAGGAGCTGGAAGCCCAGGCGCAGGCTCTGAAGGCCCGTGCGGGAGAGAGCGGCTACGTGGAAAAGAGCAACAAGGACGAGACCTTCCGCTACCACATCGCCAGAGTCAACGACGAGGACGACGGCATCCACGAGGAGCCGATGCTCACCAACGAGGATCTGGTGCTGGGCATCCGCCCGGAGTTCCTGTCCATCACCGGCGGTGGAAATGTGGAGTGCGAGATTTACGGTGCCATGCCCACCGGCATGGAATCCACCGTCAAGGTGCGCATCGGAGAGTATTTGCTCACCGGCGTGGTCTTCGGCAGCACCCTGTTTACCATCGGAAGCAAACACCTGCTGGATATCACCGGCAGCAACGTAATGCTCTTTGACCGGTCAAGCGGTCGGCGCATCACCTCCGGCACCCTGAAGCTGCTGTGATCCGGGGACTGTTATTCGATCTGGACGGAGTTCTGGTGAACACTAACCCCCTCCACGCCCGGGCGTGGCAGGAGCTTGCCGAAGAATTGGGAATTCCCTTCACTCCGGCAGACCAGGAGGCCTTTCTGGGCATCAGCCGGGCACAGTGCCTGGAAATTCTGCTGAAAAAGGGAAACCGCTCCCTTTCGGAATCCGAAAAAGAGAGGCTGTGCACCCGGAAAAATGACCGCTACCGGGAGATGATCGGCACTTTGACCCCGGCGGCGCTGCTGCCGGGCGTGTCGGAATTCTTACGCGTTGCCCGGGCCGAGGGATACCGGACAGCTCTTGGCAGTGTCAGTAAAAATGCGGAGTTTGTCCTGAAAAAGCTGGAAATTACGGCGTTTTTTGACGCCGTCATCGACGGCAGGAAAATTGTAAACGGCAAGCCCAACCCGGAGGTGTTCCTCAAAGGAGCGGAGGCTCTGGGACTCCCACCTGAGCAGTGCCTGGTTTTCGAGGACTCAGCCGCAGGTATCGAGGCCGCCCACCGGGGCGGAATGAAAGCCATCGGCATCGGAACGGCCCGGCTACTCCCGTCGGCAGAGCTGACCATCCCAGGCTTCTCCGGCGTAATGCCGGACGCGCTTCTGGCGCAGTTGCTATAACACTTTTATCAGATTGATACCGTGTATCGGGGAACCTCTGAACAGTTCTGTTTCGGCTGGACAGCGAGTCTTTAGTCCCAGCTGTGCAGCTCAAAAAATGGGAAAAATATCCGCATTTTCATACTGACTTTCATTCGTGAGGATGGAAATTTTAATATGAAGATCATAAAGCGACGGGTATCCATGATTTTTCATTCCGAAAATTACGGATGCCAGATTGGAACAGGAGCATGCCGAAACCTATGCCCAGTTCAAATCCATCCGGGAGGATTCTCAGCAGCTTTGGAAAATTAAATTCTATGTGGACTCTGCCCGCAAGAATTTTGAACAGGCGCAGCAGCGCACATCCCACAAACAGGATCAGGAAATTTGATTCCTTCATTCTGTCAGAAAGGGGATAAAAGCATAATTTCAACGGGCAGCATCTGTAATCACTTACGGATGCTGCCCATCTTTTCTTTTTTCTGTGTCGTAAAACATCACCGTTGGTAGTATGATATAGGCTATAGTCCACAAAAAGGATAAAATCACTTTGTGCGATACACAGAAAAACCACGCATCAAAGGGAACAGGGGAAATTTATCCTTGACAAATCGCGTGCCACTTTGTACTTCAGCAATACTTACGATATTGCCATCTTTTAATGCATATATCAATTTCGAGTGCTTTGTCACTGTACTATCATTCCTTCCTAAAAAATATATCTTGTTATGGTAAAGCGTCAGCCCTTCACTCCCGCGAGGGCGAGGAACTTCTTATCGGACTGAATAGCGTGGGTCACGAACTTCCCGTCCCGGAACAGCGCGTAGGTGGTCACCGGGGCGGGGAGATTCTGCGCGGTTTCTTTGTCTGCGATCCGGACGGTTTTCAGGGGAATGCCATGCTCTGCGGCGGCCTCCGCCACCCGGGGCACCCAATAAAAGGTGAACGGACACTGATCCGTATAGTAGAGAACGAAGCCGTCCTCCTTGATTCCCGGATGTCTGGCGCATTCTTTGAACGTTGGCTTCTCCGCCGACGGCGTCAGCGGCAGATACATGAGGGTGATTCCGCAATCCGAAGTGTCCGCGACGGTGAAGCCCTTGCAGGCCAGATACTTGGGGTCAGAAAGAAACTCACGCTTCCTGCCCTCCGCAGAAAGGATGCATATCCCCTGCCGCCCCTGCGCTTTGGCGTCCCGGATGCACTCGCCCAGCAGGTCGGAGGAATACCCATGCCCCTTCATGGACCCGGCGATCCACAGGCAGTTGATATAAAGATACCCCGGCGCGTCGATGGGGACCCACGCGCTCTCTGCCGGAATGTACTCGATGAAGCACTTCCCCCGTTCCTCGCTGCGGTAAAAAACCAGCCCCTCCGCGAACCGCTCCTTGAGCCACGCCTTTTTCGCGACGCTCTGCTTGCCCGACATGGCGCAGCAGATGTGCTCGGAGTCAATGTTTTCGCTTGTGATTCGGATGTATTGCATATGGTTTCTCCTTTTTGCAAATTTGCCCATAACCGGCATTTCCCGACAGCCTCACGGCTGTCGGGAAAGTGGTGGGTGAATTTACTTTTCCGGATTCAGGGCGACCTGATAGTCGAAGCTGCCCATGTGGAGAACTGCGCCGTTCTTTACGCGGCTCCAGGTGTCCGGTTTCAGATTGGTGCCGTTGAGGACGGTGCCGTTGGTCGAACCCATGTCCTGAATGTACAGGTAGCTGCCGTCCCATTCCACGGTGCAGTGCTTGCCGGAAAGCTGGTAGTCTTCCGCGTTGAGAATGATGTCGGCGCGGTCGTCACGACCCAGAACCTGAGGCGTATGGGGTGCAAGGGTGAAGCTGGTGGAAACATCCTGATGGGACGCGACGGTCATCTGGACAGTCACGCCGCCGCTGGGGGTCACGGGCTTGGTGGCGACCCACGACTCGTCCGGAACGGGGGTCGTCGTAGGAATATCAAAATCACCGGTGGAGGGGATGGATGCCATGACGGGGTTGTTATTGATGACGGGGTTGTTATTGATGGTCGGAAGATCCCTATCCCGAAGCCACTGCTCCTGCTTCTTCCGGCTGTTGTTCACCGCGACCACGACGATCACCACGATCACGGCTACCAGTGCGACCGCACAGCAGATGACCAGAATGAGATTTTCCCGAACCCAGTCCATGACGGAGGCCTGCGCTTCCGGCTCCTCGATTACTTCGGTGGGGTCGGTAACGCCGGTGGGAGCGGCCGGGATGGCGGCGGGAACCGTGGTCAGGTCAACGGCGACGGAATCTTCCCACCGGGTATCGCCCAGCTCGTAGGCGGCGCGAACCGTGGCGTTGTTGCTGTTGGAGGTCACGAAGGCAAGGTCGATTTTGATGACGGAGCCGTCCTGAATGGTTTCCCAGACCTGCTGAGCCGCGGCGGCAGCGGAGATCTTTTCCTCGGCGGGAACCAGACCGATGCCGCCTCTGGAAACCTCCGCCATTTTCAGCATATTGTCGGCGTTTGTCAGAGAATAGGCAGAGGTGGAGCTGCCGGTGATACCGATGGCGTAGACCGGGATGGAGGTGGCGCTGACCACGTCGATGGCCCGCTGCTGGGTGGTGCCGCCGTCGGCGAGAATGCCGTCGGAGAGGATCAGCAGGCACCGGTTCGTGCAGTAGCTGGTCTTCTTTTCCAGACTGCCCATGGCTTCCACGATGGCGCTGTACATATCCGCTCTGACGCCGTCGCGCTTAAGAGTGTCGATGGCGGCGGTGCGGGCGTCCATGGTGTCGAGGACGGCGCCCTCAACGACTTTGCTGCCCACGGTGGTGATGACCATGGAGTCACCCTCGCCCATGCGGCTGCTGATGATGTCCAGAATGTCCGTCTGCTGCTCGATCTGCTCCTTGGACATGTGGGTGGAGATGTCCACCAGACAGTATACCGTGGTGGGCAGCTTTTCCTGACGCACGGTGGTCAGGACGGGGTCGGAGATCTGCTGGGAATCGATGGAAACCGTCAGGCTTCCGTTTTCGGGAAGGACGGTGCCGTAGACGAGAAGGTCATTCTGGTGCTCCTCCGTCACGATCTCGTGAAAGGTCAGAAACGAATTCAGTTCAGCGGCCTGCGCGCTGACCGCGGGGCAGAGCAGAAACAAAAACAGGCAGACGCATCCTAAGAATGCGGTTATTCTTTTCATTTTGACTACTCCTTTATCCAAATTGCGATGGCGGTGTTGTTGTCCACATCCGTGCTTTTCCGCATCATGGCGCGGCAGCGGAGCAGATATACCCATTCCTCCGCTGTGGCGGCCTTGTGAAGATCGAGCATGATCTCGTCCTCCAGCAGCCGCTCCCAGAGACCGTCGGAGCACAGCAGAAACGCATGGTCTCCGGGGGAAAGCGTGATGGGCGCATGAAGCTGGGGCTTGATCTCGTCGTCGCCGATGACCCGGAACAGCTTGCTCCTGCCCTCAAAGGACGGAATTTCCGACCGGGAATGCAGCTCGCCCATTTTGATGGAAAGCTGGGCGAGGCTGTGATCCTCCGTGTAGTCCGCGAGGACGCCGTTGTGGAAGTGGTACAGCCGGCTGTCGCCGATGTGTGCCCATACCGCCTGATTTTTGTAAAGATACAGCGCGACCGCCGTGGTCTTCATCTGGTTCGCGTTGGCGCGGGTGGCGAGGATGTTCCGGTTCGCCTCGTTCATCCATGCGAGAATCGTCTCGCCGGAGGGCAGCGCCTCATCCGCCTGCCACTGGGAAAGCGCCTTGACGCCGATGGAGGACGCGGCCTTTCCGCCGCCGTGGCCTCCCAGACCGTCGCAGATGACGGCGCAGTACTGATCCGGTCCCGGACTGGAATAGGCGCAGGAATCTTCGTTTTCAGACCGGCTGCCGATATTTGTATACCAATACCCTTCAATTACCATAGCTGTTTACCTGTTGTTTCTGGGCTGATCGGGCGGGTCGTAGCCCAGAACGATCAGCGTGTAGTTGTCCTGATACGGCAGGGCAGCGCCCATGATCCGCTGGCCGATGTGGGACGCGGCCAGCTGGACGCTGCCGCAATCGCGCAGGATGGCCGCCATTTCGGCGTCGCTTACAGTGCCGTAGACGCCGTCGCTCATCAGCAGCACCCGGTCACCGGGGAGCAGGGGGATGGGCGTGCGGTTGTAGTCCACGTGGCGCAGCTCGCCCATGCCGATGAAGCTGGTGAGCTTCCGTCCGTTGGGGTCGCGCAGGGCTTCCGCCATGGAGCGCTTGCCCTCCAGAATGTCGGGCATCCAGTCCTGCAGCAGATCGTGGTCACGGGAAAGCTGGCTGAGCTGACCGTCCCGGTACAGATAGACCCGGCTGTCGCCCACGGAGATCCACCGCAGCGCATTGCCCGTGATCAGGGCGGACACCACCGTGGAGCCGCTGGTGTAAAGCCCCTTGGGGCCGAGCATCTGATTGACGGCGCGGTTGATACCGGCCACCATACCCGGCAGCGCGGTGGGAACCTGATTCGCCTGAAGGGTGGAGCCGAAGGTCAGCGCCTCCATGACGATCTTCTGGCTGACCCGTTCTCCGCCGGAGAGGCCGCCCATGCCGTCGGCCAGAACTGCCAGAATGCCCGTATTGCGGAGCACGGCTGTCTGACCGAAGCTGTCCTGCTGGTAATCCCGTCTGCCAATATCATGGATCTTTCCGAGGGAGATACCGGGGATGGGGCAGACCGTTTCCTCCACGGTTTCCTTGGTGATGGGAACGGGATGTACCTCCGCGGGTGTGGGAGGTTCCATGGGCTGTTCGCCCGAGCGCTCATGGTCGCGGACGTTCTTGCGCAGCATCGCCAGCAGCAGGATATCCACGCATGCGCCCGCCGCGAAAACGAAGCAGGCGATCTGCATGACAAGACGGAAACCGGGGGTGGATTTGCGAGGGAGGGCGACGGGTTCGCTCGTAGCCGTCGGTGTGGTGCCTTCAGAAGCCGATGGGGCGGTCTCTTCAGAAGCCGATTGGGTGAATGTATGGGGATTAATGTAGATGCCGGAGTGAGGGGTTTCTTCTGTGGCGGTACTGGATGGAGGGAATGCATCGCCGGGGTCAAAATTCTCACTGGCGGGTCTTATGGGAGCCTCGGCAGTTGCCGGGGGTTCCTCGATATTTGCCGCGGGTTTCTCGGTAGTCGCCGGGGGTGCCTCGGTAGCTGCTGGGATGTTCTCGGCAGTTGCTGGGGGGGCCTCGGTGGTCGCGGGGGGGGCTTCGGTAGTTGCCGGGGCCTCATCAGTGGGAGCGGCTGCTTTGTCCGATCCGTCTTTTTTGGCAGGCGCTGCCTCTGCCCCGTCGGCCTCCATGGGAACACTCGTTGTCTCTGTAGTCTCAACAGCGGCAGGCGCAGTTGTTTCCGTGCCTACGGTCGTTTCTTCGGTTGCACCCGTCGCGGTAGCCGAGACGGGATTAACCCCGGTCGGCAGCAGGGAGCCGCCGGGCACATCTTCTCCCGGGTCGTATACGAAGCCCAGATAGCCCGTGCCGATGGACGCGAGGATCAGCACCACCGCCATTACGGCCAGCAGAGACTGCCTGCGCTTTATCATTGCTGCTTTATTTCTTTTCATTCCAATCAAACCGATCTCCGCAAAGCGGCACAAATAACAGCTTCGTCGTACCAATCGTCAGAACGTCGTAGGCTTCGATTTTCTCTACGCTGAGAGCGGGCTTCCCATTTACCCGCACGATATTGCGGCCGGAACCGGGGCCAAAGTAAAAGGTGCGATCCACGTTGTCATAGGCGATGATGGCGGAATTCTCCGCGCTGATGTGGGGGTCTCCGGGGATGGAAATGTCCATCCTGGCGCTGCGGCCAATGTAGTTGTTCTGGCTGTGAATGCGGTAGTCATTGCCCTTCGTGGCGCCATCGATGCACACCAGCCAGCCCACCACGGGGTCAAAGGAAGTGCTTTCCTCCTTGTTGTCTCCGTCTACGGGGAAGACGGGCTTCGTGGTCTGATAGTCCTGTATAGTGGGGGGAGTTTCGATGAAGGGGTTCTGAGCGCTCACGGTGGGCTGGTAGCCCTGCACCTTGCCGCCGTTCGGGTCAACAGGCATGGTCGGGGAGGGGGTGTTGTCTACGGCGTGGCTGTTGCCGGTCTGGCCAAAATATTCGGTGGGTATAATCCCGTCTTCAAGGATGTTGTTTCCAATGGGATTTTTGTTTCTCGCGGCCTCGGCGGCGCACATCGGGCAGGTGGCATTTTCTTCCGAGTCATAAAAGTGACCTTTGCTGCAGCGAACGATTTCCATAATAATGAACCTCCTGTATGTAAATGGTGTTGATATTGTTTGTTAACAGACGGTGATGCGGTTTTCGGAAGTACCGACGCAGAAGCTGCTGCCGTGCTTCAGGGCGACCTTTGTCCCGGCGGGGACGCGCTTGCCGTGGATGAAGGTGCCGTTGCGGGAGCCTTCGTCTACGAGGATCAGGAACTCGCCGCTATTCTCCAGCGTGCAGTGCCTGCGGCTGACGGCGGCGGCGCTCTCCGGGAGACGGATCTGACAGCTGGGGTCACGGCCGACGGCGACCTTGCCTGCCGGTACGGGGATGATTCTGCCATCCGGCAGCTGCACCCGGAAGGAGGGCGTATATACGCCAGCGGGAACGGTGCCGCCGGGGACAGTGCCGGGGGTGACGCCGCCCGCGGGGTACTTCTCAGCGCTCTTGCGGTTGCGCAGGAGGAAGTAGATAGCCACGGCCACTGCCGCCACGGCGACCGCTGCCGCCGCTATGGTGACGACGGAGATCGAACTTCCGGCGGTCATGTAGGGGATGCCCATCTGATCCAGCGCCTGCGTGACGTACTCGCTGTAAATGGCGCAGGAGTAGGAATCCACGATGCCGTAGGTGTTCAGGCCGATCACGTTGCCGTTTTCGTCGATCAGGGGGCCGCCGGAGTTGCCGCCGGAGATGACGGCGTCGTGAAGAAGAACATTGGTGTTTCCCGCGGCGGACATGACCATATGTCTGGCAACCGTGCCCCTGGTTGCGGTGATGTCATTGCTGCCCACGGTAGCGCTCAGATCGTCTACGACGGCGGGGCAGCCGAGGGCGACTACGGTCTCGCCCTGCTTGACGCTTTCGCTGGAGCGGATGGCAAGAGGCTTGCATTCCGTGACCGGACGTGCGGCCTTCAGGATGGCGTAGTCGGGATAGCCGCTTTCGGAGATGCGCACGATGCTGCATTCCACGGAGGTCGCCTCGCTGGGGAGACCGGTGACGTCGCTGAGGGCAAAGTTATCCAGCATAATCCAGATCCGGACGTGATCGGAATCGAAGGCGTAGTTATATTCACTCAGGTAGGCGGACGCCACATGCCAGTTGGTGACGAAGTATTCGGGCGTGCTGCCCTTCTGCCCCACGGCAAAGCCGGAGCCGACGGCGGCGGCTGCGGGTGTGTCGTCGGGGGAAAAGCCGACGACAAAAAGCTTCACAACGCCCTCTTTCGCCTGACTGATGACGGTGGGAAGATCGGTCTTGGCGCTGGCGGGGATCGCCAGCATGGCGGCCAGACAGATCAGCACCATTACCGCGGCGGCCAATCGTTTACATACATATTTCATAACTGCTCTCTCCTTTTTATACCATCTCGCGGGAACCCCGGGAGATTAAATACGACCTGCTCTGCGAAAAAAGTATATCATCCTTTGGAAATATTGTCCATTCCCTATTTCCGGACTTGCGGGAATTTTGCTTCGCTCCCTTGGATGATTTCAGTATAGCAGGTTTTCTGGATTTGTGGTTGCATGGCGTGCAACAATTTGAAGAAGTTTGCGCGGTTTTGAGTGGCAAAGCCGCGCGGCGGTAGTACTTGAATTAGCGGCTGTGATATGACTCAAGAATTTTACTGGAAAAACAATTGATATTTTTCAACTTGTAGCAATGATTGAACATCCCGGTCGTATCCGCTGCATAGGGGGAGCCAAAGTGGGAGAGATTCAGGCTGACTAGGTTGCTGCATCCGGAAAACATGTGATACATGCTTTTCACATTAAATGTATTAAAACTGCTGAGATCTAATTTGGTAAGGCTGGGGCATCCCTCAAACATACCAGACATGTCCATTACATTGGAAGTATCAAAACTGGTCAGATTCAAGCTGGCAAGACTGTTGCAACCAAGAAACATATTGGACATATCTGTCACTTTGGTGGTGTCAAGACAGCTGCCAAAGTCAATTTTTTTCATATTTGAGAAGTTGGCAAACATACAGGAGGAGTCAGAGTTTGCTGCAATTGTCCCGTTGGCGGCTACATACAGGTGGCCGTTGATCATCCATGCCAGCACGCTTCTATCTTTGGTGTTGGAGACGTCCCAGGCATAACTGGGGGCGTTTTTCAGGGTGCTTTGGAAAGTCAGCCTTTTTACATCTGTACATTTATGCTGATTTTGTCCCCAGAAGTATACACCAAAAGAACTGCACGATGCTTTGACCATTACGCGGGATTTCCTGTGGACCAAGTTTGCGGACGGGGCAGTCATGGTGATGGTTGCTCTCTCTGGAACCTTTATCTCTTTCAGCCGGGGAGACTCTGCCATCGAGAATTCCTTGAGTGGCTCATTCTTCTTTTCCGACGAGAGAGTGGTCATTTGCAGCAGCGCGGTCATGCTCCTGGGGCGGTTTTCCGCCCGGATGCTCATGCAGTACGCCAGAACGTCAAACTGCGCCTGCGTCAGCAGCGGCTGGCAGGTCAGGGTGTCATCCACGATCCTGTCCACAGCCGTGGGCGGCAGAATGCCGGTGCAGCAGTAATAGATCGTGGCGGCCATGGCGTAAACGTCTGTCCACGGGCCGATGCTGGCGTTGCGCTGATACTGCTCGATGGGGCTGAAGCCCTGTTTGGCCACCATCTGGGAGGACTGGACGTTGCCGTCCCGTCCCTGAATGTCCAAGTCCTTGGCCGCGCCAAGGTCAAGCAAAATCAGCCTGCCGTCCGGCCGCACCATGATATTGTCCGGGCTGATGTCCCGATGGATAATGCCATGCTCGTGAACTTCTGCCAGCGCCTGAATGATGGGCATCAGCAGGGACAGGCAGGTGTCGAAGGGCATCGGCCCCTCCCGCTGCAGCTTTTTCAGCAGCGTCTCGCCCTCGATGAAGTCCATGACAATGTAAGCCGTTTCATTCTGGATGAAAACGGATTTTACCCCCACAACGCCGGGAATGCCGCCCAGCTTCGCCATTTTCCGGGCTTCTTTCAGGAAGCTGTCGAAGCCCTTCTGGGTGCCGGTCTTTCCCATCATGGCGTTGCTCCACACCACCATGGAGCGGTTTTCCCGGCTGACCATGCCGGTGCTCATGGGGAAATATTCTTTGATCGCGACCTTCTGTTCCAGCAAAAGGTCAAAGCCTATGTAGGTGATGCCGAAGCCGCCCTGCCCCAGCATTTCGCCCACCAGATACTTTCCGTCCAGAATCGTGCCGGGCTTCAACGCGAAGGACTCCGTGTTCACGCTGCCGTAAGGGCGGCCGCACTCCGGGCAGAACTTCTGCTCTGCCGCCAGCTCATGCATACATCTCATGCATCTGCGTACTTCCATAATTCAATCCTCTCTTTTGGGGAACGTTCGGGTTCCCGCCGATTTCGCGTACTGTTCTGCATATCAATCCGCAAGCCAAGCATCCGTCACGGACAGACCCATCGACCACGAATACCCGCCGATCACCGTCGGCGTTACGATGATCGCGTCAAATGTCAGCGGCGTATCGAATGTAATCGTCTCGGAGGCAGCGCCGTCACCGGCGGGCAGGGAGATCTTGGCGATTTTCTGGAACTGCCCGTTCACTCTTCCCCACACCTGCCATTCTTTGCACTTTGTTCCCGCGTTCATGGATACTTCCATGTTGACGGTCATTTCCCTGCATCGTACCAGCGGGGTGTAAAAAACCAGCGCGTGGACATTCAGACTGAAGTTCCCGTCTTTCAGATTTGTGCTTTCCCAGTAACCATCCACATATTCGATATAGTTCTTGGGCTGTGTAGGCTTCATAGTGGGTTCGGGCTTGGGTTCCGTGGCCTTGGGCACGGTTGCTTTGGGCGTGGTTGCCTTGGGCGTGGTTTCCGCAGGCGCGGGCTGCAAGACCGGTTCTGCGGCGGCCGCTTTCATGGAGACGTTCTGCCTGGGCGCTTTTCCCGTAGCGGTCACGATGCAGACGACGATTCCCAGCACCGCGACGATACCGGCCACGGCGGGTATCAGCCATGCGGGGAGCGGCTTTTTCTGCGGCGTCTTCGGCGGCGCGTTTTTGACCGGCGGCTTCACATCTGCCGGTCTGGGAGGGACTGGCGTCGTCTGCTGCGCTTTGGCCGGTTCTGCCCGCGGGGCTGGCTTGACCGGCTCGGCCTTCCCGCCTTTTTGCAGGCGGGTGACCATTTGCAGCAAGGCGGCCATGTCCTGCGGGCGCTTCTGCGGCAGAATGCTCATACCGGCGGCCAGAACATCAAACTGCTCCTTCGTCAGCCGCGGTTTGCAGGTCAGGGTGTCTTCCACGATCCGGTCAACAGAGGTGGGCGGCAGTGTGCCGGTGCAGCAGTAGTAGATCGTGGCGGCCATAGAGTAAACGTCCGTCCACGGGCCGACGCTGGCGTTCTTCCGGTACTGCTCGATGGGGCTGAAGCCCTGTTTGGCGACCATCTGGGTGGTCTGAATCGAGCCGTCCTTTCCTTGAATATCCAAATCCTTTGCCGCGCCCAGGTCCAGAAGGACGGGCTTGCCGTCCGGCTGCACCATGATATTGTCCGGGCTGATGTCCCGGTGAATGATACCGTGCTTGTGGACTTCTGCCAGCGACTGCATGATGGGCGTCATGAGCCGGATGCAGCTGTCAAAGTCCATGGGGCCGTTCTTCTGCATTTTCTGCTGCAGCGTCTCGCCCTCGATAAAGTCCATGACGATGTAGGCGGTCTCATTCTGTGTAAAGACCGATTTCACCCCGACGACGTTGGGAATGCCGCCCAGCTTTGCCATTTTCCGGGCTTCCTTCAAAAAGCTGTCGAAGCCCCGCTGGGTGCCGGTTTTCCCCACCATGGCGCTGCTCCACACCACGGTGGAGCGGTTTTCCCGGCTGACCATGCCGGTGCATGTGGGGAAATATTCCTTGATGGCGACCTTCTGCTGCAGCAGCAGATCAAGTCCGATATAGGTGATGCCGAAGCCGCCCTGCCCCAGCATTTCGCCCATCAGATACTTTCCGTTCAGGATCGTACCGGGCTTCAGCGCGAAAGGCTCCGCGTGCACGCTGCCGTAAGCGCGCCCGCATTCCGGACAGTAGGCGATCCCTCCCGACAGGTCGTGCATACATTTCATACATCTGCGTACTTCCATAGTCCATTCCTCTTTCTTTCGGGGGAACTCGTGGGGTTCCCGCCGTTTTTTGGAACCATTACAGTAAAATAATATCACCGCTTGATACTATTGTCTACTGATTATTTGGCAAATTTAGTATATCAGATTTCCAGAATTTGCGGTCGCACGCCATGCGACAATTTTGAAAAAATTCGCCCGGCTCTGAAAGGCAGAGCCGGGCGGGAGGTGGTGGGTCAGCGGTTGCGGAATTCCTTAAGAATACGCTCGTCGGAGCAGTTGAGGTCCGTAAGGACGTCACAGCCGGTGAATATGTCGTTCATTTCTGTTACGGCGGAGGCATCAAAATTGGACAGATTCAGGCTGGTCAGGTCGTAACACCGGCCGAACATCCAAATCATCGTCGTTACGTTGGATGTGTCAAAGTTACTGAGATCCAAGCTGGTTAGGCGGCTGCAGCCGGAGAACATGAAATTCATGTTTGTTACTTTGGAGGTGTCAAAGCTGGTTAAATTCAGGTGGGTCAAACTCTCACACCCGTAGAACATAATATACATGCTTGTCACGCTGGAAGTATCAAAGCCAGATAAATCCAGACCGGTGAGACTGCTGCAATCTTGAAACATACTATGCATGCTCATTACATTGGAGGTGTCGAAACTGGCGAAATCTAAACTGGTTAGACTCGTACAGCGTGAGAACATCCCATACATGTATTTTACGTTAGAGGTATCGAAGCCAGATAAATCCAGCTCGGTGAGACGTTCGCAGCCTGCAAACATAGCGGATGTGTTTGTCACATTGGAGGTAACAAAACAGTCTCCAAAGTCGATTGTCTTGAGATTTACAAAGTCCTGGAACAGCCAAGAAGCATCGGAATTTGGCGCAATCGCTCCGTCGGCGGCTACGTACAGATCGCCGTTATCCATCCATGCCAGCACGCTTCTGTCCCCGGCTTCCGAGACATCCCATGCACTGCTGGGGGCGTTTTTCAGAGAGCTTTGGAAGGTTAGAGTTTTTACGTCTTTGCGCAAATACTGACTCTGCCCCCAAAAGGGAGTAAGAGGGTTGTCGTCTTCATAGACAACGTCTGTAGCCGCCATGGTATGGACTTCCATGGGAATAGTAGGAACTGTTTCTGTCGGCGCCGGTTCCGTGGCGGAGGTCTGTGCGGCCGGTGCTTTCACGGAGGAAGCGGGGGTGGACTTTTTCCCGCCGCTGCCGACGGAAATAATGAGGGCTATCACAGCCACTGCCGCCGCGATGCCGGGAATCAGCCATTTGGGAATCGGACGGCCGGGGTCGGGCTTCGGCGGCTGGAGGTTCCGGGTTTCCGGCCGGACCGGCTCGGTTTTCGGGACGTCCCTGACGGGCGGCGTTTTTCCTGCCGGGTGGGTGACGATCTGAAGCAGAGCGTCCATATTCTGCGGGCGGTTCTGGGGCAGGACGTTCATGCAGAAGGCCAGAACGTCAAACTGCTCCTTCGTCAGCCGCGGACGGCAGGTCAGGGTGTCCTCTATCATGCGGTCGGTGGCGGAGGGGGGCAGAACGCCGGTGCAGCAGTAGTAGATCGTGGCGGCCATGGCGTAAACGTCCGTCCATGAGCCGATCTTCCCAGCTTGGCCGTACTGCTCCACGGGGCTGAACCCGTGCTTGGCCACCATCTGGGAGGACTGCACATTGCCGTCCTTTCCCTGAATGTCCAAGTCTTTCGCCGCGCCCAGATCCAAAAGGATAAGCCTGCCGTCGTTCTGCACCATGATGTTGTCCGGGCTGATGTCCCGGTGAATGATGCCGTGCTTATGGACTTCGGACAGTGCCTGCATGATGGGCGTCATCAGGCTGATGCAGGTGCTGTAATCCATGGGGCCTTCCCGCTGCAATTTTTTCAGCAGGGTCTCGCCCTCGATGAAGTCCATGACGATGTAGGCGGTCTCATTCTGGATGAAAACGGACTTGACCCCGACGACGCCGGGAATACCGCCCAGCTTTGCCATTTTCCGGGCTTCCTTCAGGAAGCTGTCGAAGCCCTTTTCCATGCCGGATTTCTGCATGACGGCGCTGCTCCACACAACGGTGGTGCTGTTTTCCCGGCTGACCATGCCGGTGCTCATGGGGTAGTATTCCTTGATGGCGACCTTCTGTTCCAGCAGTAGGTCAAAGCCGATATAAGTGATGCCGAAGCCGCCCTGCCCCAGCATTTCGCCCACCAGATACTTCCCGTCCAGAATCGTTCCGGGTTTCAGGGCAAAGGGCTCCGTTTCCACGCTGCCGTAGGGGCGGCCGCACTCCGAGCAGAAGGTCTCCCCCGCCGCCAGCGCGTGCATACATTTCATACATCTGCGAATTTCCATATCATGTACCACTCTTTTCTACAGACGGATTCAGGACAGCGCACCGTTTAGCCTTCCTGATACAGCGAGTTATTGGGCGTGAACAGCCTGCCATACCCGTTTCGGAATTCGTTGCGGATCTCGCCCACATAATGGTAGGACTTGGCGGTGATTCCCAGACCAAATCCCTGCCAGGAGCCGTTTAATGTGAGGCCGTAATAGGTATGGTCGTGCTTCTTCTGCGCCGACACCATGCGCCAGCTGTCGCCCTCCACAGTGGGCTGACTTGCCGGTACAGGTGTGCGGTAAACGTAAATCCCGTAGCCGTCGACGATTCCGTCTGCAAATTCGCCGTAAAAGGTTCCGCAGTTTTCCAGCTGCAATGAGCCGAAGCCGCAGGGCTGTCCGCCGCAGATCATGCCGGTATAATACGTGGTGCTTCCCTCACGGGACGGATACAGCGAATCGACATGATCCGCTTCCCACAGCCACGAGCCGCTCTGCTTTACGCCGCTGTGGTATGTATAGGTGCCTTTCCCCGCGGGGAAACCGCTTTGGAAAGTTCCCCGATAGCTGCCGCCGTACTCATAGCTCAGAGTGCCATACCCACAGGGAACCCCTTGAAGCAGCATTCCGGTATATTGACCGGCAGAACTGCCGCGCCAGCTTCCCGCGTCATAGGTGACCGCCGTCTCTCCATAGGTCCACGCCCCCTCCACCGGGGCAAGCCCCGCGTCGTCGGCAAAGGTAAATACGCCCGTTTCCGGGTAGCCGTTTCGGAAGGTGCCGGTGAACGTCCCCTCCGCCCAGCTCAGCGTACCCTCTCCGTCGGGCACGCCTGATGAGGCTGTACCGACATAATTACCATCAAGATAGGGAAAGCTTTCCACCGGGACGGTCGTTTCCGGAGTGGGAGGAATGAATGTAAATGCGGCGGTTGGTTCGGTCTGAACGGCCGCCGGTTTTACGGGCTCCTGAATGGAAGGCGAGGTGCTCGGACTTTTTCCGCCGCTGCCGATGGAAATGATGAGGGCTATCACCGCCACCGCCGCCGCGATGCCGGGGATCAGCCATTTGGGAAGCGGACGGCCGGGGGCGGGCTTCAGCGGCTGGAGGTTCCGGGTTTCCGGCCGGACCGGCTCGGTTTTCGGGACGTCCCTGACGGGCGGCGTTTTTCCTGCCGGGTGGGTGACGATCTGAAGCAGAGCGTCCATATTCTGCGGGCGGTTCTGGGGCAGGACGTTCATGCAGAAGGCCAGAACGTCAAACTGCTCCTTCGTCAGCCGCGGACGGCAGGTCAGGGTGTCCTCTATCATGCGGTCGGTGGCGGAGGGGGGCAGAACGCCGGTGCAGCAGTAGTAGATCGTGGCGGCCATGGCGTAAACGTCCGTCCATGAGCCGATCTTCCCAGCTTGGCCGTACTGCTCCACGGGGCTGAACCCGTGCTTGGCCACCATCTGGGAGGACTGCACATTGCCGTCCTTTCCCTGAATGTCCAAGTCTTTCGCCGCGCCCAGATCCAAAAGGATAAGCCTGCCGTCGTTCTGCACCATGATGTTGTCCGGGCTGATGTCCCGGTGAATGATGCCGTGCTTATGGACTTCGGACAGTGCCTGCATGATGGGGGTCATCAGGCTGACGCAGGTGCCATAATCCATGGGGCCTTCCCGCTGCAATTTTTTCAGCAAAGTTTCGCCCTCGATAAAGTCCATGACGATATAGGCTGTCTCATTCTGGATGAAGACCGAATTCACGCCCACCACACTGGGAATGCTCCGCAGTTTCGCCATTTTCCGTGCTTCTTTTAAGAAGCTGTCGAAGCCCTTTTCCACGCCGGATTTCTGCATGACGGCATCGCTCCACACAACGGTAGAGCGGCCTTCCCGGCTGACCATGCCGGTGCTCATGGGGAAGTACTCTTTAATGGCGATCTTCTGCTCCAGCAGCAGATCAAAGCCGATGTAGGTAATGCCGAAGCCGCCCTGCCCCAGCATTTCGCCCACGAGATACTTCCCGTCCAGGATCGTTCCGGGTTTCAGAGCGAAAGACTCCGCCTTCACGCTGCCGTAAGGGCGGCCGCATTCCGGGCAGACGGTCTCCCCTGCCGCCAGCGCGTGCATACATTTCATACATCTGCGAATTTCCATATCCCGATCCTCTTTCTTGTCTGACGTTCGTTATTTCTTGCTGAACAAGTCAGAAAAGCCGTTTTTTTCCAGATGGTTGTTGATGTCTATAATGTCCAGCTCCCGCAGAATGCCGTCGATGATAACGATGTCCCGCGGGCTGGAACCGCTCAGGGAAGCGAGGTCTCCGATTTTCAGCAGCTTCTGGGTCTCGGACAGGTTCATGCCCAGAACGCGGGAAAGCCGCAGGAGCACATTCCGCTGAGGGCTGACCTCGGCGTTCAGGATCCGGTAAAGGGAGGACTTGTTCAGTCCCGCAAGCCCCGCGATGGTCTCGACGGAACGGGGCGTTTTACACAGAAACTGGAAAAGGTAGTCGCCAAGGGCGGGGCCGTTGGCTTCGTGAAGGAGCTGCGTGACGGATGCTCCGCCTTTCAGACGGGAAACGGCAATTTCGGTGGGACCTGACTGCTGCATAAAATGACTCCTCCCTGCGCCATAAAGGGATATGTTCTGCCCATATTCGGCCAAAGATGGCTTTTTATTACGATTCTATTAAGAAGTATATCACAGCCCATTGCGGAATGCAATCGGGGAATTGCCGCGCGGACGAAAAACCGTGCCGGAGGGTCACTCCGGCACGGTTGGAAACGATATACGATTAGCCGAACACGGACAGCAGGAAGCCGGCCGCGATGGCGGAGCCGATAACGCCGGCCACGTTGGGACCCATGGCGTGCATCAGCAGGAAGTTGGAGGGGTTGTTCTTCTGGCCGACGGTGTTGGACACACGGGCAGCCATGGGAACCGCGGACACACCGGCGGAGCCGATCAGCGGGTTGACCTTGCCTCCGGTGAGCTTGCACATCACGTTGCCGCCCAGCAGACCGCCGGCGGTGGAAATGCCGAAGGCTACGACGCCCAGAACCACGATCTTCAGGGTGCTGGCAGTCAGGAAGGTGGAGCCGACCATGGTGGCGCCCACGGCGGTGGACAGCAGAATGGTGACAATGTTCATCAGGGCGTTCTGTGCGGTGTCGCTGAGACGGTCAGTAGCGCCGGTCTCCTTGAACAGGTTGCCCAGCATCAGGCAGCCGATCAGAGGCGCGGTGTCAGGCAGCAGCAGCGCCACGAAGATAACGACCACGATGGGGAAGATGATCTTCTCGGCCTTGGAGACGGTACGGGTCTGCACCATCTTGATCTTGCGGTCCTCGGCGGAGGTCAGCAGGTTCATGATGGGGGGCTGAATCAGCGGGATCAGCGCCATGTAGGAGTAAGCGGCCACGGCGATGGCGCCCAGCAGTTCGGGGGCCAGACGAGTGGTCAGGAAAATGGCGGTGGGGCCGTCCGCGCCGCCGATGATGCCGATGGAAGCGGACTGGGGGCCGGTAAAGCGCAGCAGCACGCCGCCCAGGAAGGCAACGAACACGCCCAGCTGTGCGGCAGCGCCCAGCAGCAGGCTCTTGGGATTGCTAAGCAGGGGGCCAAAGTCGGTCATGGCGCCCACGCCCATGAAGATCAGGCAGGGGTACAGGGAGGTCTTGACGCCGATATAGAAGATATCCAGCAGACCGCCTTCCCGCATGATGGCACCGTAGCTGTGATACAGGTCACTTGCGGGATTCATGAAGTTGTCCCACAGCTCCTGGTGGTAAAGACCGCCCAGGGGCAGGTTGGACAGCAGGCAGCCGAAGGCAATGCCCACCAGCAGCAGCGGCTCGAATTTCTTGACGATGCCCAGGTACAGCAGCACACAGGCGATGATCAGCATCACCAGATTCTGCCAGCCGCCGTCGGCAAAGCCGACGAAAATGGCGTTGAAGCCGGACTTCTGCCATAGATTTAACAGGACTTCACCAATATTGATGCTCATGGTGTATCCTCCTTAGCCGAGGACGACCAGAGTAGCGCCGGTGTCAACGGTGGCGCCCTTGGAAACCAGAACCTGCTTCACGGTGCAGGCCTTGGGCGCCAGAATCTCGTTCTCCATCTTCATGGCTTCCAGAACCACCAGAACGTCGCCTTCCTTCACGGCCTGACCTGCGGTGACGTTCACCTTCAGGATGTTGCCGGGCATGGGAGCGGTGACGGCGTCACCGGCCACGGGAGCGGCAGCGGCGGGGGCGGGAGCAGCCGCGGGAGCGGCCACGGGGGCAGGGGCGGCGACGGGAGCAGCGACAGGGGCGGCAGCGGGGACAATGGCCTCGTACTCGTCCAGCAGCATGGCCTTGCCGGCTTCGACCTCCACCTCATAGGTGCGGCCGTTCAGAGTCACTTTGTATTTCATGATTATTTGACCTCCTTAATGGAAATGAAGCGCAGCTCGTTCAGGGGCTTGCCCATCTTGTCGGCCACGATGGCCATAAGCATAGCGGCGGTTTTCGGCTCGACATCGTAGAGCTTCAGTTTGCCGGCGGTGCCGGGAGCGGCGGGGGCGTCGGCGGCGGGAGCCTCGGGTACGGCGGCAATGGCGGCCTTGGCGGCGTCAGAGTGGGCGGCGACCTTCTTCTCCTTGGCGATGAAGATCTTGCCCATGCCGATGACGACGATCATCAGCAGAACCAGGCCAAAGAATACCACGGCGTAGCCCAGCAGCGCGACGACGGCGGCGTCAACAAAGCCGATATCCGTCAAAGTGGAAGATAACACCATAACGGTACCTCCTTAGCACTCCACGATGGAGTAGGTAGCAACGTTCTCTTCCTTGGCCTTGCGCTCCTCGAAGAACTTCTCGGCCAGGTTGGGGAAGGCAATGTAGCTCAGCACGTCCTCGTCGGACCGGGCCAGATCGCCCAGCTTCTCCCGGGTCTTGTCCACGACAGGCTCCAGGGTGTCGGCGTAGCGGACGGTCAGAGGCTGCTCGTCGCCCAGGATCATCTTCTGGATTTCGGGGTCGATGGGCGCGGGGGTGTGGCCGTACTCACCGCGGCAGTAAGCCTTGATTTCCTTGGAGACGGACTTGTAGCGCTGGCCGTCCAGCACGTTGCGCACGGCCTGCACGCCGACCATCTGAGAGGTGGGGGTGACCAGCGGGGGATAACCCATGTCCTTACGAACCTTGGGCGTCTCCACCAGAACCTCGTCGAAGCGGTCGAGCGCGTTGACCTGCTTCAGCTGGCTGAGCAGATTGCTGAGCATGCCGCCGGGGATCTGATAGGTCAGGCACTGGGTGTCGGTGGCCATGGACTTGGGCATCAGGGTGCCGTCCTTGATGTAGTCGTCACGCACGACCTTGAAGTAGTCGGCGATCTTCTTGGTGCACTTGTCGTCCAGATCGACCTCGTAGCCCAGCTGACGCAGCGCGTAGGCCAGGGTCTCGGTGGCGGGCTGGGAGGTGCCGCCGGAGAAGGGAGAAATGGCGGTGTCGATGATGTCCACGCCAGCTTCCACGGCCTTCAGGTAGGTCATGAAGGCAAGACCGGTGGTGGAGTGGGTGTGCAGGTCGATGGGCAGCTCGGGAGCGGCGTCCTTGATGGCGGAAACCAGATCGTAAGCTTCCTTGGGACCCATGATACCGGCCATATCCTTGATGCAGATGGTGGAAGCGCCCATTTCCTTCAGTTCCTTCACCATTTCCACGTACTTCTTCTGGGTGTGGACGGGAGAGGTGGTGTAGGACAGGGTGCCGGAGGCGATGGCGCCGGCCTTTACGGTGGCTTCCATGGCGACCTTCAGGTTGTTCGTATCGTTGAGGGCGTCGAAGATACGGATGATGTCAATGCCGTTCTCCACGGACTTCTGCACGAAAAGCTTGACAAAGTCATCGGGGTAGTGGGAGTAACCCAGAACATTCTGACCGCGCAGCAGCATCTGCAGCTTGGTGTTGGGCACGGCGGCGCGGATCTTGCGCAGACGCTCCCAGGGATCTTCGTTCAGGTAGCGCAGGCAGACGTCAAAGGTAGCGCCGCCCCAGCACTCGACTGCGTAGTAGCCGGTCTTATCGATAGTCTCCAACATGGGAGCAAACTTGTCGTAAGGCAGGCGGGTTGCGATGAGAGACTGATTTGCGTCACGCAGCACGGTCTCCACAAACTGAACTTTTTGAGCCATTTGTATGTAACCTCCGTAGATGGAATTTGAGTGGACGCATCGGGGGGCCGACTTGTCCGTATATTTTTAGACCAGGAGCCGAAACACGGATCATGGTTAAAAACACGAGGGGAAACGGGGAAGTCCCAACCTCCACCGACATATATATTAACACAAGGGAGAAAGGTTGTAAATACATTTTTTTGCTTTTTCAGTACATTTATATCGTTTCTTTGCCGGAGTTTAAGGGCAAGGGCGGCACTTTGCGCCCCCGATCCTCCTCTGCCCCGGCTGTTTTCGACAATGATGGCAAAAAATTCACACTTTTTATATTGATTTTTTTATATCGATAGTGTATGATACACTTGAAAAGTATGGGGTGCCGAGCCAGAGAGCAGAAAACGGTTTGGCCTGACTCCCATATCTATATTATAATGAAAGAGGTTACTGTATTATGGCAATCGACTTGAAGCATTATGGTATCTCCGGTACGACTGAGATCGTCCACAACCCCTCTTATAAGGCGCTGTTCGACGCCGAGATGGATCCCACTCTCACCGGCTATGAAAAGGGTCAGCTGACCGAGCTGGGCGCTGTGAACGTCATGACCGGCGTTTACACCGGCCGTTCCCCCAAAGACAAGTACATCGTTATGGACGCCAACTCCAAGGACACCGTGTGGTGGACCAGCGACGGCTACAAGAACGACAACCATCCCATGACCGAGTCCACCTGGGCGACCGTCAAGGATCTGGCCGTCAAGGAGCTGTGCAACAAGAAGCTGTACGTGGTTGACGCTTTCTGCGGCGCGAACCCCGACACCCGTATGGCCGTCCGCTTCATCATGGAAGTGGCATGGCAGGCACACTTCGTCACCAACATGTTCATCCGTCCCACCGAGGAAGAGCTGAAGAACTTCAAGCCTGACTTCATTGTCTACAACGCTTCCAAGGCCAAGGTCGAGAACTTCAAGGAGCTGGGTCTGAACTCCGAGACCTGCGTCGCCTTCAACATCACCTCCCGTGAGCAGGTCATCATCAACACCTGGTACGGCGGCGAGATGAAGAAGGGTATGTTCTCCATGATGAACTA